>Ga0163144_10012869_pt1 | contig 17514 bp, 10 predicted proteins | sample OliLak19BULKMAT1_FD_123175 | JGI IMG/M metagenome (GOLD analysis project Ga0163144, IMG submission 123175) | Freshwater microbial mat bacterial communities from Lake Vanda, McMurdo Dry Valleys, Antarctica - Oligotrophic Lake LV.19.BULKMAT1 | ecosystem: Environmental > Aquatic > Freshwater >...
CCTCCTACGGCGGCGGCGGGCTCTACGCGGCCTCTCGCAAAGTGTTGCTCACGGAATGTGTCATACAACGCAACACGGCGCGCCAGGGTGCGGGCATGCTGGTGGAGCGTGAGTGCCGGGTCACCGCAGATGGGTCAGACATTTCCCTGAACGTGGCGGTGGAAGGTGCCGCGGTGCGCCTGCGTGACGGCGCGCAGGTGGTCCTGCGCGGTTGCACTGTGCAGGACAACAAGGTGGTGGGTGAGCAGGCCAAGGGAGCCGCGGCCATGCTGACGGGGGCGCTGCTGATGCGTCCCTTGCTGGAGCTGGTGGACGTGGCGTTGGCGGGGAACCAGGGCGCGGCGGACATCTGGAATGAGGGGCAGTTTCCGGGAACGGTGCAGGTCCGTTCCAGTCCGCTGGCGCGCATGCGGCTGCAGAAGAGCACCGGCCCCAACGTGCGGCGCCCATGAAGCGCGCCAAGAGCAGCAGTCCGGTGGTCTGGGAAGGGTGGTTCTCCCTGGAAGTCCCATCCAACTGGGATTTTGAGGACCATGAAGGGCTCATCAGCGTGCACAGCGAGACCAGCTCTACGCACATCTCCTGTTACAACCGCGCCTCGCGCGCGCCGCCGTCCAATGACGAGGTCCGCACCATGGCGTTGGGCTTTGCCACCGAGCAGGGCTTCAACATCACGCCACAGGACATCCAGGTGCGCACGCTGGACGGCTCACCCTGCGCACACTTTGTGACGGATGACGCCGAGAAACCACCCAACCACTGGGAAATCACCACGCTGGTGGACCAGACACGTGCGCTGCTGGTGACGTCGGTATCGCTGGCCAAACGCGCACATGAGGAACGCGCGCAGCGGAAAGCCATGCTGGACAGCTTCTTGTGGGATGAGCCTTTGGAGAGCTGAGCCAAACCAGCCGCTCAGCCCTGCGCGGACTTCACAATCCGCCCCGCCTGCTCCCGCATGCCGGGTGTGGACAGGGGGTGTTCCAGGACGGTGGCGGCCAGCTCACCCGCCGGGCTTTTGCGGTCTGACTTGAGGTACGCAATGGCCAGGTTGAGCAGTGTGCCGGGTGCGCCACCGTTGCGGTCACGGGCACCTTCCAGCTCAGCAATGGCGTCGTCCGTCTGCTCATCTTCCAGCAGCATATAACCCAGGCGGGTGCCGGCTTCCCCGGTGGGATCCCCGTGCTGGATACATGCCCGGTACGCGTCCATGGCGGAGGGGCGGTCCAGCGGCTGCTGGCCTTCCAGCGCCAGGCCCAGGGAAAAGAACGCACGGGGGCTGGCCTCATCCACGTCAACGGCCGCCTGCGCCAGCTTGAGAGCTTCCTTCCAACGCCCCTTGTTCATCTCCAGCGTGGCCAGGATGCAGAAGTCTTCTGCGTTGCGGCTCTGTGCCGGGAGTTTCTTGAGCGTGGCTTCCGCGTCCTCCAGCCTTCCAAAGTCCGCAAAGATCTGGACCTTCAGACGCAGCAGATTCTCCGAGCCGGCCATGATGCGCAGCCCGTCATCAAGGGTGGCCAGGGCGTCATCAATCTTCTTCTGCTCAACCTGCACGCGCGCCAGGGCTTCATACGCGTCCGGGTTGTTGGGCCGCAGCGTGAGGGACTTGGCAAGCGCCGCGCCGGCCACGTCCCACCTGCCCATGTCTCCCAGGCAGATGCCCAGGTAGAACCACGCCATCCATGACGTGGGCATGTCCGTGACCGCCTTCTGCAGGTGCGGCAGCGAGGTTTCCAGCTTGCCCGTCTCCAGCAACGCCATACCCAGCGCCTGGCGGGCCGCGGGAACATCCCCACCCGTCTTGAGCGCTCGCTCAAGGTGCTCCAGGGCTTCTTGATGCGCGTTCTGGGACACCAGGACCGCGCCCAGGTAGGCACGCGGCAAGCCCTCTGCGGGATGGCTCTCCACCAACGCACTGAGCCGCCGCTGCGCACCGGACACATCACCCTGCGCGGCGGTCAGGCGCGCCCGGGCAACCTGCACAGGGATGCTGGCTGCATGCGATGTCTCCAGCTCCGCAACAAGGGTGGCAGCCGCCGCAAGGTCTGCGGTGTCAAACGCGCTGTCCAGGCGAGACAACGCCAAGGCGGGGGCATCCGGATTGGTCATGGGATCAGACTAGGCCCTGGTGGCTTTCAGAACCAACCGCTGACGGTGTTGTAGGCACTGCGCGCCCCACCGGCCACGGCGGACGCCGCCCGCTGCGCCGGCGCAGCCACGTCCTGCACAATGGCGCCCACATTGACATCCACGTTGACCTGCACGCGGCCACCCACGCCCACGCAGGCACCCAGGTCCATGTTGGCTCGGAAGCGACCCTGGGTGATGCCAATTTCAGCGCGGGCCGCACCGCCAATGCCGGCCTGCGCGCGTCCCGTGACGCCCACGCCGCCGTAGCGGTTTTCATAGCCCACCTGGCCGGTGGCTTCGGCGCCGGCAAAGGCTTCTGCGCCGGCGCCCACGCGGGCGGTGCCGTTGCGCGGGTTCAGGGTGACGCCGGCTCCCACGCTGGCGTTGGCACCTACGCGGGCCTGGCCCTGGGCAAACGCGGCGCCCTGGACGCTGTCACTGCTGCCCACCTGGGCGCGGGCCTGCACGGCCACAAGGTTCCCTTCCACGCGGGCCTGCGCGCCCACGTTCACATTGCCGGTGCGCATGTCCACGGTGGCCGCCGCGCCGGCCTGTGCGGTGCCTGAGAGGACACTGACGGTGGCGCCGGCGCCGGTGGTGCGGAGGTTCTGCGGATCAGACCCCACGGTCCGGGCCAGCACGGCGCCATCCCGGCGAACTTCCACGGACGCCAGCGTGGCGGTGGCCTGCGCGTTGGCGGCCACGTGGGCCCGGGCGGCCTGGGCGCGCGTCTGGGTGGCAGTGGTGTTGGTCTCCGTGGTGCGGGCGTTGCCAGTGCGGTTGTTGGTGACGGTGCGGCTGGTCTCCTGGGTGGTGGTGCCGTTCTCCTGATGGGTGGAGGTGGACTGGTTGGTGGAGACGGACGTGCCCGTGCGCGTGTTGGTGGCGGAGCCGCTGCGCGTCTGTTCTGAGACGCTGGCGCCGCCCAGGTTGGCCGTGACGGTGGTGGTGTTGGCGCTGGTGGTCCGTCCGCCGCCGGAGGTGTACTGGCGGCTGTTGGTGACGCTCACACCGGTGCGGTTGACGTCACTGGGCATCTGCGCGCCGGCCTGCCCGTTGTAGTTGCCGCCGTACAGGTTGGTCTGCGTGAGGTTGGTGTTGCGCTGGGCGCCGGTGTCCGTGGAGCGCCAGCCGCTCTGGGGCTGCTGCGCGGCGGGCGGGGGGGGCGTGGACACGTTGGAAGCGGTGCGCGCCTGGGCCAGCTGGCTGTTGAGCTGGGGATTGGTGGCGGCGGGCGGTGTGGCCGGCGGCGCGGTGGGGCGCTGGGTCTGCGGGGCCGGTGCGGCGGTGGTGTCAAAGCCGTCCCGGCGGGCCGGGGTGGCGGCCGGGGCGGTGGTGCCTGAGGTCTGCGTCTGGGGGGTTGCCGGAGCCGCGGGTGCCGTGGTGGGCGTCTGGGGATTGGGTGCAATCCGGGGGCGGGATCCGCCAGTGACGGGTGGGCTCATGGAGACCTCAGAAGCGCTGAAAGGGCGTTGTGCGGACCGCAGACATAAGAAGAATCGGGCGGGGGCAGCGGCGCGATGCGTTGAATGACGATTCAGTGCCTGACGCGACGCCGTCCTGCAACCGGGTGGGCGCAGTTCTCGACGAGCGCAGCGGCTCACCCACATCCCGGGGCGGCATGGCGGGGAATGTGGGGAAAACGGATCTGCGGGGGCTTGCTGACGCCGGGGGCCCGCGGGCTTCACCTTGAATCCGGGTGTGGCCGCGGGCATCTCTGGATGCAATGAGCGGTTTCTCCCGGCGGGAGCTTTTTCAAAGTCTGGCGGCCACTGCGCCGTTTCAGGCGGCTCGCAAGAAATTGTCACAACTGTCCCTTGGCATTGTGCCGGAGCTGACCCGCGTGGTGGTGCCGGTGCCGGGTCTGGACCGCCGTTTGGACGGCATGCGCATTGGCCAGGTCAGTGACGTGCATATTGGGCAGGGTTTTGAGCCGGAGTACCTCAAGCGTGCGCTGGCGGTGTTTGGACGCGTGCCGCCGGACGTCATGGTGTCCACGGGAGACATGCTGGACGACCCGCTGCTGGCCCGCGCGTGTTTTGACCTCCTGGCCGAACGCAAGGCGCCGTACGGAACGTTCTACAGCCTGGGCAACCATGAGAACTTCCGGGACCGCAACCACATCATCAAGGAAGGCCGCAGCCATGCAGCGTTGAAGCTGCTGGTGAATGAGAGTGTGCAGGTTGAGGTGCAGGGCGCGCGGTTCTTTGTGAGCGGCGTGGACTTTCCGTTGGACCAGAGCGCCACCTCGGCGCGTACTCCCGTGAACGCGCAGTTTGTGGCCGCGGCCAATGAGCGCAGTGATGACGGGGATTTCCGGCTGTGTCTGGCGCACCACCCGGATGATTTTGATGAGATCCGCGCGCGCGGTGTGGAGCTGACCCTGTCCGGGCACACGCACGGCGGGCAGACGGCGCTGGCGGACCCGCTCACGCGGAAGTTCTTCACGTATTTCCAGGGGCTGTACCGCAGCGGCGCAAGCCATCTGTATGTGAACTCAGCCACGGGCGGCGGACTTTTCTTCCGCATTGGACGGCCGCCGGAAGTGACGGAGTTGACGCTGCGCAGGGTGTGAAGCGCGCCCTACAACCGGAAACTCATCTTGGCCTCCACCCGGCTTTCACTGGTGGCCCCAAGCAGGGCCCAGGCACCTTGGGGCGTGGGGCCACCTTCACCTTTTTCATCCAGGGAGCGGTGCAGATAGACCACGTACAGCGTGGAGCCGGGATGGAACTCATGGCGCATCACCGCTTGCAGCAACAGCGAGCCGGACCGCCAGGATGACGACGGCACGGAAGCGTCCGGTGGAACGGTTGCCGGATCCACCACCTGGCGCACGCCAATCCCAGCGGGCGGCGCTTTGTGGATGGTGCGGGACTGACGCCACTCGCCGCTGCTCAGCAGCGTCTGTGCGTAGGTCTGGATGGACACCGTGCGGCTCAACGCCAGCGTGCCGCGCGCCACCGCATTGCAGAACACCGTGTCCCGCTCCGCCACCAGCCAGGACGGACCACGGTCTTCACGCAGCCGCACATCACCATGGCGCTGCGCAGCGTTGAAAGACGCAGAGAGCTCCAGCGGCGGAAGTGGCGCCCAGGTGGCCCACGCACCAGCCTCACCCGAATACCCCGCATCCGTGTTGCCCACGTTCCCCCACGCACCAACCACCAACGCCAGCGTGCCGTCTGAATTCACACCCAGACCGGTGCCAAACATCATGGGCCGCTTGAGCAGCGCTTTGCGGTCCCGCAATTCCAGGTCATCCCACGAGGGAGATGTGAACCCAATCCCCGCGCCCGCTCCCGCATTGTTGATCAGCGTGCCGCCGCCGTTGGCGTAGGCGGACGCTCGCAACGGGGTGAGATCAAACGTGCCCACCGCGTCCGCTCCCAGCACCATGGACGCGTTGTTGAAGAAGAAACCGCGCTCCTGCTGACGGAGTCCCAGCTCGCCGTGGACGTGCTGCAGGTCCGCGCGCTGCTGGTAACCCAGGTCATTCACGTTGAAGTCCGGAGACCACACTTCATACTCCACGCCGCCAACAACCGGACCCGCCGCCCTGGCCAGATGCGCCTTGCCGCCAGCGCCGGCCTTGGGACGCCGGGTGGGCCGAATGACGTCGGTGGTGTGCACGGAGCCCAGGCCCAGGAAGGAGAGGACGTAGTCTCCATTGTCCGGCCGGATCACCGTGTCCGCGCCGGCCACAAACACGTCCTCACCCACGCTGGTGGGACGCACGGCGTGGGTCAGCAGCAGGCCCGTGGTGGTCTCTGCAACCTGCAGGGAAACGCGGTGGATACCCAGGTGCTCCAGCGCCGGTGGGGACGGAGCATCCCAGCCGCGCCAGGTCACCGCATCCAACATGCCCACCGTCAGGTGCGGACCCAGGCGCCCGGTGATCTTGCTGGCCCCCAGGATGGGCCGGTTGGCCCCAAGCCGCCGCGAATAGAACGGCAGCACCACGTTCTGATGGCCCCAGCCGCCTGCGGTGGACGACGTCAACAACTCGCTTCCCTGCTGGAAGAACGGCCGCCGCTCCGGAAAGAAAGTCTCAAACTGGCCCAGGTTGATCACCGCGCCATCCGTCTCCACCTGGCCAAAATCCGGCATCAGCGCCGCATCCAGCGTCAGGTCTGACGTCAGTCCCAGGCGCGCATCCACGCCCACGGCCGGACGGCGCAGCGTCAGGCCCTCCTTGGCCAGCAGACCCGCGCTGAGGAAGGGTGTGAGTGCCATGCCTCGGCGGGGGGTGAGGCCGGTGACGCCGGAGAGGATGCCAAAGCGGCTGACCCAGGCGTTCTGTCCCGGCGCAATGAAGGACCAGAGGTGGGTCTCACGCAGGCGCGGAATGTAGCGCTTCACCTGCAGACCCAGACGCGCGTCTGCTGAGGGAATGAAGCGCAGCTCGGTCCAGCCAATGCGCAGCTCCGCCGTCCAGCCGCGCGCGTCCACATTCACTTCCGAGCTCCACACCCCATCCCATTCCCGGCTGGCCTGCGTGTCATCAAACCGGCTCTCATCCGCCTGCACGCCGGCAGCGTTCACCTGGAACTGAAAGGCGCTGCGCCCGTCATGGCGCGCGTCCACTGCCACCTCAATCCGGTCACTTTCCGGTGACCGGTCCCGCCGCGTCAGCCGCGCCACGATCCCGGAAGGATCCGGATCCTCACACCGGATGGCGACGTAAAGTGCGTCTTCATCAAAGGCCACCTGGAAGCTGGTGGTGTGGGTGATGGGGCCGTGCGGAACGGGCGTCTGCTGGGTGAATCCGGACTGCACCGGTGCATGCAGCCACACCTCATCATCCAGCACGCCGTTGATCCTGGGCGGACTGCCGGCCCGGACAGCGTGTGCGGTGGGCGGGGACGCGCTGAACAACGCACAAAGCAGCAGGATGTGCGGCATGGGGTTGGAGGTGGCCTGCAGAAAACATGCACACCAGCATGACGACGGAGAAGTGGTCTGGCACGTGAACCGGATGACACGGAGCGTGGACCCTGGGCTCCAATGGGGAGCATGGCAGCTTGGCCCATGACGTCGCCCCTGAGGAGATTGGCAGCGTGGGTGGGGCGGCTGGGCGTGCTATGCAGGCCGCCCCCAGGTTGTTGAGAGGACCGCCGCCAGGATGGAGAAATACGGCCGGTACCTGCTGTTGGAGCGCATTGCCACGGGCGGCATGGCGGAGGTCTTCCGTGCCGCCGTGCTGGGCAGCGCTGGCTTCTTCAAGCAGGTGGCCGTCAAACGTATCCACCCGCACCTGGCCAATGACGCTGAAGTCATGGACATGCTGGTCCGGGAAGCCAAGATTGCGTCAGAGCTGGACCATCCCAACATCATCCGTGTGTTGGACCTGGGCCACCATGAGCAGACCTATTTTATTGCCATGGAGTTTGTGGCGGGGCAGGCGCTCCACAACGTCCTGGCGGCGGCCCGGCGGCGGAATGTGGCGCTGCCGCTGGGTTTCTCGCTGCATGTGGTGGGGCAGGCGCTGCAGGGGCTGGTCTACGCGCACAACCGCAAGGATCCCGCCGGCCGCGCCATGGACATCATCCACCGTGACGTCAGTCCGCAGAACGTCATTGTGGCCTATGAAGGTGCGGTGCAGCTCCTGGATTTTGGGATTGCACGCGCCTCAGAATTTGCCTCCCAGACGCAGCAGGGCACGCTGCGCGGCAAGCCCGGGTATTTCCCGCCGGAGATGTTTTCCGGCGCCAAGACCACCCAGTCCCTGGACACCTACGGCATGGCAGCGGTGCTCTTTGAAGCGCTGACGCTGCGCCGGCTGCGGGTCCCTCGGGATGACATGGTGAGCTGGTCCGCGCTGGTGAATGAGCCGGTTCCGTTGCTGGCGGACCTGGGTGTGGTGGTGCCGCCGTCCGTTTCAGAGCTGCTCACCCGCGCCCTGGACGTGGACCCCGCACGGCGTTTTCCAACGTCATCCGCCCTGGCTGATGCGCTTGTGGCCGTCATGCGGGAGCAGCACCTGCATTGGGGCACACAGGACACCGCGGCGCTGATGGGCCAGCTCTTCCCGGATGAAATGCGCCGTGACGCCGAGGCCCGCGCCCACCACCACCTGCAGCTCCAGGCCTATGTGGAGAAGGAAGCGCGCGGGTTTCCCTCCATGCCGGCGCTGTTTGTCCCGCCGCCGCCGCCGGCTTTGCCTCCCAATCCCATGGGGCACGCGGCTTCCTGGCATGAGGAGACGCAGTTGCGTCCGGCGCTGGAGGTGCGTCCGGCGCTGAGTGTCCCCGTCAGCACGCTGAGTGTCCCCGTGACCGAGGTGCGCCGGACCCCGCCGCGCACACCGCCCACCAAAGAACCGCCCACGCAGTCCAAGCCCAGACTGACACCGCGCGCGCACGGCGCCTTCCGTCCGGTGCTGGGCATTGATTTTGGAACCACCAACACCTGCGCAAGCTGGGTTACCCAGTCCGGCAACCTGCGCGTGGTGCCGGTGACGTCCACGGAAAATGTGTTACCCAGCGTCATCTGGTACAGCGCGCGGGACCGGTTTGTCGTCGGGGCGGGCGCGCGTGAGAAGCTGCTGAGTGACCCCGCCAACACCATCTGGGGGTTCAAGCGGTTTCTGGGGCGGCGGTTCCATTCGGAGTTTGTGAGCCGCAACCGTGACCGCTTTCCGTACAAGCTGGTGGAGGGGCCTGCCGGCGGGTGCGCAGTGGAAGTGATGGGTGAGACCAAGTCCATCAAGGACCTGGTGTTCCACGTCATCTGCCGCATGGTGGAGCTGGCCGAGGCAGATGCCGGCCGGGACATGGAAGACTGCGTGCTCAGCGTGCCCGCGCACTACGGCTACGCACAGCGGCAGATCATCCGCACCGCAGCTGAGATGGCCGGTCTGGACGTTCGAGCGGTGATCAATGAGCCCACTGCCGCCGCGCTGCTCTACGCACGCCACAAGCAGGCCCGTAAACGCGCGCTCATCTATGACCTTGGCGGCGGTACCTTTGACGCCACGCTGATCCAGATTGAGAACAGCGTGGTGCGCGTGCTGGCCACCGGTGGCGACGCATTCCTGGGCGGCCAGGACTTTGATGAGAAGATTGCACAGGCGGTGGCGCAGCAGTTCTTGCGGCAATATTCGGTGGACCTGCGAGCGGACCGGGTGGTGTGGCAGCGGCTCCTCTTTGCTGCGGAGAATGCCAAGATTGCGTTGAGCCAGGAGGAGAGTGCGCTCATTCGTGTGCCCTTTGTGGCCATGAAGGAGGGGCAGCCGCTGGACCTGGAGTTCCCGCTCAACCGGGCCTCGTTGGAGATGATGATCTCACCGCTGATTGAGCGCACGGTCAGCGCGTCTGAAGACCTGCTCACCATTGCGGGGCTGGCCGCGGAAGACGTGGATGAGACCGTGCTGGTGGGTGGGCAGACACGCACACACGCGCTGAGGCGGCGTGTGTTCACCCGCTTCAAGTTTGATCCGGACAAGGTGCTGAACGCGGACCTGGCCATCTGCATGGGCGCCGCAACGCTGGGCCAGGACCTGCTCTCTGAAGAGGGGCCACGGCTGGTTGACGTTGTCAGTGTGCCGCTGTGGATGATGGTGGCGGGCAGCTACGTGGAAGGTGTCATTGCGGCCAACACGCCGGTACCTGCTGTCCGGCGCGTCACGCTGGACAAGCGGCCGGTCAACCCGGGGCCCATGACCATCCTGATCTTTGAGGCGCTGGAGTCCACCAGCCAGGAGCGCACCATCTTTGGGAAGATCACGTTGGAGAAGGAATGGCTGGAGGCCAATCCCGGGAACATTGAGGTGGAGTTCAAGATGGGAAGCAATTTTGCGCTGCATGTGACGGTGCGCGGGAAGAACAGCGCGCGCACACCGTTGGAATTGACACCGGTGTGACCTGCCACGCGTACGGTGCTTCCGTAGATGGCACTCCCCCATGATGCAGACCCTGCAACTGGCTTTCCGCAACCTGACCCGCAACCGGCGCCGGACCATGCTTGCGGCGCTGGCAGTCTTCTTTGGTGTCTCTGCGCTGCTGGTCATCCGTGGTGTGCTCAACGGCGTGCAGGCGGCGCAGCGCTCAGCCATGGTGGAACGCTATACCGGGGCGATTCAGGTGCACCGAACCGGGTACTTCAAGCAAATCATTGGCAACCCGCTGGCGCTGGCCTTTCCGGTGGAATCAGCGACGATGGACAAGCTCCGCGCCATTCCGGGCGTCCGCGGCGTCTCCGAGCGCATTCTCTTTGGCGTGATGCTCAACGCCAACGATACCAGCGTGCTGGCCATGGCCACCGCTTTTGCTCCAGCGCATGAATACGGAGTCTGTCCCCGGCGCCAGGAAGACGTGGCCACGGGCCTGCCCGTCTCTGATGAACAGCCGGGTGGCATTGTTCCCGCTGCGTCCATGATCCGGCGGCTGAAGTGGGATGGGACAACACCTGGTGCGTTGCTGGGCAATGACCAGGATGGCGTGCTCAACGCGCTGGATATCTCGCTGCGGGGCACGTCCGGGCTGCCCAATGTGCCGGGTGTGGAAGCGCGCACCATGATGATGCACCTGAAGACGGCGCAGGAGCTGCTGCGGATGGAGGGCAAGGTCACGGAGATTGCCATTGCACTGCGGGACATGCAGGAGATTGACCGCGTGGTGACGTTGGTCAGGTCCACCATGGGGCCGGGATATGAGGTGCATACCTGGCAGGACCTGGCGCCGTTTATTGTGGGTGAAGAGAAAAACCAGGAGATCATCTTTGCGGTGTTTGTGGCCATCTTCATCCTGGCCGCCTTGCTGGGCATCACCAACACCATGCTGGTCAACATGCTGGAGCGGGTGCGGGAGATTGGCACCATGCTGGCTGTGGGTGCGCGCCGCCGCCGGGTGCTGACGCTGTTCCTGATGGAGGGTGTGCTGCTGGCGCTGGTGGGTTGTGCGGTGGGGACGGCGTTTGCGTGCGCGCTGGTGGCGGTGCTGGGTGAGGTGGGCATCCACCTGAAATTTGTGGGCGGCGGAATTCTCCACATCTATCCGTACACCAAGGCCTGGCAGGCGGCGGGGCTGACCACGTTCTGCGCGGTGGGGGCCATGGTGGCATCACTGTCTCCGGCGTGGCGCGCGTCCCGGTTGACGCCGTCACAGGCGCTCCTGGGAGCGGAAGGATGAGCATGGGAGCGCTCCTGTCATTGGCGGCACGGAACGTGGTGCGCAACCGCCGGCGCACCCTGATTACACTTTCCGGCATTGTGCTGGGTGTGGCCGCCACAGTGTTCATGCAGGGGTTTGCGGGCGGCTTCATCCACCTGATGACCAGCCTGTTGGCGGAATCCCGGCTGGGCTCCATCCAGGTGCACCGCAAGGGCTTCTTTGATGAGGAATCTGACCCGCTGAAGCTGGACATGCCGCAGGACGCCGCGTTTGAGGCCCGGCTGGCAGCGGTCCCCGGCGTCATGGCGGTCAGTCCGCGCGCCGTCTTTGAAGGCATGCTCAGCAACGGGCGCGCGGGCACGGTGGTCTTCATTGCCGGCGTGGACCCGGTGCGCGAGAAAGACGTGTGCCCGCACCGTTATGATGCGGTGAAAGGTCAGACTTTTTCACCTGCAAGAAATGAGGAAGTCCTTGTTGGCCGGGCGCTGCTGGAGGGACTGGAGGCGGAGAACGGATCACTGCTGATGGTCACGGCCACCACGCAGGCGGGCGCCACCAATGCGCTGGATGTCCGGGTGCTGGAAACGCTGGGCATGACGGACCCGCTGCAATCCAAGCGCCGCGTGGAGATGACCCTGGCCCACGCGCAGCTCCTGCTGGGGATGCCCGGACGTGTGACCGAATATGCCCTGCGCGTTTCACCCGATGCGGACCTTGACGACGTGGCCAACGCTCTCCGCGCGGGGCTGGGCCCGGAGTATGAGGTGCACACCTGGCAGGAGCTGGCCAGTGACCTGGCGGACCTGGTGAAGACCATGGCGGTGATCATTGGGGTCATTGTGCTCATCCTGATGTTGCTGGTGCTCTCCGGCATTGCCAACACCATGCTGATGGCGGTGCATGAGCGCACGCGTGAGATTGGCACCATGTTGGCCATGGGTATGCGGCGCGCCAGGATCCGGCACATGGTGATGGTGGAAGCGGCGTTGCTGGGCATTCTGGGCGGCGTGCTGGGTGCGCTGGTGGGATGGCTGGTGACGTCCGTGGTGCAGGTGACGGGATTCCCGGTGAAGCCGCCCGGCTCCGAGGTGGACAACTACCTGCGCCCGGTTCCCAGCCTGCTGTTTGCGGCGGCCTCAGCGGTGGGTTGTATGGTGGGCGCGGTGCTGGCGGCGTTACATCCGGCACGGCGCGCCGCGGATCTGTCACCGGTGGAAGCGCTGCGGAACGAGTAATACCATTCAGTGCTGCAGCCACCACACGGTGCCCAGCGCAAACACGGCAACACCGGCCACAATCCACACCAGCGGAAACCCGCGCCGTGACGAGGGAGAAACGGCTGCCTCCGCAAGACCGGGGCGTCCCTTGCGTCCGGGCAGTGCCATGGTCAGCTCCGCCATGGGTGGCAGCTCTGGCGCCAGCACATCATGGTCCGTGGGCGGATCCGTGTCTTGGGGCACGGCGTCTTCCGCCAGGTGGTGCACGGCTTCCTGCTCAATGGTGGGCGGTTCATCAGACAGCGTGGCGGCGGGGTCTTCAACCGGAGGCTCAACCACCTTGGGTGCCTTGCGCTTCACCAGCGTGATGGGTTTTTCGGCGGTGCCGGTGACCGGCTCGCGTCTTCCGCTCACTTCAGAGGTGGGCGCCAGCGGCTTGATGAACTCACCCAGGTCACGCGCGCTCACCGTCACACCGCGCTTCACCAGGAGGGCATCCACATCCCGCTGCATGGCGGCAGCGTCGGCGTAGCGGTCTTCACGCTTCTTGGCCAACGCTTTGTCCAGAATATCCTGCAAGTCACCAGGCGCGTCCGGACGGTGGTCCTTCAGCGGAAGTGGTGGATTCTCCAGGATGGCAACCATCAGCTTGGGTTCATTGGCGGCCACAAACGGGCGCGCCAGCGCCAACATCTCAAAAAGTACCACACCTAATGCAAAGAGGTCCGTCTGGCGGTTGAGTGGCTCACTGAGGAGCTGCTCCGGCGCCATGTAGGGGACTTTGCCCTTGAGGACACCGGCCTCCGTCAGGTGCGGCTGGCTGGCAGCCTTGGCAATTCCAAAGTCCACCAGCTTCACGCCGCCCTGACGGGACACCAGGATGTTGTCCGGCGTGACGTCACGGTGGACCAATTCCAGCGGCACACCGGTCTGTGGGTCCAAAAAATCATGCGCGTAGGACAGCGCTTCCAACGCCATGGAGACAATCCTCAGCGCCACATCAATGGGCATGGTGCGCTTGGACTCACGCACTGCGTGGATGATGGAGCGGACATCCATCCCGTCCACAAACTCCATGGCCAGGTAGTAGGTGCCGCGGGACTCACCCAGATCAAAGATGTGGTTGATGTTGGGATGGCTGAGCTGGCTGGCCAGGCGCGCTTCCGCCAGGAACATGCGGACAAACGCGGGGTCCTCCGCCAGGTGCGGCAGGATACGTTTGAGCACCACCGTTTTGTAGAAGCCGGCAGCGCCTTCTGCTTCCGCCAGGAAAACTTCCGCCATGCCGCCTGCAGCCAGGCGTTTGAGCAGCCGGTACTTCCCAACTCGGGGCGAGCTTGCCATGGAGACCGCATGCGTAGCACCGACGCCACGCGCACCGCCACAAGCGCCTTGGTGTCTGGATGTGGGGTGGCTGCCCACGCTGCGGACCGGACACTCCGGTCTTTCATTCAACCACCCCGCCACCGCCAGGTCCGGCTACCGCGCGTCCAACAGGTTGTCTGACGCCAGCGGCGTGACGAGTACAGGCTCACGCCACTTGGCGGCAATGTTGGAGCTCTGCAGCAGATGGCCCATGGCGTATTCCTCCGCGGTCTTCTTGGGGCCGGGGACGCCGGTGAGTGTGCGGGCCTGCGCCTTGACGCGCCGCATGCGGTAGCTGGTGTAGAGCGCCTGCGGCGTTGGAACCTCCTGGAACTGGATACCGTCCTGGATGCCCAGCATGTTCTTGGCGTCATCAAAACTCAGCGCGTGAATGCTCTTCTCACCCATGCGCAAACGCAGAAGCTGGATGGACTCATGGGAGAGTCCAAAGATGAACTCCTGGAATGCCTGCGTCTGTTCCTCAGGAACATCATCTTCCGCAAAGTAGGAAAGCAGCCGGTCATCCTTTGCAAGCTGGAAGAGGCGCATCAATTCACTGGCACCCAGCATGGTTCCCAGGACGGGACGCAACATGCGGCGCGCCTGCCACGCGGATTCCAGCACCGGCGCAAAATCATCCACCTCCACGTGCAGGCGTTCTTCCCAGATGTGAAAGAGGATACGTCCCGCGTCCACACGCGCGTCATGCGCACACTGCGCGTCCATGGCAATGGAAATGAGGATCTCTTCCGCCATGCGCCCGTGCAGTGCTCGGGCCCACTGGGACCAGGCGCGTTCCTGCAGCGCCACTGGAGCGCGCACGTTGACCAGCGCCTGCGCGGTGTTCTCCAGGAAGTGGATCTTGGCCAGTCCGTATGCCTGGCCAAGCATGGCCTTGGTGGGGAGGTGCAGCTCTTTGTCGTAGTCAACAATGGTGGAGCAGAGCGCAACCAGCGCCTCACCGCTGTCCAGTGGACGGGTGCCGTGCACCCATTCCGCAATGCCGGGAATGTCCTGGATGAGCGCCGCAAGCTGCGCCAGGGACTGCATCTCACCGTACAGGCCCTGACCGTGCTGCAGGCCTGCACGTTGCACCGCTCCCAACGCTTCCCGCAGAAACGCGCGTTCATCACCGTCAAGGAAAAAGCGGGCGCCCTCCATTGTTCCGTTGTAGCGCAGCAGCTGGACTGCTTCACGGCGGAAACGCGGCGTATCTCCGTCTTGGACGCCAGCGCTGCACGCTGCCATGCGCAACAATGGAATGACCAATTGACAGCGGTTCCCGGTGAGGTTGGGTTCCCATCCCGTGCGGTGCGCGGGAAGGGTCGGCAGATGAATCTGCACCAACAACGGCACCAAACGTGCCTTCGCACGTTTCCGGAGTTTTCCGTCGTCACATGCGTGGTCCGGTCTATCTCCTGACCCATACCACGCGCGGTGGGTACTCAATTTCACCGGGAACCGCGGCAAATAGAATGACATATATCATTTGGGGGGAAGGCCACCCCGCAACGTGAGCGGAATCCGCCTGGGCGCCATCAGGTTCACACCACGGTTCTGCCTGGTGCAGACCGCAACGCGCATTGCGTCCGCGCCTGGTGACGTTGTGAACAGAGTTTTCCGCAGTCCTCGTTGCCACGCCGTCCTGACAACTGCAATCCTCAGCATGCAGCTGGCAGGGTGCGCAGCGTGTGAAGACCAGGACCTTCTTGGACAAACGGTGTCTGACGCCGGGCCTCCGTTGCCAGATGCAGGCATCCCCATCCACTTTGATGCCGGTGTCCTGCAACCCACGCCCATTGCATTGACGGAGCCGTTTCCCATTGCGGAGCCGCCGCTGTTGGGCTGCCCCAACGCCGGGACGTTGTGTGCCGGGGTCTGCGTGGACGTGGAGACCAACCTGCTCCACTGCGGCCAGTGTGGCCATCCGTGTGATGATGGAAACCCGTGCACCGGCTCAGAATCCTGCCGCGCCGGCGCCTGCGAGGCGGGCACTCCGGTTGACTGCGACGACGGAAACCCGTGCACCGCGGATGCGTGCAACGGTTTGGGAGCCTGTGACCACGCGCCCGTGGCGGATGGCACCGCGTGCCTGGCGGCCACTGCCTGCAGTGCGGAGGCATCCTGTCAGGCAGGCACCTGCACCAGCGCCAACCCTGTGGATTGTGATGACGGAAACGATTGCACATTGGATACCTGTGATGAGTCCGGCGGCTGTATGAACAGCGTGCTGGGTGACGGCGCTGCGTGTAGTGACGGCAACCCGTGCAACGGCGCCGAGCTCTGCGTTTCCGGAACCTGTGAGACAGGAACGCCACTTGCCTGTGATGACGGAAGTGTGTGCACCACCAACAGTTGTGATCCTGCGCAGGGCTGTGTGTACGCACCGGTGACGGACGGAACCACGTGTGATGACGGAGACGTCTGCAACGGTCTTGCCGCATGTGCTGCGGGCCAATGTGCGCCCATGGCCGCACGCTCCTGTGACGACGGAAATCCGTGCACTGCAGACAGTTGTGACGCTGCGGGTGGGTGTCTGCATATGCCCGTTGGAGATGGCGCGTCCTGTGATGACGGGGATGTCTGCAACGGGATTGCCGCATGTCAAAGCGGCATGTGCACCCAGGCCGCCGCGCTCAGCTGTGATGACACCAACGTATGCACCCAGGACACCTGCCATCCGGTGGAAGGGTGCCGTCATCCTCCAGCCGCTGTGGGCACAACCTGCGCGGATGACAACGCGTGCAACGGTGTGGAGCAGTGTCAGGCCGGCATCTGCCAGCCGGCCACCGCGCCGGCGTGTGATGACGCCAATCCGTGCACGGCAGATTCCTGTGAGATGGCAACCGGATGCCTGCACATCCGGGTGGATGACGGGACAAGCTGTGGTGATGGAAACGCCTGCAACGGCGCGGAGCAATGCACCGCCGGGGCCTGCCGCGCTGGTACGGCACCCAACTGTGACGACGGGAATCTGTGCACTGGTGATACCTGTGACCCGGCTGCCGGCTGCCTTCATGCAAGCCTTGCGGAGGGTGCATCCTGTGATGACGGGGATGCGTGCAACGGTATTGCAACCTGTATGACCGGCGCGTGTACGCCAGGAGCGCCTCCGCAATGTGATGACGGCAATGTCTGTACCAGCCAGCGGTGTGAAGCGGCGCGGGGCTGTGTGGTTGAAGCGGTTGCGGACGGCATGGCCTGCAGTGATGGAAATGCGTGCAATGGGTTGGAGGCATGTTCAGCCGGCATGTGCCGCGCGGGCTCCGCGCCCAACTGTGACGATGGAAATCCGTGCACCATGGATGGTTGTGACGCGGCAGGGGGATGCACCCACGTGGCGGCAGCGGACGGCGTCAGCTGCGGTGATGCCAACCTCTGCAACGGCGCTGAACAATGCCGGGCCGGCGTGTGCCAACCAGGCACCAATCTGCAGTGTGACGACGGAAACGTCTGCACCGCGGACAGCTGCGACCCCACGCGCGGATGCACCAATCCGCCTGCGGATGGCGCAGCGTGTGGGGATGGCAACGCGTGCAACGGCGCGGAGCGGTGCCAGGCGGGGACCTGCCAGGCGGCAACCGCGCTGGATTGTGGGGACAACAACCCGTGCACCGCGGACCGCTGTGACGCTGCGTCCGGTTGTGTTCACGCGTCTGTTGCTGACGGCACGGCGTGTGGTGACGGCA
>Ga0163144_10012870_pt1 | contig 17513 bp, 12 predicted proteins | sample OliLak19BULKMAT1_FD_123175 | JGI IMG/M metagenome (GOLD analysis project Ga0163144, IMG submission 123175) | Freshwater microbial mat bacterial communities from Lake Vanda, McMurdo Dry Valleys, Antarctica - Oligotrophic Lake LV.19.BULKMAT1 | ecosystem: Environmental > Aquatic > Freshwater >...
ACGCACGAAATTCGCCACGCGTTACACGGCTGGCGACATAGCGCTGCTGGCTTACGTGGACAAAGCGCATGGCAACTTAAGCGGTCCGGCGACCCAGCGGATTTTGGATCGCGAGCACGGCGACTATGGGCGAGCGGCCTACCAGCGCTTGGCCAAGATCTCTCCCACCGACGCCCACCGCCCTTGGAAAACGATCCCGCGTTTTCCACATTCCCACAGCGCCGACGATTTCTACTTCCTTCATCAAACAAAAAAGAAAGGCCCCAGCCTCACCCACCATCACCGTCCCCGTTCAGGCTCACCCTTCGATGAGAAAATGCTGGCTTGCCTATAGATTGAAGCTCTTCAATACCTTAGCCCAGGGCTCGCGGTAAGGTCGCTCAAGCATGGCATTCGCTTCGCGGTCGCCTACGATCTCTTCCTTGAGGGGGTCCCATTTCAATGCGCGGCCGAGCCGCAATGAGAGGTTCGCCAAGTGGCATGCTACTGCCGTCTGATGGCCATCTTCGACATCGGCAACTGTCCGCTGTCGCGTCTTGATGCAATCAATAAAATTGCGCACGTGCAGGTCGAACTGCTCGGGGCTCGAGCCCTTCTCGCTTCGATTCGCCACCCACTTCTCAGGCTTCACTTCCTGCCTCACCGCTCCGCCAGTGGGATGACCCTGGAAGGTTGGGATCGCATTTTCCGGCGGCCTTTTCTCATCTCCATTGATCGTGAACCCGCTCCGGCTGATGTTCATGCTTCCCTTATTGCCGAAGAATTCAAGGCCCGATCCAGCGCCTGAACCCTGACCGCCTTCGCGATGACTCCACAATGAGGTCATACCCGGGTAGGTGAATGCCGCGTCCTGCGTGTCTGGGGTCTCGCCATCATCCTCGAGTACAAAACGGCCTCCATTGGAATAGACCGCCTGCGGGCCCTTGTGGCCGAGGTACCACTGAAGAATGTCGATCTGGTGCGCGCCCAAATTGGTCATCTGCCCACCTGAATAATCCCAGAACCAGCGGAAGTGATAGAGCGCGCGGTGTGGGCTGTAGGGCCGCTTCGGCGCAGGCCCTAGCCACATCTCATAATCCAGTTCAGTCGGCGGCTTCTCTGCCGTCGGCTTGCCAAAACCCGGGTAGATGTTGCGGAAAGAAGCCATCCGGACGCTGTGCACTTTGCCGATCACCCCATCGGCGATCAACTGCTTGGCCTGCTGATAGTGCCGGCCGCTGCGCTGCTGGGTACCCACCTGCACTACGCGTTTGTATTTGCGCGCGGCGTTGATCATCCAGCGTCCCTCGCGCACGAACAGCGTCATCGGCTTCTCGACGTAAACATCCTTGCCGGCCGCACAAGCCATGATCGTCATCATTGCGTGCCAGTGGTCGGGAGTGGAAACAACAACGGCTTGGATTTCTTTGTCATCCAGCATCCGGCGAAAATCCTGGTAGGCCTTCGGCTTTCCGCCCATCGCCTGAATGCCCTGTTCCATACGCGGCTGATAGATATCGCTCATCGCAGCCATGTCGACATCGCGCTGATTCTTAAAGTCAAAAACATGTTGTGCGCCGATCAGGCCATAGCCGACAAAGCCGACTTGCAGGCGGTCATTGGCGCCGAGAATGCGTGAATATGCTGCGGCCGACAAGGCCGTTGCGAAAGTGCGTCTGGTAACTGACATCGCGAAAATCCTATCAGGTTTCACGCTTCGCGATACGATGACCCTTTATGCCTGAACCTTCACCACTGTTGGCGATACTCGATTCCGGCGATCGCGAAATCCTCAACGTCGTCTCGAAAGCAAAGGGCCCCGAAGGCTCCTTACCCATTACCGCCGACATGTTGCTCCAGCGTCCATCGGGTGATCTGTTTGGCTGGACTCAAAACGCCGGCATGGGTCTTGACCCGCGCCTGCTCGGCGGCAAAGAGATTTTGTTGCTTTCCACGCATGGCGGCATTCGCGCCAACGACGGCAAGCCCATTGCACTCGGTTATCACACCGGCCATTGGGAAGTGAATCTCCTGATGACTGCCGCCGCGGAGGAATTGCAACGCCACCGCGCCGTACCGTTCGCTGGTTTCGTTACCGATCCCTGCGATGGGCGTACGCAAGGCACCACGGGCATGTTCGACAGCCTGCCATATCGCAACGACGCGGCCATAGTCTTTCGCCGTTTGATCCGCAGCCTGCCCACTCGTCAGGGTGTGATTGGCGTTGCCACTTGCGACAAGGGTTTGCCGGCGATGCTGATGGCGCTGGCCGGTACACACACATTGCCCACGATCCTGGTGCCTGGCGGCGTGACATTGGCAACTGAGGATGGTGAGGATACCGGTAAAGTTCAGACCATTGGGGCTCGTTTTGCCCATGGTGATATTTCGCTTGAGCACGCTGCTGATATGGGTTGCCGCGCCTGCGCTTCTCCAGGTGGGGGCTGCCAGTTCCTCGGCACTGCAGCTACGGCTCAGGTCATCGGTGAAGCTCTCGGCCTCGCACTGCCGCATGCGGCTCTCGCTCCGTCCGGCGCACCAATCTGGCTCGACATGGCTCGACGGTCCGCCAAAGCGTTGCTGTATCTTTCCAGCCGGGGTTTGACAACGAAACACGTTCTGACGCCGGCCGCACTTTCGAACGCAATGGCTGTCTTTGCGGCTTTCGGCGGCTCAACGAATGTGATCATGCACCTCGCCGCCGTTGCCTACCATGCAGGCCTGACGCGGCCAACGCCAGAGGATTGGACGCACATCCACCGGCAGATTCCGCGCATGGTCGATGCTCTTCCCAATGGCCCACGCAACCACCCCACGGTGCAGGTCTTCCTCGCCGGAGGCGTTCCGGAAGTGATGCTGCATCTGCGCGACGCTGGCCTGCTTGACCTCACGGCCATTACTGTTACCGGCCACACGCTCGGCGAATCTCTTGATTGGTGGGAACAAAGCGAACGCCGCCATCACTTGCGCAAACTCCTGCGTGAGCGCGATGGCGTTGACCCGGCTGATGTCATTCTCTCGCCCGATTCTGCCCGTTCACGTGGCCTCACGGCAACTGTTTGTTTCCCCCACGGCAACCTGGCGCCTGGCGGCTCAGTGATCAAGAGCACCTCCATTGACCCCAGCGTCGTAGGAGCGGACAACATCTATCGCAAGCGCGGCAAGGCGCGTGTGTTCCATTCCGAACCAGCCGCGATCGCCGCGATCAAGTCCAAAGGCGAGGACCGAATTCATGCCGGCGACATCCTGGTGCTGAACTGCCGCGGCCCGCTCGGTAGCGGTATGGAAGAAACCTACCAGCTCACCAGTGCACTCAAGTTTCTCGATTTCGGCAAGCACGTCGCCGTGCTGACTGACGCGCGTTTCAGCGGTGTCTCAACGGGCGCCTGCATTGGCCACGTCACGCCAGAAGCCCTCTCGGGCGGCCCGATCGGCAAGATCCTCGATGGCGACTGGATCGAGATCACGGTCAACCGCAACGACTTGACCGGTACGGTCAATCTGATTACCGAGTCGGATGGTGTAGCTGGCGGCGATGCCCTGCTTGCATCCAGACCAACGCCTCCAGAACTCGCCCCCGATCCGCAGCTTCCCGCGGATACGCGCCTATGGGCGGCGCTTCAGGATGTCAGCGGCGGCACCTGGGGCGGCGCGGTCTATGACGTCGACAAGATCCTCGAAGTGATCGCCGCGGGGAAGAAGCAATTGGGACTGTAAGGAGACCCACACCGCGTATGAAACGAAAGCTGATCCGGCTGTTCTTCCGCTGCGAAATTGGCTGCATCGCCACTCTACGACGGCCAGGCGGAGTTTGACATCTACATTTGTCAGAGCGATTGGCGCCAACGTCTGTTCTTCAACCTTTCTTATGGAGTGGGTGGGGTTGCGCTGGTTCCTGTCACCTCGAACGTGTTCATTCGCAACTCCTCAATTGAAGAGAACCGCGTGATCGGAAACTCAGGCGCCAAAGTTCCCTGCGATCGAACTCTCGACTACTTTATCGCCCACGAGATTGCGCACGTCCTCACCTGGCGCAAGACCGGCACGATTGGATACTTCCTTCTCCCCGCCTGGGTGCGCGAGGGGACGCGGAACGTGTCGGAAAGGCAAACCACTCGACTTCAATTCTTCCCAGGCGAGCTTTCTCAGCAAAGCGGGGCGAATGGGCCCATCGCGTTTGGGGCTCTACCGGCGATACCAGTTGCTGGTGGATCTCATGCTCGGCCGGCGCGGCTGGACTTTTGATCAGCTACTTGCTGATCCGCCTTCGCAAGGACTTGTTGAAAAACGGCTGGTTGAGGTCGAGGCGCCCTAAAGGACGGGCTTCACTTCAACGCGCTTGTACATGGCCTTGGTCTGCTCCAGGTTGGCGAAGCTGATTCCAGGCAACATCGCCGACGCAGTACCCGCCGCAACTCCCCAGCGCAGCGAATCGTGAAACGCCTTGCCCTTCGTCATTGCCCACGCGAAGGCCGCAGCCATTGCGTCGCCAGCGCCGATTGGACAAACTGCCTCGACGCGCGGTGGCACCACTTCCCAAACATGACCCTCGGTACAACCCACGGCTCCGCGCGCGCCAAGCGACAGGATCACAGTCTCAGAGCCCATATCGCGAATCCGCTGCGCTGCTTCCACAAAATGGCTGCGGGTCAACAACGCCCTACCCAGTAGCCTCTCCGCCTCAGGTTGATTAGGAGTGACAACGGTTGGGTTGGCCTCGATGCTCAAAGTCAATGGGTCGCTGTCAGTGTCGAGCAAGGTGCTGACACCCTGCTGCTGCGCTGCCACAATCAACTTCGAATAGAAATCATTCGGCACCCCGGGCGGCACGCTGCCGCACAACATCAGCCACTTCGATTTGGGCAACAAACGAATGATTGTCTGCTCAATCGCTTCCACCTCTGCCTTCGCCAACTGCGGCCCGCGTTCGTTCAGCTTTACACTGAGCCCCTGCCGGTCGGTAATCGATAGATTGTGACGAATCGGGTTCTTCATCGGCACAAACTCGCTGGGGAACCCATAACTGCGCATCAGCTCTTCAAAATGCGCCCCGCTCGCGCCACCCGAGAATGCCACGGCAAGCGTCTTGCCGCCAAAGGAATGAATGACGCGCGATGCATTGATGCCTCGCCCGCCTGCACTCTCAAAGCTGGCAAGGATGTAAGCCCGATCTTCAAAAACCAGTTGATCGGCCGAAATGTTCTGGTCCACCGCGGGATTGAGCGTGACGGTAAGGATCAAGATTCGATTGTACTTGCTACTCTGTTGGCTTGTCTCGTGAAGTCTACTCCCGCACCGCATGGTGGAGTCTGGCCGCTGTCTGCTTCTTCTGGGGAACCACCTACCTCGGCATCCGGATTGCTCTCGAAGGCGTCTCACCGCTAATTCTCGTCGGCAGCCGGTTTCTGCTGTCTGGGGCGCTGATCCTGGCCTTCGCCATCTGGCGAAAGTGGCCCATGCCAACAGGCGCGGCCCTCTGGTGGCCGATTGGCACCGGCTTGCTGACCCTTGGGGTCGGCAACTATTGCCTCTCCCTTGCCGAAACCTATATCCCAAGCGGCCTGGCTGCACTCTTCATCACGGTCGCTCCCTTCTGGATGATCGGCATGGAACTCGCGATCCCTGGCGGCAGCCGCGTGAATCCGAAAGCTTTCATTGGAATGATCATCGGCTTCGCCGGCGCTGTCTGGCTGGTAGGTCCTGAAGCGCTGAGCAGCGGCTTCAGCGGTAATACCGTGAAGGGCTTCGTCATTCTACAGGTCAGTTGTCTCGGCTGGTCTCTGGGGTCGATCCTGCAGAAGCGCCGCAATGACCAAACCAACCCAGTCCTCGTCGGAGCGATCCAGCAAATGTCAGTTGGCATCCTAGTAGGTCTACTCTGCCTGGTACGGGGGGAGTGGGAAGTCCAACTTAGCCCCAGAGTAATGGGCGCAATTTTGTACCTTGCGCTTTTCGGATCCATCGTGGCTTATAGCGCATACCTATACTCACTCAAGCACCTACCGCTCGCAATCGTCTCAATCTACACGTATGTGAATCCGGTGGTAGCGGTCTCCTTAGGCTGGTTGTTCTACCGCGAAGCGTTCGGATTCAAGGAACTAGGAGCGATGATGGTGATCTTCTTAGGTGTTTGGCTGGTGAAAAAACTAAGTGCTTCCTCCTAGTTTCACTAAGGCAAAATTCTTTTATTTTCAATACCTTAGAACCACTGATTCTGTTCGATAATTTGGAGTGTCACTACAGCAACTTAGGTTCTAATGTTTTCTTTAGGAAGTTGGTTTCATATTGAAACCCAATTTCCCGATATGAAACAGAAAAACCAATTTGGGTCCCGCTTTGGGGCTGTGGAAAACTCTGGTGACTGACGAAAACTTGGGCGCGGATCCTAGGGTTCTTCCTAACCCGTTAGCCAGCAACAGTTTAGGGCTCTAAAGAGGCATCAAAAATGGGTTCTGCATTACGTCAAATACGGGCTAAAGTTTCCAATACCGAACGGCACGAGCCTTGCATTCTACTGAGCGTCGCTGACGGAACCAATCCGCGGCGCACCGGTAAGAGAAAAGAAGCGATGCGCAAGCCCCCAACTAAAGAATTGATCGGCGCTAAGACCTCACAAGTTGAGTGTGAAATTGAACTTGCCTCCACTTTCGCCTACCGGGAAACCAACATGAATGCCCATTTGGAGACCCACCCCATGAATGCTGTTCAAACTTCACCCGCCAATTCGTTCGAGGCCCTGACTCAGTCGATCACTATCAACGAGGCGCTCGAAGCCGCTCATCCCGAGCAGACTTTGTATGCCAACCGTGATCGTGTAGTCCTCGAACACCTCCCCCTGGTTCGCGCAATTGCCGTACGCGTCCACGACAACCTGCCTGTCCATGTAGATCTGGACGATTTGATCCACGCCGGCATCATGGGACTTTTTGACGCCGCCACGAAGTTTGACACCGACAAGAACGTCGCTTTTTCCTCCTACGCCAAACACCGCATCAAGGGCGCAATCCTCGATAGCCTCCGCCAGCTCGACTGGGCCTCGCGTGACTTGCGCCGCCGTCACAAGCAGGTAGAAGCCGTTACCCGCGATCTCGCCTCCACCCTCCAGCGCAATCCTACCGAACAGGAAATCGCCGCCAAGATGGGTGTCGAAGTCGACCGCTGGCGCCAAATGATGATCGACCTCCGCAATGTCGGCCTCGTTTCCGCCTCCACTCGCACCCATGAGAGCGAAGACCTGCCAGCCCCCGATTTTCCAACCAGCCCCGATCATCACCCAGACACGATCTGTGCACGCGAAGAGCTGAAAAACCTGCTCAAGACCGCGCTTCACACTCTGCCGGAACGCTACCAGCGCGTGGTCCTGCTCTACTACTCAAATGAACTCACAATGAAAGAAATCGGTGGCATGCTCGGTATTAATGAAAGCCGTGTCTCACAGATCCACAAAGCTGCCCTCGAAAAAATGGCCAATGCTCTAGGCCAGGCCGGCATTAGCTCCGCTGCAGCGTTCTAACTACTTGATCTCAACCGTGTAAGGCATCCAGCGCAACATGCCACCCTGGCGCAGCGCTGGCCGGGCTGCCCGGCGAATGTCATCGAGTAGTGCCGACCTCTCAATATGAAAGACGCTGCCCAGCGCCGCACTTACTGTCTTCTCGTCAGTGAACCATCTCTCAAACGTATTCTGCGTAGGCGGGTATGGCACCAGTTCAGCCTTCGAGTCCGCGGGCAAACCAGCTTTCTTGAGCAACGCTGCAAGCGCTGCATCGATACCGCCCAGGTTGTCGGTCAGCAGCTTGGCGTCGGGGTCTGACGCAACCCAGGCCCTACCCTGAGCCAGCATCTCAATCTCTTCCACCTTAGCCTTGCGCCCTGCCGCCACCTTACTGACAAATGTTGTATAGCTTTCGTCGACGCCCTCACGCAGCTTCTGACGAGCAACATCAGTCAAAGGCTTGTGGAGAGAATCGATATCCGCGTTCTTGCCCCGCTGCATTCCGTCCTTCGTCATGCCGAGCTTGTCGTAAAGCCCTTTCAGATTGGGTCGCCCGTAAACAACCCCAATCGACCCTGTAATCGTCCCGGGATAAGCAAAGATCGGATCCCCGGTTACCGCCATGTAATAACCGCCGCTTGCTGCAACGTCGGACATCGAAACTACCACCGGTTTGGCCTTGCTCAACTCTTGCAGCGCCGCCAACAATTCATCGGACGCAATTGCGTCGCCGCCCGGTGAATCGATTCGTAACAGCACAGCCTTATACCGGCTATCGTTCTTCAGCTCATTGGAGTGCCGGATAAAGTCGCGTGACGCAATCATCTTGTCCCCAAGACTGCCGCCGCGAATGATGTCTCCTTCCGCAACAAAAAACGCAATCTTGTCGCCCGAATCCCGATCCCACCGGAAGCGGATCTGCCCACGGTAATCGCGCGCCGAGACCGCATTTTTGTTAGAGACATTCGCCTTCTTGGCCAACTGTTCACGCGCCTCATTGTCATACTCGAGCGCATCGACCAGTCTTTCCTTCAATGCCGCTTTGGCCAGAAATGGCCCGTCATCCATCAATCTCTCGATCTCCGCTGGAGTGCGCTTTCGCCCCTCGGCGATCCCCTTCACCATCACGTTAAAAATGCCATTCAGAATCGCGCCCAAGGATTCGCGCGTCGCCGGCGTCATCGAGGTCTTCGTGAAGCTGTCCCCAAAATCCTTGTACTTGCCCGCATGAACAATCTCCATCTGGACCCCCAGTTTGTCGAGAGTGTTCTTGTAGTAGGTCCGCTCCACGCGCAGCCCCTTCAAATCGAGGACATCCTCATCGACCATGGAAATGCGGTCGGCCCCGGCAACCAGGTAATAATCCTTCGCGCTCGGCCGCCGCATAAAGGCATGCACCGGCTTCCCACTCTTACGAAACGAAGCCAATGCCATGCGGATCTCTTCAGCCTTCGCCCAGCCCAGCGAACCGCCGCCCGTCTCAACCATCAGCCCCTTGATCTTCGTATCCTTGGCTGCCTTTTCAAGCACCTGCTTGATCTCAAGCACCGTCCACGGTGTCTGCTGATTGAACCAGGGGATAGGAATCTCGTCGGCCGGATGCTCCTGGATCTCACCCTCGAGGCGGAGAACCAGATACGACTCAGCCGGCGTATCCGGCACATTCTTGCCAGCCATACGCACCAGCACAAAGCCCAGAATCAAAACCGCTACGCCAGCAAAGACGAAGCCACAAAGGATGCCCAGCAGAAACTTCTTCATTCACCTACTAGGATACGGTCGAATCGCTTCGACACGTCTGCCAAATATGCAGCATCGCCCCCGCGAAGTTCCACCGTAGCCACACCTTCATAGCCGATCTCGGTGAAAGCCTTGTGCACTTCCTTCCAATCGATCTCCCCGTCGAAAAGATCCACAAACTCCGCCGTACGATTCTTGAACCGAAAATCCTTGATATGAACCTTCGCGATCCGCTTCTTGCCGAGCGTACGAACCCAATCCTGTGGATAGCCAAACAGCACCATGTTCCCTACGTCCAGATAGGCCTTCAGATAGGGAGACTTGAACGAATCCACGTACTGCGCCATTTCCATCGGGCTCAACAGGAACTTGTTCCAGACATTCTCGACCGCGATGATCACTTTCGACTTCTCGGCCTCCGGCAACAACTCCTTGATCCGAAGACTCGAAAGCTTCCATGCCTCTTCATAAGAACTCTTGGCCCCAACAACCGCCGGCACCAGCAGCACGGTCGACGCGCCCCACGCCTTCGCATTCCGGATCGACGTGCGCATCCCCTTCATCCCAATATCGACATCCGATTTCTCGGCGGAATTCAGCGGATACTTCCAGTGCGCGCTATTCATTACGCCGTGGATCTTGAGCCCGGTATCCGAAGCAGCCTTGGCGATCTCGGCTTCTTCCTTCAGATCATCGGCAGTGCCCATTTCAAGCTGTGTGAATCCAGCCGCCTTGGCCACCTCAAACTTCGCTTTCCAGTTGGGCAACTCCTTGGGCAGCATCCCGCCAAGTACAGCCTTCTGGATCGGCAATCGCGCCGCCTTCGCCGCCGGAGCCATTAGCCCCGCCGCCGCTGCCACCATCAGATCTCTACGTTTCATCTCGACACTCCTCACGCCAGCGGATAATTCAGCTCGCCAGCGATCATCTTAATGTAATCAAAGCCCTGCTTGTATTCCTCCGCAGTCTTCAGATGTTCCAGCATCAACGGCACAGGCGCACGCAATCCGCGCAGCCCGTAGAGGTAAGCACGATAATCCACTTGCCCACGTCCAGGAATCACCTCGATAAAATGCACATTCAACTCCACCACCCACTCGAGATCCTTGGCATGACAGCTCTTGATGTGCGGCCCCAACTTCCGGAAGCACTCCTCAATCAACGCTGCATTGCCATAAAACTTCTCCGGCGAATTCACCGCGTTACAAACATCCAGGTGCACCGCGAAGCCCTTGCGGTCGATGGCCTTCATCAGCCGCAAATAATTGTCCGGCGTATCCGGGTAAGTCCAGCCCATCACCTCGAGGGTAAAAAAGCTGCGCTTCGGTTTCACCGCATCCACAATCCGGCGACAGTTGTCCACGGTTGCGTCAAACCCCTCTTTCGAAAAGTTCTTCGGATGCGGTCCGTACCAGACCTTCTCGTGATAGCTCCCCGCGATATCGACACAACACCGCGCCCCCACTTCATCCGCGATCGCCATCCGCTCCACAACGTAGTCTAAATTCTCTTTCCGCTTCACCGGGTCGACGTCCAGCAGATTCTTCCAGGCCCCAACCTCGGCAATCACAACTTTCTCTTTGGCAAAGGCAGCTTCAATTGCCCGCAGCTTCTCCTTCTCGCCAATCTTCACTGCAGGGCAATACGCGGCGCTGAAACCCAACCGCCGGTGCTCACGCGCCAACTCGCCTGGGTCATCCGACTTCAAAAAAACAGGGGCGCCAATAAGTAAAGCCCCCGCGGAGGTAGACGCGGGGGCTTGTGCTGCCGAGACCTGGACGGAGGCAATGGCCAGACTCGATGTTGTTTTCAGGCAATCGCGGCGTGTCACGCTGCAATTGTATATGCTTTTGAGCTGGCGCTAAACCAGGTTCGGGATCTTGATGATCTTCTTCTGGATTGCGTATTGAACCAACTGCGCCTTGTTGTGGATGTCCAGCTTGCGCATCAGATTGAACTTGTGAGCTTCTACCGTCTTGACGCTGAGATTCAGGTCGCAGGCAATTTCCTTGACGCTTTGCCCTTCAGCCAGCATCTTCAGAACTTCGCGCTCGCGCGTCGTCAGCGTCGCAAAACGCGGCAAGCGGTTTGCACTCTTGATGCGGCTGCGGAAGTCGTCCACCAACTGGCTCAGCATGCGTGGGCTCAGATAGCTGCCACCGCGGCAGATGTCGCGGATCGCGCTGACAAGCTGACCGGAGGGGCTATCCTTCAGCACATAACCGCTGGCACCAACCTCCATGCCTTCCACCAGGTAATCTTCGTCGTCATACATCGTCAGGAACAGTATCTTGGTTTCCGGACGGTTCTTTTTGATCTGACGGGTTGCTTCAAAGCTGCTGAGCCCAGGCATGCCGATATCCATCAGCACCATGTCAGGACGCACTTCTGACGCGCGGTCTACTGCCTCGCCACCGTTAGGAGCCTCGGAAACTACTTCCATGTCTGCTTCCGCATTGATCAATGTCTTGATCCCCTGCCGAAACAGAGTATGATCATCCGCCAACAAAATTCGAATCTTGGCCATATCCTACCTACCTCCCCATTTACGGGTTATTGGTTCGCTTCTCGCAGCAACGGCAACTCGATATGAATTCGAGTACCTTTCCGGAAACGGCCCTTATACTTCATGCCTCCGCGGGCCACGGCCTCACCCAGCCTGGATACATCCGTATCCCCTTTGGCGATTCCGTTCTTTCCAGTCGCCCCCGGGTGGCTTTCCACATAAAACTTGCCCCCGAGGAGTGCTACGCGCTCGCGTAACCCAGCCAATCCATAAGAGTCTCTTCGAGACAGCGCCTCTTCAACTTCGAAGCCGACACCATCGTCCTCTACGTTTAGCCTCAACAATCCATCGGCGCTTTCGATCGAAATGTTTACATGACTGGCCTGAGAATGTTTGCCCACATTGTTCATACACTCCTGAACAAGCCTATAGACAATCACCTCAGTTTTCTTAGGCACCTTTCCCATACGGGATAGAGCCAATCTCACCCTCGCCGGGTGGATCCGGCTGAAGCGGCTCACCAACTGGCGCAAAGCAGCCCCCAGCCCCAATTGCTCCAACACCGCCGGACTCAAGGCGGCAATCAGGCGGCGAATCTCAAGAATCGTCCGCTCCGTCAAGTCTCTTGTTTCCTGTAGTTTGCCCTTCAGCGCGCCGTCCTCGGGTAACAAATTGCCCTCAATCATCTCGAGTTGCAAACGAATGCAAAGCATCGACTGGCCCGCCTCATCATGCAACTCACGGCTTATCCGGCGCCGCTCCATCTCCTCAACCTGCAACATACGCTCGGCCAGACGCCTCACCTGCTCTTCGCGTGCGGCAAGGTCTTCCATCAATCGCGCTTTGCCTGCCCCCATCAAACACCGCTCGGCGGCAACTTCCAGCATTTCCTGTTCACGCGGCAGCCACTCATACGACTTACGGAAGCGGAACTGCATCACTCCCCGCAATCTCACCCCATCCATCAACGGGACACTCCAACAGGTGGAGTAACGATCCTTGGTGCGCTTGTCGAGCACCAGTTGGCCTGTATAATTCTCTTCGTTCAGACAAAATGGAGCCGCCAATTGCACAGCCATCCCGGCTTCATTCGCCACCAGATGCGGCGGCGTCTTTGTGCCTTCACCCACATAAGCCATGGGCACCAACACCTGATCGTTCTTGTCCAAAAAGAACAGGCACGAACTGTCGGCGTGATACAAAGTTGCCAGCGTGGTCATGAACCGGCGCAACAATTCATGCAACCCGCGGCTCTCCAGCTCAATCCGGAACAACTCGCTATAAGCCTGTGTTTCGCTCTCACGTACCTGGTAATAGGCGTTGTTTAGAGTCAGCAGGACGCAAAAGTGCAGCTGTTCATTAGCCCATCGGAATTCCGATGCCCGCTCTTTGCCCAATCTTTCGATCAATGGCAACAAGATCCGGTCATACTCTTGCAAGGCCAACTGAATCCCACCGGGTGGCAAATTCAGTTTCGCGAGTCGGCGGCCGCTGTAGTCCACTTGCTCGAGAAACGCCAGCATCGACCTTCGATTCCCTTTGGCAGGCCCCAACATCCGCGCCGCAGTTCCAGTCGTAATCGCAATCAGGGCATGAATCTGGCGTGCTTCAAACTGCAGCACCTTCAACCTCATCACAAATTGCTTCTCCAGCCGTTCCGTGAGCGGACACAACCACTGCGCCAAACTGGCCAAAGGCTTCCGGACAGGATCCTTCAGGATGTGCGCGGCGTTTGCCAATACGGTAGAAGCTTCAATTCTGGGGACGACTGTGGCCATAATCCTCTTCAACTTCCATCGAGAGCCTGGCCGGAATGCTTTAGCCTCCGGTCGTAGGTTAATCATCCCTAAAGTGAACAAAACGCCCAGATTTGCCGCTGTGGATGCATTCCGCGGCCTGATTATGATGCTGATGGCGATCGACCACGCCAGCGGCTTCATTTCGCGGCAACATTCATCTGAGTTCTGGAATGGCGCCATCTCCGTCTACCAAAGCGCATTCCCTTTCCTCACGCGCCTGGTCACCCACTTGTGCGCACCCGGCTTCTTCTTCCTCATGGGCGCGGGCATCTATTGGTTTTATGCTTCACGCATTGCCGCCGGCTGGACGCAATCCCAGATCATCCGCCGCACCATGCTGCGAGGCTTCACGCTGCTGCTGGTTGGACAACTTTTTGAAACTCCGGTCATGTACATGCAAGGCCAGCTCAAAAAAGCCACCATCGCGCTCTCGCAATTGCCAATGCCTCCGCCCAACGATGGCGTAACCCCGATTGGTGCTTTCTTGACGCTATCCGGGCTCGGCTCGGTTATGGTGATCTGCGCGCTGCTGCTCAAACTCCGGCCAGCCCTTTGGCTCGCCGTCAGCGCACTGTGCGTGGTCCTCACCCATGCCTTGCTACCTGCCACGGGTGCTGTAGGCCCGGCTTGGTTCACCATTCTCCTGGCGCCTGGCCTCTCACAGGGCATCGCCGCAATCTAGACCCTGTGATCCCCTGGCTCGCGGTGGGAGCTTTTGGAATGTATTTCGGCTACCGCTCGAAGAGCAAAGATTCCACGTGCGGCGGTATTGACGTTGTTGAAGGATTCGACCCAGCTTGTATCGCGAGCCGCAAAGATGTTGCCCCAGCCCCCGAGTGCCCGGACCGAAATGGCAATCGCAACCAGGAGCAGACCGAGCAGCCAGATGGGTTGGCCTCCCTTTCCAGGCTCATCTTGTATGAGACAAGACTGGTCCTTGACACCGCCGACTGAACTCTTGTAGAGTGCTCTCGTATCTGTGAGGAGCTACCTCCGTTGGGATGTCTCGCTTTCCTGATGGAGTCTTCTCCGCTACTAAGGCTGAATTACCTCGGAAGGAAGATCGAATGAGTAATAGAGCAGTCGTAGGATTCCTGCTGTCGCTGTGTTTATTTGCCAGCGCAGTAGCTGCGCAGATTGGAACTTCAACCATTACCGGAACCGTTGTGGATCCCTCCGGTGCCATGATTCCCGGTGTCTCGGTGACTGTCGTTCACACCGGAACAAAATTCACCTCCACGGCGACAACGAATTCCGAAGGAATCTACCGTGTGCTGTCCTTGCAGCCAGGCACGTATCGCATCTCCTTTGAAGCCCAGGGCTTCAATCGCGCCGTCCGGGAAAACGTCGAACTGCGTACCGGCGATACCCTCGCCATCGACGTCCCGATGCGTGTCGGCAGCGTCGCCGAGACTATCGAGGTGTCCGGCTCCGCCCAGTTACTGGAGACCGAAACCTCTGCCACGGGTTCCGTCGTCGACGGCACCGTGCTCTATGACATGCCGCTCTATCAGCGTTACGTCAACTCAACCCTAAACATCGTGCCCGGCCTCACCACCGGCGGCTTCGCCTACGGTGGTGCCCTCGGCAACTACAACATCGCCGGCCAACGCGCCACCACCACCGGCTTCTTTGAAGATGGCGTCAGCGGCAACGACCAACTCGGCGGCACCAACGCGGTCAAGACCCTACAAAACTCAATTGCCGAAGTGAAGGTCATCACCACCGTACCTCCTGCCGAATATGGCCACACCGCCGGCGGAGTCATTAGCGTCGTCAAACGTTCCGGCACCAACGAATTGCACGGTATGGGGTCCTTCTATGGGCGCACCCGCCGCATGCAGCACCGGCTTTACTTCGATCGCCTCCGCGATAGCCAAGCCCGCCCCGGTCGGCCCGACGGTTTCCCGGCATTCTTCATGATGCCAGATGCCAGCCTCTCCGGACCCATTGTCATCCCGAAGGTTTACGATGGCCGCAACAAAACCTTCTTCTTCTTCGGTTACCAGCGCCTCCATGAAAAGAAAGTTGCTCAGGTGCAGGCAACCACTCCCACCCTCGCTATGAAGCAGGGCGACTTCAATTTCCCCGGTGTGGCTAGTCCGAATCAGATCTTCGATCCCGCCACCACCCGTCTTGTCAACGGGCAATGGGCGCGCGATCCCTTCCCCGGCAATCGGATTCCCCTCGCCCGCTTCGACCCCGTAGCGCGCAAGGTCCTCGAGTTCGACCCCTGGGTGGCCCCCAACCAGGCTGGAACCTTTAACGCCCTCGGCCCCGTGGGCAACCTGATGGCCGACGAATTCGCGCGCGTGTTCTTCAACGATTACAACCTCCGTCTTGACCATCAGTTCAGTTCCGCGTTCAAGATCTACGGTTCCTACACCTACAATGGCCAGTCTGGCTTCCAGCGGCCCATCAACATCCGGGAAGAACGCGCCGAGTTCGATCATCAGCAGGGCAACTTCGCCCCGTTCTATAACGCCAACTATTCCTTAGGCAAAACGTGGGTCGTCTCGCCCTCCATCGTCAACGACGCCCGTGTTGGCTACTATCGCCGTGAAAACAAGACTGAGGTCCCCAGCTTTGGCGGCGGCTGGGCCCAGCAGCTTGGTATCCCGAATATGGATGGGGCGGTCATGCCTGCGTTCGGATCGGGCGGTCGCGATACGCCCGGCGCGCTCTACGGCATCACCGGCGCTACCCCGAGCCGTCTCCTCAACGAAACGTTGTCGTTCCGCAACGACACTACGGTCATCCGCGGTCGCCATGCCGTCAAGTTCGGCTATGAACTCCTCCGCTTCCGGCTGAACTCCGCCAATTTGGCGCGTCCGGCCATCCTGTCCTTTGACGGCGTCACCTCCGGAGTGTTGGCCAGCGGCGCTCTCCAGCCCAACACGGGCAACTACTTCGCCGGCTTCCTCACCGGCCAGGTCTCCAATGCCGAGTTCTTCTCGGAGTTGACCAGTTGGCTTCCCCGCTCCTCCATCCACAGCTTCTACCTGCAGGATGACTGGAAGGTTACCTCCCGCCTGACCCTCAACATCGGCCTCCGCTACTCCAACGAATCGCCGTTCAACGCCAAGTACGGCGGCCTGTCCAACTTCAGCCCCACGGCCACCGACGATGTCACCGGCCGCCCGGGTGGTTTGGTCTTCGGTTCCGGCCTTAGCCAGCGGGACAGCAATAACTTTAATCCCCGCATTGGCGCGGCATGGCAATTCCGCGATAAGTGGGTCCTCCGTGGCGGCTTTGGTATGTACACCATCGATACCAAGTTCCCCGGAGCCCGCATCCAGTTCGACGAATGGGTCGCCCAGACCAACCAGCAGGCAGCTCCCGGCAACCCGACTCCCGTCTGGGCTCTCAGCCGCGGTCCAGACCCGATTCGGTTCAACATTCGTTCGAACGGCACCTCGCCCTTCCGCGGACAGAACTTTAGCGCGCGAAACGTCGCTTATTGGGACCCGAACCTCCGCAACGCCTATTCCATGAACTGGAACGGTACGGTCCAGCGGGAACTCTCGCAGAACTACCTTCTGGAGGTAAGCTACCAGGGTTCGGCTGGCGTCGGCCTGCTCGAGAACTGGAACATCAACACCTTCCCTGTCGATTTCGCGCGCAACGATCTGGCCCTGCGGAGCCAGGTATTGGCCGCTTCGCAGAACTTCCGCCCTTTCCCGCACTTCGGCAACGTGATGATGCGCTCAAACTTCGGCCATTCCACCTTCCATTCCGGAACGGCGAAGTTGGAACGCCGCTATACCCGCGGTATGTTCTTCAGCACCTTCTACACGTTCTCGAAGGCGATCAACAGCCAGGATACGGACAACGCCGGTTCCGGCGTGGCTCCGATTCAGAACCGGAGCCTCGAAAAAGGACGCGCCGGCTACGACCGGAACCACCGCTGGATTTCAACCATCAACTGGGAGTTGCCCATGGGCAAGAACAAGAAGTTCTCTCCATCGAACCGAGCGTTGAACTGGATGCTTAG
>Ga0163144_10012871_pt1 | contig 17513 bp, 13 predicted proteins | sample OliLak19BULKMAT1_FD_123175 | JGI IMG/M metagenome (GOLD analysis project Ga0163144, IMG submission 123175) | Freshwater microbial mat bacterial communities from Lake Vanda, McMurdo Dry Valleys, Antarctica - Oligotrophic Lake LV.19.BULKMAT1 | ecosystem: Environmental > Aquatic > Freshwater >...
CGGCCACATGCCCACGGTGGCCGGACCTTCAACCTCGTCTGAGAACATGACGTCGGCGTGCGTGCCCAGGTCTTGTTTCAGCGTGAGCGACACGCCATCGAGCGCGGTCGCGGGTGTGGCGCGGTGGCGGATGTCTCGCAGGCGGATGAAGCCGGCGCCGAGCCACACCAGGCGGGCGGCCATGCCCGCGAGCAGGACGGCTGCGATCAGGGTCGCGGGATCGCGCTGCACCGGCGCTGTCGCGCCGTCTGCCGTCGTTCCCGAGATGAAGGTGATCGAGGCCTTGATGGTCGCACCCGGATCGTTGGTCCAGGGTTGGAGCAGCGGGAGGGCGAGGGCGACGACGATGAGGACCTGCCAGAACCGCAGCGTCACGCGCGGCGTGTTGAGGCGGAGCAGGGTCGTGACCGCAGCGGCCGTCACGGCGAGGACCGCGAGTTGCGCGCTGTAGGCGGCGAGGTTCCAGAGCCAGATCGTCATTCCGCCTCCTTGCCGAGCAGCTTCTGCAGTTCCTTTCGTTCCGCGGCGGTGAGCCCCTTCTCTTTGAGCAGGTGCACCAGGAGCGGGCGAGCGGAGCCGTCGAACACCCGGTCGACGAACTCACGCACCATGGACCTGACGACGGTCTGCTGTGGTCGGACGGGAACGTAGGTCTGCGCCTTTGCGCCAGGCTCCTTCTTGAGGTGCCCCTTCGTCTCGAGGACATTCATCATCGTCTGCACGCTGGTATAGGCGATGGTGCGGCGCGACTTGAGATCGTCGTAGACGTCGCGGACGGTGGCTTGGCCGCAGGCCCAGATCACTTTCATGATCGCGAGTTCCTGGCCAGTGAGGGTCTCAGACTTGGGACGCATACTAAATAATTAGTATGAATGAATACGTTTGTCAAGAAGATCGTCGGCCGGAAGGGGCAGCCGCCAGCCAGATCGCACGGCCGCGCTATGATGGGCCATGCCACTCGCTTGGCGGATCAGGAGCCATGGACTTCGTCGGCGTGCTGGACCGCGTTGACGCGTTCCTGACCTCGGGCGGCTGGCGGTGTGCCCTTGTCGGTGGCGTGGCCCTTGCCGTCTACGGGAATCCGCGCTTGACGCTCGACCTGGACATCGTCACCGAGGGCGACGCTCAAGAAGCGCTGGTCCCGTGGCTGGAGTCCGCTGGATACGCGACCTTGTACCGATCGACGGGATTCTCGAATCATCGGCATGCGAGCCGCGAGTGGGGCAGGGTTGACTTTATCTATGTTCGCGATGAGACCGCGTCCAAGCTGTTTGCGGGAGTTGAATTGGTTCCCGGCCCGGGAGGCCGGCCGGTGCCGGTGCCTCGCAAGGAACACTTGATTGCCATGAAGGTCCAGGCGATGAAGAACGATCCCACGCGGACGTTGCAGGAAATGGCGGATATCGCCTATCTGCTCCAGCTTGATGGCACGAATCGGGAAGAGGCCAGGGACTACTTCGCGAAGGCCGGACTTCTGGAGCGGTGGGAGGACGTCAGTCGTGGGTTCTGAGCAGGAGCTTGACCTCGCGCATGGGCTGCCGGTCACGCAGGATGATATCGCGGCATTGCGACGACTCAGAGCAGAGGTGCCGTCGTGGTTGCTGCTCGACTGGCGGAAACTGCACGCCATGATCCCAGACCAGTGCCTGCGCGATCGCCCTATCGCTAACGATCGCTGGCAGCCGTTCTCGCTGGAGTAGCAGCCCGTGTCGGCTATCGGTGTAAATCGGTGTCAATCGGTGGCCTGGCCGGCAGGCTGATCGCAATCGCCGCCCCCACCACGAGCACGCCGGCGAGCGCCAGCAATCCGCCTTCGAAGCTGCCGGTGGCATCGCGCACCCAGCCGATGGCGAACGGTCCGGCGAACCCGCCGATGTTCCCAATCGAATTAACAATGGCGATCCCGCCCGCGGCGGCCGTGCCTCGCAGGAAGGCTGTCGGCATGGCCCAGAACGGCCCGAGCGTGCCCCAGATGCCGAAGGCGGCAATTGACAGCATGGCGAGCGATGCCACGGCGGTTTGTGGCGCCAGCACGGTCAGCACAAACCCGGTAGCGCCGATCAGGCACGGCACGGCCACGTGCCACCGGCGCTCGGCTTTGGCGTCGGAGCGCGCACCGACCACGACCAGGCCGATGGTGGCGGCCACATACGGAATCGCCGTCAGCAGGATCACCGTGGCCGAGCTCAGACCGCCGGTCGCCTGCACGATCTGCGGCAGCCAGAAGCTCACGCCGTAGAAGGCCATGACGATGCAGAAGTAGAGCGCGGACAGGGCCCACAGGCGTCCACTGCGTGCGGCGGTGCGCAGCCTGACGTGCACGCCGGGGGTGGGCTCCTGTTCCTCCGCCATCTCGCGCGTCAGCCAGTCGCGTTCATCGGCCGTCAGCCATGTCGCATCGGCCGGCCGTTCGGTGAGCCGGCGAAGCACCACCGGCGCGAGCAGCACCGCCGGCAGGCCCTCGATGATGAACAGCCACTGCCAGCCGTGGAGGCCGCCAGCGCCGTGGAGCTGCAGGATCGCGCTCGAGATTGGCGCGCCGATGACGCCGGCCATGGCGGTGGCCGTCATGAACAGCGCCACGGCCCGCGCCCGTTCGCGCGCGGGGAACCAGTAGGTCAAATACAGGATCAACCCGGGAAAGAATCCGGCTTCGCATGCGCCGAGGATGAATCGCAGCACATAGAACGAGAGCGGCGTGGTGACGAAGACCATCGCCATCGAGACCAGGCCCCACGTGAACATGATGCGGGCAATCCAGCGACGGGCGCCGAACCGCGCCAGCAGCAGGTTGCTGGGCACTTCGAGCAGGGTGTAGCTGAGGAAGAAGATGCCGGAGCCGAAGCCGTAGACGGCGGCGCTGAACCCCAGCTCGCGATTCATGTCGAGCGCGGCGTAGCCGACGTTGACGCGATCCAGGTAGGCGATCACGTAGAGCAGGAACAGAAACGGAATCAGCCGCCAGCGGACTTTAGTAAGGGTGATGGACTCAAGATCTGACACGTGTCGCAGATTCTGCATCATTTTCAGGGTTTTGGTGCCAGGCCCCGTTACCTCCGGAACCCCGCACTTCCTGCCACCGTAAACTCACGTAGCCATGGATCGACTGCTACAGGATCTGCGTTTTGCCACCCGGGTGCTGTGGAAAGACCGCAGCTTTGCGATTACCACGGTCGCCACCCTGGCGCTGTGCCTGGCGGCCAACGTGGCCATCTTTGCCATCGTCGATGGCGTGCTGCTCAAGCCGCTGCCGTTCGACCAGCCCGACCGGCTGGTGCGCATCTTCAACAAATATCCCGGCGCCGGGGTGACGGTTGCCGACAACGGCGTCCCCGACTACTTCGATCGCCAGCGCGACCTGGCCGCCGTCGAGGAACTCGCCATGTTCCGCCAGGCCGGCGTGACCATCAGCGGCAGCGGCCTTGGCGAGGCCGAGCGAGTGCAGGCCATGACGGTGACACCGTCATTCTTCCGCGTGCTCAAGGTGCAGCCCATTCGTGGTCAGCTCTTCACCGAGGCGCAAGGGGAGGTCGGCCAGGACAAGGTCGTCATTCTCAGCTACGGATTCTGGCAACGCCTCTTTGGGGGCAAGGATGATGCGATAGGGCAGGATCTGCGGATCGGCGGCGAGCCCTTCCGCATTGTCGGCGTGATGGATCAGCGGTTCCGGTTTCTGAATCCCGACATTCAGATGTATCGCCCGGCCGCGTTCACTACGCAAGAGAAGTCGGACGATCAGCGGCATAGCAACAGCTGGCAGCAGTTCGGCCGCCTGCGTGGCGGCGCCAGCCGCGAGCAGGCGCAGAGCCAGGTCAACGCGATCAACGCCACCAACTTCGAGCGCTTTCCTGCGTTTCGCGAGATCCTCACCAACGCGCAGTTCGGAACTGACGTCGTCGACTTCCAGGAAAACCTGATCGGCGAGACGCGCTCGACGCTGTCGATGCTGTGGGGCGGCGCGATCTTCGTCCTGCTGATTGGTTGCGTGAACGTGGCCAACCTCGCCCTGGTGCGTTCGACCGCGCGGGTGCGCGAGATGGCGACGCGGCACGCCCTGGGCGCAGGCTTCGGGCGCCTGGCTCGGCAATCACTGACCGAGTCAGTGCTGCTCGCCGTCGTTGGCGGCGCGGCGGGGCTTGGCCTCGGCTGGTGGGCGCTGCAGGCCGCGCCGTTCTTCGGCTTCGATCAGCTCCCGGCGGGCACCGCGATCCATCTCGATGGCCGCGTGGTCGCCTTCACCATGCTCCTCGTCACCATCGTCGGCGTGGTCGTTGGCCTGATTCCGATTGTGGCCATGCGGCGCGCGAACATCGCGCAAGTGGTGAGGGAAGAAGGCCGCAGCGGCACGCAGGGCCGCGGACCGCGCCTGATCCGGCGGGTGCTGGTCACCAGCCAGGTCGCGTTTGCGCTGATGCTGCTGATTGGCGCCGGCGTGCTGCTGGCGAGCTTTGACCGCGTAATGCGCATCGACCCCGGCTTCCGCGCAGAGCGCGTCCTGACGGGGACCATCAGCCTGCCGGCGGCGCGGTATGCCGGCGACGATGTGTTGCGCGCAACCACCGAGCGCATTCTGGACCGCGTGCGTGCCATCCCAGGCGTGGAAGCCGCAGGCGCGACCACCACCATCCCGTTCGGCGGCGATTACAGCGACAGCGTGATTCTGGCCGAGGGCTACCAGATGCAGAAGGGCGAGTCGTTGATCTCGCCCGGCCAGGTGTCCGCCTCGGATGGCTACTTCGAAGCGATGGGCGTACGGCTGCTCGGCGGTCGCCTGTTCACGCCGGGCGATGCGAACGACCGTCCCCGCGTCATGGTGATCGACGACACGCTGGCCAAGCGGTTCTGGCCGAATGGTGATGCGCTCGGCAAACGGATGTACTTCCCCGAGAACATCGAGAACATCATGGCGAAGCCGAAGGAGGAGCGGATGATGACCATTGTTGGCGTCATTGCCCCCATGCGGATTCGCGGCCTGGTTGACGCGGCCGGCATTCGCCGGACCGGCACCTACTTCTTTCCGTTGCGACAGGACCCGACGCGTTCGCTTGGGTTGGCGGTCCGCACCACGCAGAAGCCGGAGACGGTGACGAGCGCGATCCGGCGCGAGGTGGCGGAGATCGATTCGGAGTTGCCGTTCTACGGCGTCCGGACGATGGCGGAGCGATTGTCGCAATCGGTGATCGATCGCCGCACGCCAACCGTGCTGGCGACGGGCTTTGCCGTCGTCGCGCTGTTCCTGGCCGGCATCGGCATTTACGGCGTGCTGGCGTATCAGGTGTCGCAGCGCCGGCGGGAGATCGGCATCCGCATGGCGTTGGGCGCGGCCAACCGCAGCATCTTTACGCTCGTGCTTCGCGAGGGTGGCTTGATCGTGGCGTTCGGCACGGCGGTGGGACTGGCGGGCGCCTTTGTTCTTCGCCAGACCATCCAGGCGCAGCTCTACGAGGTCGGCGCCATGGACCCGCGCGTGGTGGCGATGGTGGCAAGCGTGCTGATCGTCGTCGCGCTGATCGCGTGCCTGCTGCCCGCGCGGCGTGCGGCCAGGATCGATCCGATGATCGCGCTATCGGAGTAGAGATAGAATTTGAGGCTGATGAGCCTCTCGGAAACCTCGGCCCTGGTCAGTTCGCTACAAACAGAGCTTCGCCGCGTCATCGTCGGGCAGGATGAGGTGGTCACCGAAATTCTGATCGCCTTTCTCGCCGGTGGTCACGTCCTGCTGCGTGGCGTGCCAGGACTGGCGAAGACGCTGCTGATTAAGACCCTCGCGCAGGCGGTGCACCTGAAGTTCAGCCGCATTCAGTTCACCCCAGATTTGATGCCGTCGGACATCATCGGCACCGAGGTCATCGAGGAGGATCGCGCGACCGGTGCGCGCAACATCCGCTTCATTCCGGGACCGATCTTCGCCAACATCATCCTGGCCGACGAGATCAACCGGACACCGCCCAAGACACAGGCGGCCCTGCTCGAGGCGATGCAGGAATTCCAGGTCACGGTCGGCGGCGTGCGGCACACGCTCGAGCGGCCGTTGTTTGTGTTGGCCACCCAGAATCCGATTGAGCAGGAGGGCACGTATCCGCTGCCGGAAGCCCAGCTCGATCGCTTCATGCTGAACGTCATCATCGACTACCCGACCGCCAGCGACGAGAAACGGATCCTGGCGCAGACGACGACCGGGCACGAGCCGTCGGCGAGGCCGGTGGCGACGGGTCAGCAGATCGAGCGCGCGCGCCTGTTGGTGCGCGAGGTGGTGGCCGCCGACAACGTGATCGACTACGCGTCTCGATTGGTGCGCGCCTCGCGGCCGACCGGGACAGCGGACGATCGCGTGCCGGACTTCGTGAAGCAGTGGTTGCGCTGGGGCGCCGGCCCCCGGGCCGGCCAGGCGCTGTTGCTGGCGGGCAAGGCCCGCGCGGTGCTGAACGGCCGTCCGGCCGTATCGCTGGAAGACATCCGCGCCGTCGCGCCGCCGGTGCTGCGTCATCGCTTGCTGGTCAACTTTCAGGCGGAAGCCGACGGCATTGACGCGGAGACCGTCGTGACGCGCCTGCTGGATGCTGTTCCGGCCCGTTAGCACCTGAGCACCCAAGCACCCAAGCACCCAAGCACTCAAGCACCCAAGCACCCAAGCACCCAAGCACCTAAGCACCTAAGCACCTAAGCACCTAAGCACCTAAGCACCTGAGCACCTAAGCACCCAAGCCCATGTCCCGTCAGCACGTCGTTACTTCGTCCGAACTGCAGTCGCTGCGCGACCTCGAACTAGTCACGCGCAAGACGGTTGAGGGTCTGCGGCACGGCCTGCATCGCAGTCCCTTTCATGGCTACAGCGCAGAGTTCAGCCAGTATCGCCACTATCGTCCTGGCGATGACCTCAAGTACGTGGACTGGAAGGCCTTCGGCCGGACCGACCGTCTCTACACACGCCAGTTCCGCGAGACCACCAACCTGTCGGCGCTGTTCGTGCTCGATGTCAGCCGGTCGATGGACTTTCCCCGTGGGGACGGACCTCTAGGTGCGTCCAAATTCGACCTGGCCCGGCAAGTGACGGCCATCCTCGGCACGCTCGTGTTGGATCAGGGCGATGCGGCGGGCGTGCTGGCGGTCGACGATCGCCCGCGCCTGGTGCCGCCACGCAGCGGTCACCATCACCTGCGCGTGTTTCTTTCGCAGCTTGCGAATCTCGCGCCCGCTGGGGGCGCTTCCTTGGGCGATGCCCTCAAGCAGGCCGCAACAGTGATGAAGCGGCGCGGCCTCGTGATCGTCGTCTCCGACTTCTACGAGGATCAGGATGCGCTGCCCCAGGTCCGTCGGCTGGCACGAATGGGTCACGACGTGGTGGTCGTCCACATTCTTGCGCGCGAGGAACTGGCATTCGACGTGGGCGGTGCGGCAGAGTTCGTGGATCTCGAGAGCGGCCGCACCTTGATGGTTCAGCCGTCGACCGTGCGTGAGGGGTACACCACAGCGGTGCAGCAGTGGCTGGCCACGGTGCACGACACGGTGACGCGCGACGGGATGGAGTATCTCCGGCTGGTCACGGGCGCGCCACTGGAACCCGCCTTGCGGCGTTTCCTGCTGCACCGGCGAGGCGGGCGATAGCCATGTCGGTCGTGTGGCTCGCGCCGATGGCGTTGGCGGGACTGGCGCTGCTGGCGATTCCGATCGCGGTCCATCTGCTCGTCCGGCAGCACAGCCGGCGCGTCGAGTTCCCGTCGCTACGATTCCTTCTGCCGTCGCAGTTGGCGGCGTTTCGCCGGCGGCACATCCAGGATGCCTGGCTGCTGGCGTGCCGTGCGGCCGTGATCGCCGCCGCCGCGCTGGCCCTGGCAGGGCCGGTGATTCAATCGGCATCGCGCTCCGAGGCGTATCGCGCGCGCATCGCTCGCGCGGTGATTGTGGAGCCGGGCACCGCGGCGGCGTCGGCGGCGAGTGCCGCCGGCGACGCGTTCGTGTCGAAGACGTTTGCGCGCGATCGTCTGAGCGATGCGATTGCAGATGCCACTCGTTGGCTCGAGGCGCAACCGCCCGCGAGCCGGGAAGTCGTCTTCGTCGGCGCCGTCCGCCGGGGGAGTGTGACCGCCGGAGATCTTCGCGCGGTCCAGGCCAGTGCCGGCATCCGATTCGTCGTGGCCGGCGGCGGGTTGGCTGGCCGCGATACCCAACTGTCGGTGCTGCGCAGCCTGCCGGCCGGCCTCATGATCGAACAACGGCAGGTGCATTTCGAGGACGACAGCACCCGCGTGACGGCAGGAGCCACGACGGCCGCCGCCAGCGATCTCGTTCGCATTGTGGCGGCCCCGGCGGATCAACCACTGGCTGATGCGGCCCTGCGCGCCGTGCTCGGCGAGGGACTGCGCTGGCACGACCCGACGCAACGCGTCCTCATCGCCTGGGATGGTACAGACGAGGCGATGGTGCAGCGCGCGGTGACTGGCGCGACGCTGGTGCGGATGCCTCGCCCGGATCCGCCATCGACCGCGGCATCTGCTCTCGCCGTCGCGATTGAGCAGGTGACCTCCGCGCCGACTGGCGTCATGGAGCCGGTCAGGATTCGTGACGAGCAGTTGCAGGCCTGGTCGCGGCCGCCCAATGGCGTCCCCGCGGAGGCGCCGGCCACCGATGAAGGCGATCGTCGATGGCTCTGGGGCCTGGTGCTGGCGTTGTTGGCGATCGAGCACTGGCTGCGGCGCACGACGGTCGTGGCCGTGGCCACCGCACCAGTGACGGAGGCCCGCGTTGCCTGATGCGCGGGTCATCGCCGCGGTCGAGCGCGTGCGCGCGCGGCTGCGCATTCGCGCGGCTCTCTGGAGCCTGGCGGTGGGCGGCGCGACGGCCGGCGGCGTGTTGGTCGTCGGGCAGGCACTGGGCGCCACGCCCTCGCTTCGTTTCGGGCTGGCGGGCGTGGCCGGGCTTGGCGTGGTGGCGTGGTCGCAGCGCGCGCTTGGTCGAGTGACAAGAATGGCCGCTGCCGAGTGCATCGAAGCAGCCGGCTCGCTCGACAACCTGGTGGTCACCACCGTTGACTTGCACGAGCGACCTCGCGCGGTCGCCGATGGCATCCGCGATGAGATCGCTCGTCAGGCCGGCGCACGCGTGACGGAACTCGACGTCACCCGCGTGGTGCCGCTCGGCCAGCCGCTGGCCGTGGCCATGACCGTCGCCCTCGGCGCGGTCGTGCTCGTAACAATGGGCTGGCCGGGCTCGCTGGGCCCGCGCGATGGTTGGCCTGTGCCCGCCGTGTTCGGCGCCCGTGTTCAGGCGAGCACGCCAGGGATCGACGGCGTGACGGTGCAGGTGGTGCCGCCGGACTATTCAGGGCGGCCGTCGGAAACGTTCACCGCTCCGGTCCAAATCACCGTGGTGGCCGGCAGCCGCGTGCGGCTGATGGTCGCCTCGGAGGCCGACGGCGTGGTGGCTGAACTGGCGGGCCTGCCGTCACTGGAGTTGTCTGGCGATCGTGACGGGTTCGCTGGGGAGTGGCTCGCGGAACGATCGACGGGCGTGGCCATCCGTCCGGCCGGAGGCGCGGGTCGTGACACCAAGTTTCTGTCGGTGATCGTCGTGCCCGACGCGTCCCCGGTGATACGCGTGCCGACCCCGGGCAAGGATGTGGCGATCACGGGCACTAAGGGCCGCCTTGCGATCGAGGTGGAGGCGCAGGACGACCTCGGCCTGGCGTCGTTGGTGGTGAAGTTCACCAAGGCCTCGGGTGGCGGCGAGTCACTGACGTTCACCGAGGGCGAAGTGCCGCTCGCCATCAGCCGCCCCGACGGCCGCCCCGACGACCGGCACTGGCGCGGACGAGCCGAGTGGATTCTTGACGGTCTCGACTTGTCCGATGGTGATGTCCTGGTCTACCGCGCCATGGCGCGCGACCGCAATCCCAACGGCGGCCCGGTGCAGTCGGAGCAATACCTCGTCGAAGTAGGGCGGCTCGCCGGCGCGGTCGGCTCCGGCTTTGCGCTGCCGGCCGAGGAGAAGAAGTACGCCATCAGCCAGCAGATGGTGATCTACAAGACGGAGCAACTGATCGCGTCAGTCAAGGGCCTGCCGAGCCGTAGCCTTGGCGAAGGCTGGTTAGAGCAAAATCAAATGCTCGCCGTCGAGCAACGCATGGTGCGAGCCGAGGTGGTGTTCCTCGGCGGCGGCGACGTGCAGGACGAAGTCGAAGAGGCCGCGCACTCGCACGAGGTCACCGAAGGCCGGCTCGCCAGCACCGGCCGCGCCGAGATGCTGAAGGCGATCAACTTCATGTCGCGGGCGGAAGGCGAGCTGAATGCCGGCCGCGCGCCGGAGGCGCTGGTGCTCGAGCGCGAGGCGCTCAAGAGCCTGGAGCGGGCGTTCGACCGGCGCCGCTACTTTTTGCGGACGTTGCCCGATCGATCGCGCATCGACGTCACGCGCCGCCTGACCGGCAACCTCAAGGACGCGCGTTCGTGGACCCGCGAGCGACTGGCGCTCGAGGCGCCGGCGGGTCTCGAGCAGCAGCGGGCCGTGATGCGCGACCTGACGGCCGCCGCGAATGGTGGCGACGTGGATGCCGCACTCGCGGCGCGGGTCGCGGCGCTTGATCCGGCGGAGCACGCCCTGCAGCAAGCGGCCGTGGCGCTCGCCAGTGCGACCACTGATGCCGGGCGTCGCGATGCCGTGTGGGGCGCCATGCAGGCGGTCACGTCACACGCCGTGAAGTCACTTGGGTCGACTGCTGGTGTGCGCATCACGATCGATCCGCTGGCGGGCCGCCTGGCCGATGAAATGGTCCGCCCGGCACGAGGCAGCCGATGACACGGGACGTCCTGGTCCGCACTATCTTACGGACTGTGGCGGTAGCCATCGCAGTCGCCGCGCTGATCGATCCCGCCTTCTCCGCCTCACGGCCGGCGCCCCTGTCGATTGTCGTCGTGCAAATGGCGGCGTCGAGCAGTGCGGCCACCGCATCGGCCCTTCGGGCGGCGCTGCCGGATGCGGACATCGTCATTCGTCCCGTCACCGAACGGCGAGTGCCGTGCGCACCTGGGGAATCGTGCGTCTTGGTCGCGGACGGCTCCGTTGATGCCGACCTGCCCGGCGACCTGCGCGGACCGGTCTCGCTGATTCGGGCGACACTACCTGCCGGACCGAATCTGGCCGTCCAGGCGGTCGCGGCCCCGCTGGTGCATCAAGCGGCGGGTTCCGGAACACTCCGCGTCTCGATGAGCGGGTCAGGCATGACAGGCCGTCGCACCGAACTGCGGGTGGCCGATGGCGCCGCGACCGTGGGCTCGGCGATTCACCAATGGACTGAGGACGGCACTGCGGACGTCGACGTGCCGTGGTGGCCGCTTGGCGAGGGCGCTCGAACGCTCCGGGTGTCCGTCGTCCCGTTTGAAGGCGAGTCGTCCATCGCGGACAACGCCGTGGATGCCGGCGTGAACGTGTCGGCCACGCGAGTGAGCGTGCTGGCGTTCGACCCCCGGCCATCGTGGGCGAGCACGTTCGTGCGGCGAGCCCTCGACGACGATCGGCGCTTTCACGTGGCGCATCGCGTCGCCCTGGGCCCCTCGCTGGTGGCCGGCACTGCCGGTGGCCGGCTCGATGCCCGCACGCTCGATGCTGTGGCGGTGGCGATGGTCGGCAGTCCCAATGCCTTGAGTGAGAGCGACGTGACGTTGCTGGAGCGATTCGTCCGTGAGCGTGGCGGCACGTTGATCCTGGTGCCTGATCGCGCCCTCGCCGGACCATCGCTGCGGCTGTTGGGTGGACGCTGGACCGAGCACCTGGAGGCGTCGGCATCGGCGGTGGGGCCGCTGCGTGCGTCGGAGACCATTCGCGCCTCGAACCCCTCGCCGTTCGCTGTCGTGTTGGGCGCCGTGAAGGGCAGTCCGGCGATTGTGTTGACGCCTTCTGGCAATGGACGCATCGTCGTGTCCGGTGCCCTGGACGCGTGGCGCTATCGCGACACCGATGCCGGCGCGTTCGATCAGTTCTGGCGTTCGCTGGTCCTCGAATCGGCGGTCGCCGGTGCCGCCTTGCAACTGGACTTCGCACGACCCATCGCCACACCAGGTGCCAGCCTGCCGCTGATCGTTCGCCATCGACAAATGGCGCCCAGCGCGCAACGCGAGGTCAGCGCCACGGCAACATGCGGAGGCAGGGCGCAGGCGATCAGGTTGTGGCCCCAGGGCGCCGCCGGCGTCTTTGCCGGGACGGTGGTGATCGACGGCACCGAGCCCTGCGAGGTCAGCGCCGCAGTGGCTGGTGGTCCGATGGCCACCGGCGGCGTGGCCGTGACGACCGGCGCCACGTCGAGTGTCAGCGCCGTGCTGGCGAAGCTCGAGCGCGCCGTCGTGCAGACCGGCGGTGTCGTCGCCAACAGTGGTGACGATCGCACCATCGCGGCGAAGATGGCGTCGGTGGTCCCATCGGCCGGGTTACCGGTCCCCCTCCACCTAATCCGCCCGATGCGTTCGGCGTGGTGGATGTCTCCATTTGTCGTGTGTTTGGGCGTCGAGTGGTGGCTGCGACGGCGCGCCGGACTAAGGTAAAGTGATCGCGAATGGCGTATTCACGAGACGAGATCAAGCAGATCACCGACAAGGTGCTCAACCTGTGCAAGGCCGACGCGGCCGAAGTCCGCTTCTCTGGCGGCGAGCGGTCGGCGACGCGGTTTGCCAACTCCAGCATCACGGCGAACCTGATCGAGCACGACCAGGAAGTGCAGATCACCGTGCGCTACGGCCAGAAGTCGGCCAGCGCCACGACGCACCAGTTCGACGATGAGTCGCTGAAGCGGACCATTGATGCGGTGCAGGCCCTGGCGCGACGCAAGCCCGACAACCCGGAACTGATGCCGCTGGTGAAGCCGCCCCAGACCTACCTGGAGTTCGACGCGGCGCTGCCGTCGGCAGTGAACTTCGGACCGGCCGAACGGGCCAGGATGGTCAAGGCCAGCACCGACATCTGCGAGAAGAAGGGCGTGCTCGGCGCCGGCTACATCCCGAAGTTCGACTGGGTCGATGCCAGCGCCAACACTGAAGGCCTGTTCACCTACTTCCACTACGCCGATGCCAGCTTCATCCTGACGTGCCGCACGCCTGACCAGACCGGCTCGGGCTGGGCGGGCACGACCGGCGTCAAGGACATCAAGAATATCGATGCCGAGATGCTCACCAACGTGGCGGCCGACAAGGCGCTCAAGTCGCGCAAGCCGCGCGCGATCGAGCCGGGCAACTACACGGTGATTCTCGAACCGCGTCCGGCGGCGCGGTACCTGTCGCTGATGACCAACTCGCTCAACGCCCGCAACGCTGAAGAGGGCCGCAGCTTCATGAGCGGCAAGCAGCGCGGTGAGACCCGGCTGGGTGAGAAGGTGTTCGGCGACAACTTCACGCTGCGCAGCGAAATCGGCAATCCGATCCTGCGCCAGTCGCCGATCGGCCAGGACGGCCTGGCCGCCAAGAGCGTCACCTGGGTCGAGAAGGGCGTCGTCAAGAACCTGTTCTATGACCGCTACTGGGCCAACCGGCAGAAGAAAGACCCGACCGGCACCACGCCGAACATGAGCCTGGTGATGGCCGGTGGCACGACCAGCGTGGCGGACATGATCAAGAGCACCAAGCGCGGGTTGCTGGTCACGTTCTTCTGGTACATCCGTCCCGTCGACAACATGACGCTGCTCAACACCGGCATGACGCGCGACGGCCTGTTCCTGATCGAGAACGGCGAGATCGTGGCGCCGGTGCAGAACTTCCGCTGGAACGAGTCGCCGGCGGTGAGCTTCAACAACATCTCGGCGCTCGGCCCGCAAGTGCCTATGCACACGGGCGAGGCCTACGACAACCCGGGCACGGCGCTGGTGCCGGCGATGAAGCTCGAAGATTTCACCATGACGTCCATTTCCCCAGCGGTGTAGTGCCAGGAGGGCAGCACTTTAGTGCTGCCGGAGACCACAGATGCAGAGACGAGATTTCGTCAAAACCCTCGGCGCCACCGGCGTCGCCCTGTATGCCAGCGACCTGGTCGGCGACCTGATCGCCCAGTCGCCCAAGGCGCGCGTGATGGAATCGCGCTTCAAGGGCCTGTCCGACCTCGCCTTGTCGGAAGCCAAGCGCCTCGGCTGCACCTATGCTGACATCCGCTTTACCCGCAACGTCAACGACAGCGTCGCCGTGCGCGACCGGATTGTGACCGACTCGTTCGGGTTCGGCGCCGGCGGCATGGAGACCAGCGCCGGCTTCGGCGTCCGCGTCATCCACAGTGGCGTGTGGGGCTTCGCCAGCAGCCCGTTCGTCACCGAGGGCGACATCAAGAAGATCACCGCTTTGGCCACGGACGTGGCGAAGGCCAGCGCGATCAGCAAGCGCTTTGAAGTGAAGCTGGCGCCGGTGCCGGCCTACCAGGATTACTGGGCGGTGCCCGTCAAGCAGAAGCCCGAAGACGTCTCACTCGACGACAAGATTGCGTTCTTGATGAAGATCAATGAGGCCGCCCTCAAGGTGCCCGGTGTGATCCGCGTGCAGTCGAACATGGCGTTTGACTACGAGTGGAAGTACCTGGCCACCTCCGAAGGCTCGTACCTCGAGCAGGAGATCTGGCGCACCTCGCCAGGCTTCACCGTGACGGCGCTCAAGGACGGCAAGTCCAAGTCGCGCACCTTCTCGGTGGCGCCGAAGTCGGCCGGCTACGAAGTGGTGCTGAACGCCAGGATGCTCGAGAACGTGGAGCGCATCGCCGCCGAGGCGGTGGAGCATTGCACGGCGCCGCCGGCCGGGGTCGGCCTCAAGGACCTGATCATGACGCCCGCGCACGCCATGCTCACCATCCACGAGATCGTCGCTCACCCGACGGAACTCGATCGTGTCGTTGGCTACGAAGCCAACTACGCCGGCACCAGCTTCGTGAAGGTGTCTGACGTCGGCAAGCTGATGATGGGCTCGAAGCTGTTTAACGTCACGTGCGACCGCACGATCGAGGGTGGCATGTGCACGATTGGCTATGACGATGACGGCGTCAAGTCGCAGCGCTGGCCGATCATTCAGGAAGGCAAGCTCGTCGACCTGCAGACCAACCGCGAGACCGCGCACTACATGGGCCAGACTTCGTCGAAGGGCTGCACCTTCGCGACCTCGTGGCGCAACTATCCGTTCCTGCGGATGCCGAACGTCCACGTCGAGCCGGGCCCGCCGGGATCGCCGACGCCCGAGGAGATCATTGCCGACACCAAGGACGGCATTCTCATCGACGGCCGTGGCAGCTACTCGATCGATCAGCAGCGCTACAACGGCCAGTTCGGCGGCGACGCCTACTGGGAGATCAAGAACGGCAAGAAGACGCGCATGCTGAGCGACGTCACCTACAACGCCATCACCACCGACTTCTGGCAGAACCTCGACGCGACGTCGGGAAAAGAATCGTGGGAGATGTTCGGCACGACTGGCGACGCCAAGGGCCAACCGGTGCAGATCAACCACCCGTCGCACGGCTCACCCTGGTGCCGCATCAGGCGCATCATGGTCGGCGCCGCCTTCTCGTAGACGAAAAAAACCGAAGGGGGCGTGTGCGATGCACGCCCCCTTCGGTCCTACCCCTAGACGTTCCCCGAATCCTTCAGCCATGTGTCGACGTCGCGTTCCGCCTGGTCCTTGGCGAGGCCGTAGCGTTCCTGGACGCGGCCGACGAGCTGGTCCTTCTTGCCATCGAGCTGATCGATGTCGTCGTCAGTCAGCTTGCCCCACTGCTCTTTGACCTTGCCTTTGAGCTGGGTCCACTTGCCTTGCATGATGTCTTCGTTCATGTGATGCCTCGTTTCAGCTCCGGCTGAAGCCGGAGGCTACTGACAGGGTTAGGGGTTAGGGACAATCGTCAACTGGTTGTCGATGCGATAGCCCGGTGCTTCAGCGGCCGCGATCCGCGCCGCCTCGTCGCGCTGGGTGGCGGTCTTGACCGAACCCTTGAGCACGACGGTCTTGGTTTCAGCGAAGGTGTCGACGTTGATGTGGCTGGAGTCCACCGTGCGATCGGCCATCAGTGCCGACTTCACGTCGATGGTCTCCACGGCGGCAGCGATCGCGGCACCGGCGTTGGCGGCGGCATCCTTGGTCGCTTCGGACGCGTCCTTGGTGGCGGCTCTGGCTTCGGCGGCGGCCTTGTCGGCGTTGCGTTCGGTGTCCTTCTCAACGCCAGCCGCGGTGTTCGAGCACGCCGCGAGGGAGAGGCCGCTCATAAGTGCGACTGCGAGATATCCGTGCTTCAAGCTCATCGGTCCTCCTTGGGGCTTACGTGCCCCACGGGGACCGAATACTTCAAGTTCGATGCCATCCGAAAACCACCTATTCGGCCTGTTTCAGCCAATTTGTGGAACCGGCTGGGTCAACCATGGTCACGAGCTTTCCCATCGCCACGCGAGCCTGCCCTTACCCAGATTTCTGACCAGCTGGGCAGCCGGTTACCCAATCTGGGCAGCCGAGGCTGCAAAGAGCAGGCTTTTGGCAGGAATGTTCTTTGCTTAAGCGGACGAGTTTCAACAAAGGACCAAATTGCATGCACGCGGCTCGGAAGACTACGAGGAGCAGAATACGCGCGGCCGGCGCCGGCGCCGGCACCGACGTCCTCGAACAGAAGCGATTGCTGAGCGTACTGTCCGACTATCAGCGAGGCGACTTCGGGGTCCGCATGCCGGAAGATCGCACTGGCCTGGCCGGGAAGATCTGTGATGCGCTGAACGCCACCATCGAGCGCAACGCGCGCCTGGTGAAGGAACTGGAGCGCCTGAGCGCGGTCGTCGGCAAAGCCGGCAATGTGAAGCAGCGGGCGCAGATTCCGTACGCTGAAGGTGGCTGGAGCACGGCCATTGAATCGGTGAACGCGCTGGTCTCGGACCTGGTGCAGCCGACCACGGAAGTCGCGCGCGTCATCGGCGCCGTCGCCAAGGGTGACCTGACCCAGTCGATGTCGCTCGAGATCGACGACCGTCCGTTGACGGGCGAGTTCCTGCGCACCGCCAAGGTCGTGAACACCATGGTGGCGCAGCTTGGCACCTTCTCGTCGGAAGTGACGCGCGTCGCCCGCGAAGTAGGTAGCGAAGGTAAGCTCGGCGGTCAGGCGGTTGTGAAGGGCGTGGCCGGCACCTGGAAGGACCTCACCGACAACGTCAACCTGATGGCCGCCAACCTGACCAGCCAGGTGCGCAACATCGCCGAAGTAACCACCGCCGTGGCGAAGGGCGACCTCTCGAAGAAGGTCACCGTCGACGTGAAGGGCGAACTTCTCGAACTCAAGAACACCGTCAACACGATGGTCGACCAGCTCAGCTCGTTCGCGTCGGAAGTGACGCGCGTGGCCAAGGAAGTCGGCACCGAAGGGCAGTTGGGCGGACAGGCCGACGTGCGCGGCGTCGCCGGCACGTGGAAAGACCTCACCGACAACGTCAACGCCATGGCCGGCAACCTCACGGTGCAGTTGCGCGACATGTCGAAGGTGTCGAGCGCCATCGCCAGCGGCGACCTGTCGCGAAAGATCACGGTCGACGC
>Ga0163144_10012873_pt1 | contig 17512 bp, 17 predicted proteins | sample OliLak19BULKMAT1_FD_123175 | JGI IMG/M metagenome (GOLD analysis project Ga0163144, IMG submission 123175) | Freshwater microbial mat bacterial communities from Lake Vanda, McMurdo Dry Valleys, Antarctica - Oligotrophic Lake LV.19.BULKMAT1 | ecosystem: Environmental > Aquatic > Freshwater >...
GTTTTATTTTTTAATTTGTGCTGTAATATTTACTAAAGCCTTTTCAATACCAACTAATTGCTCTCCAATAAGTGGTTTAACACTTTCTGGAGTTGATGTGTCATTCAAAACCAATTTATATTCTTTTATGGCAGCCTCCTCGCCAGTAATACAGGCGTTTATAATTGCTCCGGTATCTCCATTTGTAAAAATGGTTTTAAGATTTATCCAAACTCGATGTAATGAACCTTTAGTGTCCCCGCTATTATCTTCGGCTTTACCATTTAGCTGATGAACAACTTCCCTCAGTTGCGACGCGTAAACTGAACGTTCCTCAGCAAAAAGTAAAAAAGAACTTTTTACACCAGCATCCTTTACCGACTCAGCGGCGTTTTTATAACCTTCGTTACCGTCTTCTGCAATATCGATTAAACGATTTAATTTTTCATTTGTGTTCTGATTATTATCTTCCATACTGTTTTTTTTTATGAAGAAAAAGAATTTTTTCTACTACGCAAAAGTGTGTTTAATAATTGCTGAAAGCATTACACAATTAAAAGATTAATTTGTATTATTCACACATTATGTTTGTTAAATAACATCTTACAATTTTTTTGGAAATAAATTTAAATATTAGTTATTACTTTTATATTTTATTAGGGTAACCAATTAAATAGGCTGAATGAAGCCCATATTTATTCTTCAATGTTCCTGCTTTCCATAAATAATTGTTTGAACTAGTACACTTCGCCATATTTAGAAGATCTTGTGAACTATACATTCTAAGAATTGAAACGCATCCATCCCAAACGGTGTAAACTGGAACTAGTGGAATGACGTAGGTGAAGAATAATCTCGAAAAACTAAATGGTCTAAAAAAAGGGGTAAATAAAAGCATTGCTAAAGGGTGGAGTAAAATTACACTAAGGATAGCCAAAATATTTTTTTCGTAACCATCAAATATTCCAATGGGTGCATTATTATCAATTGCATTTTGCAAAACGTTTTTTACCTGCGTTGGTTTGAAGTGATGAATGGCAGAAAACATTACTCTGAACCCTTTTAAATTAATGGGTACTTTTGTTGCGTCGACAGAATATTTCACAAAATCAATTTGACCCGCTGTCTTTTCCTTTAAAATTTTGTACGCTTTGCAGTTCGGAAATTTATCTGTTAAAACAAAAGAAATTTTTCGTGTTGAATTTCGCGACAAGCCCCTAAAAATATTTTCAATATATCCTCCACCACCTGAGCACAAATCAATTATAGTTGATTCGTTTGCTTTCAAAAGTGACTCAGTAATTAATGGTAGAACAGGTTTATAAGCATCAGTTGCAATTAGAAAGTAACGCAAATAGTCCATTCCTCCACTTCTTATTACATTAGGAAACCAGGATAAATCTTCAAATTCAAAAAGATGGATTCTCATATGATTGACAAGGGAATGATTGTTTACTAAACGCTATATTTTAGATAAATGATTTTTTTAAGCTTTTAATTTTACTAACTATTTTAAAATATAACCACTGTCGTGTCTAAACATTTTAATTAAATAAAAATCGTTTTAAAAGTGCTTTTTTGGAAACTACAAAAATTAAGTAAATAATCTATTTTATTCAAGATGTAGATTAATTTTTTATTGTTTATTGAACTGCAATTCCACCATCAATTATCTGCGTTGTACCAGTGATATATTGACTATCATCACTTGCAAGAAACAAAACTAATTTGGCAACTTCAATTGGTTCTGCGTACCGTCCGAAAGGAATTGTATTTTCTAGATGCCTTTTTACCTCATCAGCATGCCCTGCAACCTCACCTTCTTCAATCGATCGCATCATTCTATTATTTACAGGTCCAGGATTAACAGTATTTACTCTAATTTTACGAGAAGCAGCTTCGATAGTAGTAGCTCGCATTATGCCTATAACAGCGTGTTTGCTGATTATATAGCCACTTAAATTGGTAGAACCTAAAATACCTGATATAGATGAAGTCATAATTATACTACCACCATCGTTCATTTGAGGTAAGGCATATTTATTTCCTAGCCAAGCTCCTTTTACATTTATAGAAATTACTTCATCAAATATTTCTTCAGGGTAATCTAAAATGGGTTTTACTATTCCTTCAATACCGGCGTTGTTGAAAAAGGTATCGATTTTTCCAAACATTTTTACTGTTTCATCCACGTAGTTTTTAACCTCAGAGGCTTTTGTCACATCGGCTAAACAATATTTCACTCTGTCATTATTTAATTCTTGGACGGCTGCTTTTAAAGCATCCTCAGTAAGGTCAACTAACATTACTTTTGCACCTTCATCTAAAAATAATTTAGCGGTAATTTTTCCAATACTACCAGCGCCTCCGGTAATAATTGCAACTTTATTTTCTAATTTTTTCATTTTGTAATTTATTTATAAGATAATTTTTCCGTGCTCGCCTTCATCATAAACTTTTCCAGTTACAATTGCCTTTAATATATTAAATAAAACCACCATAGTACTTGAGTTGCTGTCCCAATAATTTACTTCGTTAGGCGTAACTTTAATAAGTATCATTTCAGGATCTTCCAAACCAAGTGGAAACCAAGCCTTTAATATGGGACTCCATAGCTCTTTCATTTTACTTTTATCCTTTACTAAATTTCCTTTTCCATTAATCATTAAATAATTATTATTGCTTTCATTAGTTATGGAAATTGAAACTTTTTTATTTTCTTCTAATTCGTCAATTTTATACGATGATGCTGCCGTAAAAAACCACAGGTTTCCTTCGTCATCTATTTTACTGATGGTCATTGGTCTACCCGATAAATTTTCATCATTTTTTTCTCTTGTTATAAGCATGCAAACTTTCGATTCTTTTACCATTTCGATAAGTTTTTCAATATTTTGGTTGTTTTCTGGTTTCATAAAATTTATTTTAAGTTTATTAATTCGTTTAAATAATTGTTTAGTTTTAATGTGGCAAAGTTCGAATGTAATATGGAAAGAGCGTTACACATTTTTGGAAATAATTTACAAAAATCACATCTTAATTTAAAATTAATTCTTCAATTTTATTTTAGTTCTACACTTTTTCCACACTCTTTCGCTCCGTGATAGTAAACCCATTAGAAACGGTGCAAAGGTAATCGTATCCAAAATGATAACTCTTTTATCTAAATCAAATTCATAATTGCGATAAACTAATAGTGCAATATTTCCGACAAAAAACTACAAGTAAAAAAAATCACTTTCCAAGCAATAATAGTTATATATTTAATTAAAAATAATAAGAAAAGTCCTAAAAGAATTTCAACCATACCCGACAAAAGCATAACCCTTTAGCTATTCATAGAAATACAATTGTGTACCAGCGGCAAAAATGACGTTCTTGTAAAAGTTAGATAGGTTATTTTTGCAATTAAAAAGAAGAAGCCAAGAATGATGCGTGAAAATGTTTGAAATTTTGTTGGTATTATTATTTCATTTCTGTTACAAACTCACTCAACTGTTTACGAACTTTTTTTAATTTTACCAACCAATCTTTATCAACATCTCTGTATCCGAGTGCTAGAATGGCTGTACTTTTAAGTCCTTTTTTATTTAGCTCAAGCAAAGTATCTAATTCTTCTGGATTGAAGCCTTCCATAGGCGTTGAATCAATTTGTTCAGTAGCAGCTGCAATTAAAGCAAAACCTAAACCAATGTAAGATTGTTTAGCAGTATGCGCAAATTGCTGTTCTTTTGTTAGCTTCGTAAACATTTCAATGTTTACTTTCCTAAAATCATCGGTGGTAGAATTTGGCATATTCCGCTCCTTATTTAAATACTCAAAATGATGATTAATTCTTGCTATAGTATAAGAATCCCAAGCAGCGAATACCATTAAGTGAGATGATTGAGTAATTACAACTTGATTCATAGCAATGGGCAATACTTTATTTTTTAATTCTTTATTGCTAATTAAAATTATTTCAAAAGGCTGCAAGCCTGATGATGTAGGACAAAGAAGTGTAGCGTTAATAATTGCATTTACTTTTTCCTGAGGCACTATTGCACCTGTCATAGCTTTTGTGGCATAACGCCAGTTTAAATTTTCTGTTAAATTCATTATTTTTTTTATTAAGTTTATAAATTTAGTTGTTATTTGAGTTGTTATTTGTTTTTCTATAATTATTTTGTTTTATGATTTTCTTTTTCGCCAGATAGTACTTTTAATAATAATTTAGCAACAGCTTCAGAGGATGCTGGATTTTGCCCTGTAATTAATAAACCGTCTTGTTGTGTATATGAAGCCCAATCGGCTCCTTTGCTGTAATGAGCGCCTAATTTTGTTAATTCATCTTCTAATAAAAACGGAACTACTTTGGTTAATCCTACAGCTTCTTCTTCAGTATCAGAAAAACCAGTAATTTTTTTTCCTTTTATAAGCGTTTGACCATTTTCGGTTTTCACATTAATTAAAGCTGCTGGTGCATGACACACAAAAGAGATTGGTTTTTGCGTATTGTAAAAATCTTCAATAAGTTTGATAGAGTTTTTATCATTTGCCTAATCCCACAAAGGACCATGTCCGCCAGGATAAAAAACGGCATCATAATCGCTGGTTTTAATATCAATTAATTTTAAGGTATTTGCTACTTGATAAATTGCTTCACTATCTTTATAAAAGCGTTCGGTTGAAGGTGTTTGAGCATCTTTTTCTTCACTTTTCGGGTCAACTGGAGGCTGTCCGCCTTTTGGCGATGCAATAATAATTTCAGCACCAGAGTCTTTTAAAATATAATAAGGTGAAGCAAATTCTTCTACCCAAAAACCTGTTTTTTTTTCGGTGTCTCCCAAAGCGCTATGAGAGGTCAATACGATTAATATTTTCTTTTTCATTTTTTTATATATTTGTTTTTTAATATTTGTTAGTTAGCAATAATAACTTTCATCGTTTGTTCTTTTATAGGATTACCGAATACTTCATAAGCCTTTTTTATTTCTTCTAATTTAAAATGATGCGTAATTAATTTTTCTGGCTTTAATTTGCCAGTTGCAACTGTTTTTAAAAGCATTGGAGTTGTATTAGTATTTACTAAACCCATTGTTAACGTAATATTACGCATCCATAATTTTTGAATTTGTAAATTCACCACATCCCCGTGTACTCCAATATTTGCTAAATGACCTCCGGGACGCACAATGTTTTGGCAAATATCAAACGTATCTGATATGCCTACAGCTTCTATGGCAACGTCAACGCCGCCTTTTGTTTCATTCATTATTCTTTTTACGGCATCTTCTTTACTTGTATTAATGGTATCCGTTGCACCAAATTTTTTTGCTAATATTAATCGTTTCTCATCTAAATCAATCATATAAATTTTTGCAGGTGAATAAAATTGAGCTGTTAGTAAAACCGACATACCTACAGGCCCTGCTCCCACAATAGCAATTGTATCACCTAATCTTACCGTTCCATTTATAACACCTATCTCATGCCCAGTTGGTAAAATATCACTTAACATCACCAATGCCTCCTCATCTGCTCCGGCTGGAATAGGATATAAACTATTATCGGCATGAGGAATATTAACATATTCAGCCTGTGTGCCATTAATTTTGTGCCCTAATATCCACCCACCATCTTCGCAGTGGGAGTACATTTGTTTTTTACAATATTCGCAAGAGCCATCGGATGTGATACATGATATAATTACATGGTCTCCTTTTTTAAAATTTACAATGCTGGAGCCTACTTCTTCAACAATGCCTACGCCTTCGTGTCCTAATGTTGTACCAGCCAAACATGTTGGTGTTTTACCGTGTATAATTCCTAAATCTGTACCACAAATTGTTGTTTTAGTAACTTTTACTATGGCATCAGTAGGTTTTAAAATTTTTGGTGTAGGAATATCTTTTAATTCAATTTTACCATCGCCTAAATAAACAAGGCCTTTCATAGTTTTTTTCATATTTTGTTTATTTAAATTTTATTAAACTTTTTTCATGCCAAGTAGTTCAATTTCCTGCAGACTTTTATTTCTAAAAGCTTCTGTTGAATTTTTAATAGGCCCGATGTATGTTACTTTTACGGGTTTAATTCCGCAAAATTCTATAGTAGATTTTTTAAGTTGGTTTACGCTTGGTCTTCCAAAAGCAAGCCAATAATAAATGCTTGGCGTGTCGAGTGTAGTAATAATACGAGCCGTTTTTCCAATTAACAATTTATCCCACCAAACCGAATCATTTCTGTATTTGAATGCAAAGTCAGGTAAAGAAACTCTACCAATAAACCCTTTAGTTATTGCCGGAAGTCCGCCCCACCAAACGGGGTGTATCCAAACCAAATGATTGGCCCATTTAATTTTATCTTGCGCCTCAATAAGATCAGGTTCAAGCTCAGATATTTTTTGATAACCAAATTGTAAATTAGGATTAAACTGTAAATCTCTAATAACAATTTCTTTTATTTCTGCTCCAGATTTTTGAGAACCATTTTTATAGGCTTGTGCTAATCCAAAATTAAAACTCTCTTTATTAGGATGACCATTTATGATAAGTATTTTTTTTGCTAACACAGTGAATAATATATTTAGCAAAGGTTGTTATAGTTGCAATTTAACAGTTACACATTTCTGCCAAACAATTACATAATTTTTACTTATAGTAGAAGTAATTTTTAATATTTAGAAAGATAAAAGGGAGTTAAATAAATTTAACTCCCTTACCGCAAACCTTAATAAAAAGGAACGAACGACCTCTTATCCAACTAACTGACAGTTGGACAAATCTATATATTGTTTACAAAAAAGTAATTACATAATTTAAATAAAACTTACATTAATCACACATTTATTTTTTAATAATTTTTCCATCTTCCATTTCAATAATGCGATGTGTTTTATTTGCAAATTCATTGTCGTGGGTAACAATTAATAAGGATTGTTGATAGACTTCAGCCAATTCTTTAAAAATATCAAATACCATATCTCCGTTTTTTTTATCAAGATTTCCAGTTGGTTCATCGCCCATAATAATAAGTGGCTCGTTAATTAACGCACGCGCAATGGCTACACGCTGTTTTTCGCCTCCCGAAAGTTGATTAGGTTTTTTTAATGCTTCTTTTTCAATTCCTAATATTTTTAATTTTTCGTATGCTTTGGTTTCAATTTCTTTGGTTGAATATTTCCCTAATTTTTCACCAGGTAACATCACGTTTCGTAAAACAGAAAACTCATTTAATAAATAATGAAACTGAAATACAAAGCCTATTTTTTCGTTTCGAACTTTAGCCAATTCCGCTTCTTTTTTTTTGAGCATACTAACACCATCAATTTTTAAATCACCTTCAAAATCGGTATCCATAGTAGATAAAATATATAGCAAGGTTGATTTTCCACACCCTGATTTTCCAATAATTGAAGCAAATTCGCCCTTTGTAAGCGAAAACTCAACATCGTTTAATACTTGAATTTTTATTGGGTCGTGAAAATATTTAGTAATATTAATGGCTTCTAATACAGTATTATTTTGATTAAAGTTTTTTTTTGTTTCATCAAGATTATTTTTTTTCTCGCTCATACTTATTTACCTCTAATAATTATTACAGGATCTACCTTACTTGCTTTGCGTGCAGGAAAATAACCTGCAAGAAATGTGGTAATAATCGAAAAAACACCGCCAATAATATAAAAAATTGGATTGTAATTTATGGGATAAGTTTTAATGGTTGGTAGAGATGCTGTTTTAAAAGGAATTTGATCGATACCAGCGGATAAACCAAAGCCTAATAATAAGCCTAACAAACCGCCAAATATGCCAATTGTAAGTGCTATTGAAATAAAAACTCGCTTAACATCTTTACCCGAAAAACCTGTGGCTTTTAAAATAGCAATGGTATCCATTTTTTCAAATATCATCATATTTAAAATATTATAAATTCCAAAGCCCGCAACAATAAGTAAAACGATGCCAACAGCATATGAAATAAGGGTTCTTACAAAACTGCCAGTTTCAAATTGTGAATTAGCAGTTTGAATGTCGATAGTCTCTACTTCAAATAACTTTTTATATTCTAAAGCAATTTTTGGAGCTAGTAAAACATCGGCTAATTTTATTTGAATATCGGTAATATAATTATTTGATTCACCCAACAATTTTTGAGCAGTGTTAATGGAGGTATAACTTTGTACTTTATCCAGTTCTGAAATACCTGACTGAAAAAAGCCAACTACTTTTAATTGCACTTGATCACCTTTAGTAGTGGTAACTTGAACCCTATCACCTATGTTTACCAGCATATTATCTGCGGCGCCTTTACCTATTATTATGCTGTTGGAAATAGTTTTGAGTTCTAAATAATTACCTTCAACTACATAGTTTTGAAACAAAAATAATTTATCTTCTTCTTCAACCTCTATACCATTTATAATACCGGTTAAATTTGTTGTGCCAACATTATAAAATACTTGCGCGATTATTTTTGGTGCTATACCAATAACACGTCTATCTTTTTTAAGCGCTTGAATAATAGCATCACTATTGTGTATTTGCGGTAATTGATTACTAGGTTTTATAGAATTAATAAAATTGTGCTGAACTTTATTTTTCGAAAATATCCCAATGGGTTGATTTTCTGCTGCTTTTATTTCATTGTACAAACGCACATGGGGTGTACGATTAAGCATTAAGCCATCTAGCAAATCGTTTAATCCAGCCATAAAACTGAGTAAAGCAATAAACATAGTAATACTAAACGTAACACCAATAGCGGCTATCAATGTTTGTTTCCATCGCGCCATTAGTAACGAAAAAGATATATTGTATAGCAGTTTTATTTTCACTTGCTAGGGCTTGCCAATTCATCATTTGCAGTAATGCCTACTAAGACTTCAACCATCTGATAATCTTTAAGTCCAGTTTTAATAAAGACTTTATCTCCGTTTGCTTTTACAACTGTTGAATCGTTTAATAATAAATTACGAGGAATTAATAAAGCTTTTGGTTTAGTTTGAATTACAATATTGGCTTCAAAACTAATAAATGGATAAAGTATTTTAGGTGGATTAATAAAGATAGCTTCAACTAAAAAAGTTTTGCTACGCTCGTTCATCATAGGGGATATAGTTGAAACTTGCGCTTTAAAAACTTGCCCTTTATAGCTATCCATTACTACCAAAATAGTTAGACCCTTTTTAATTTTTATTATATCAAATTCATCTACCTGCATTTCTAAAATAAAATCATTTTTATTTCCTAATAATGCCAAAGGAGTTTGTATAGTTATCGCTTCGCCTTTATCTTTATACAACTTATAAATTATACCATTTAGCTCGCTTTTTATTATAAAATCGGAAGATTGACGTTGTGTTATTTGTAAATTTTTATTGGACTGCGAAGCAATAAAATTAATTTGTTTTTTTAAATCGTTGTACTTAGTTATTGCCGATTGATAAAGAATCTTCGAATTTTGGGCAATTAATTCTTTTTGCTCTAATTCGACCTTAGCACCAATACCATCTGCCCATAAATTTTTTTGTCTAGAAAATAATAATTCATCATTATCCATTTTACTTTTTTGTAAATCAATTACTAATTGCGCGTCATATAATTTACCTTGATTACCAGAACTATTATTATAATCAGAAGCTAAGGCAGCATTTTCGTTATTTAATTTTTGTAAGTCGTTTGCTATAGATAAAATTGGAGTTCCTATTTTTACCGAATCCCCTTCTTTTATAAAAATAGTTTGAATAATTCCGTTAACGGTTGCAAATGCTTGATACTGCTGATTACTTTTTAAAGAGCCTGAAGCATAAACAGATTCAGTAATAGTAGAAATTACTGGCTTTATTTTTACAGTTTTATTTTTGCAATAATATGTGGATAATATAATGAAAAAATAAAAAAGTTTATTCATATAAATTTAATTTAGTTTGAATAACAAACATTTATCAATTTTTTTTGCGGCTTCTTGTTTTACAATATAAACTATTCCTACAGCTTGTTTAACAGGTTTATGCAAATTAAGTTCCGTTTTAATATTTTCTATAAACGTTTTTTTACTTGTTGATTTTTTTGAGTGGCATAACTTTTTTTAATTATTTTAATGTGCAGAAACCATAGTTTCAGTTTTAATTTTAGTTTTTTCGGTGGCTTGTTCTTCCCACACTAACTTGGCATCCATAACTAAGGCACCTTTACCTACTTCCAAAACTTTTATCGGATTCATATCCATTTCTTTTATCATTGGAAAATCAATTACCAATTGAGATACTCGCAATAAACAATCTGTTATCGCCTCAATGTCGTAAGGTCCTTGACCTCTAAATCCATTCAAAATTTTATAACCTTTTGTTTCTGTTATCATATCCATAGCATCTTGTTTACTAAGTGGCGCTAATCGAAATGAAACATCTTTAAATAATTCAACAAAGGTTCCACCTAAGCCAAACATAATTAAATGCCCAAAGCCTTTTATAAATTTAATTCCAACAATTATTTCAATACCTTTTTGCATAAACATTTTTTGCACTAAAATGCCGTGCACGTCGGCCTTAGGTCTTTTGCTTTTTATACTATCAGTAATTTCGGCAAATGCTTTTTTTAATTCATCGTCGTTATTGAGATCAATTTTAACGCCGACAACATCGATTTTATGCATTATATCAGGTGAAACTATTTTTAAAACTATAGGGTAACCTATTTTTTTTGCGGAAACGAGAGCCTGTTCAACTGTTTTAGCGATTGAATACTCTAAACTTTTCATACCATATGCTTTAACAACAGCATAAGATTCAGGCTCGGTAAGATAATCTCTTTTTTCTTTTTTTAGTTTTGTAAATATGGTCTCAACTAAATCTTTATCCACTTTAAATATTGGTGTTTTGAGTTGCGGTAATTTTTTCCAATTGTAATAGTTAACCATTACTGCTAATACGCGAACATTAATTTCAGGAAAATCAAAATTAGGAATGTTTTCTTTTTCTAATATTTTTATAAATGTTGGCTCGGCTTCAAAAGATAATAGGTTTGCCAGAAATGGGATTTTCGAATTTTCTTTTGCATACTTACAAAGTATAGTTGCAATTGCATTCATGTCTGTTTTTATTGTTGGTGTAACAGAAACGATTATCGCATCTACATTTTTATCTTTTACAATAATCTCTAAAGCGTCGCTAAATCTTTCCACATCGGCATCACCAATAATATCTACTGGATTAGTAAAACTAGCGGTAGATGGTAATACTTTTTTAAATTCCTTTAGTGAGTTTTTATCAAAAGTGCTAATTTTTAAATGATATTTTTCTAAAGCATCAGTTGCAATAATTCCCATGCCGCCGCCATTGGTAAGTATGGCAACTTTATTTCCTTTTATTTCTACCATACAAGTAAATCCTTTTGCGCATTCAAATAATTCTTCGAGGGTTGTTACTCTAATAACACCACATTGCTTAAAAAGCGCATCGTATGCTGTATCTGAACTGGTTAATGCGCCAGTATGTGAGTGTGCAGCAGTAGCCCCACGTTCAGAAACACCTGTTTTTATTGCAATAATTGGTTTTTTATTTAAAGCAGCTTTGTTAGCTATTTCGAAAAATCGTTTTGGATTGCTAATATCTTCAATGTACATGGTGATTATTTTTGTTTCATCATCATCTATTAAATAATCCAAAACATCACATTCATCTATAATCGCTTTATTACCTATTGAAGCGAATTTAGAAATACCTATACCTTGTTGTTGTGCATAATCAATAGCGACAACACCAACAGCACCACTTTGAGAAACTAAAGCAATATTGCCTGAACGTGGCATTCTAAATGAAAAATTTGCGTTTAATTTTATTTCATTGGAAGTATTAACAACTCCTAAACAGTTTGGACCAATTAAATCAATTTTATTTTTTTTTGCAATTTCAATAATTTCATCTTCTAATTTTTTTCCTTGGTCACCAATTTCTTTAAAACCTGCCGTAATTAAAATTATCCCTTTTACCTTTTTCATTGCGCATTGTTCTATTACTAATTTTACAGCTAGTGTTGGAATGCAGATAATCGCTAAATCAATTTCATCAACTATATCATTTATGTAAGCATAAGATTTTAAACTATTGATACTTTTATATTTTGGATTTACAGGATAAACAGCACCATTAAAATTTGATTGAAGTAAGTTGGAAAGTATAGCTTTTCCAACAGTTTCTTCTTTTGAAGTCGCACCAATAATAGCAACTGATTGTGGTTCAAAAATATGTTTTAAGTTTTTCATTATTCAAAAAGTATTTTATTAATTTGAGTCATTAATATTTTTTTTAAAACACTCGTGACATTTTTCTTTTACATACCTGCCAGGAGCAGGTTCAATAATATTATAAGTTTCGTTACCAGTTGTTGAAGGTGCAGGAATTTGTTTCCCTGAATTGGCAATTAATCTCTCAATCCACGGTGTCCACCAGCTGCCATCAAAATATTTTGCGGTTTTACGCCATTCTTCTAAAGTACTACCAAGTTTCCCATCCAAATAATATCCGTATTTATTTTTTGATGGCGGATTGATTGCTCCAATAACATGACCTGATCCACCTAATATAAATTCAACTGGTCCACTTACTAATTCGGTAGTAACAAAAGCAGTTTTAGCTGGTGATATATAATCTTCGCTCAAACCAACTACAAACACAGGAAACTCTATGTTGCCAATATCAATGGGTGTTTTGCAAATTGTTAACGCATTTTTTCTGCTTAATTTATTTTCTAAAATCATATTGTGCATATAGTAGTTGTACATTTCGGCAGGCAAGTTTGTATTGTCGTTTGTCCAATACATTACTTCAAATGCGCCAGCGTTTAAACCCAGTAGGTAATTGTTTACTGCGTAGTACCAAACTAAATCACTTGCGCGAATTAAATTAAATGCGCGTTCCATATCATGCCCATGCATAATGCCACCATTAAGCATTTCACCACGTTCTAGTTTTTTAACCAAGGCTTCATCAATTACATCTCCCATTGGTCCTATGTCAGAGAAATCAATTATTGAAGCCAAAAATGTTGCTGAATTAATTGGATTTGTTTTTTTATCTGCCGAAACAATTGCACTTGCTACTCCTAATAATGTACCTCCAAGGCAATAACCCATTGTATTTACCTGTTTTACATCGGATATTGTTTTTGCGACTTCAATCGCTTTAAGCGCACCCTCTTTTACATAATCATCAAAAGCTAAATGACCCATACTTGGTGATGGATTGCGCCACGATATAATATAAACAGTTATACCCTGTTCAACTAAAAACTTTACAAGTGACTTCTTAGGCTCAATGTCTAAAATGTAAAATTTATTAATCCACGGCGGTATAATTAATAGTGGAATTTCTTGTACTTTTTTTGTTGAGGCATTGTATTGAATGAGTTGAATCAATTCATTTTCAAAAACAACGTTTCCAGGTGTTGTTGCAATGTTTTTTCCTACCTCAAATTCTACAGTGTCTACTTGCGAAATGCGACCTTTTTCAATATCACTCATTAAGTTATTAATTCCGTCCCATAAACTTTTTCCAGTGGTACTAATAGCACGTTTTATAGCCTCTGGATTGGTGGCTAAAAAATTTGCAGGGGAAAGTAAATCCATATATTGTTCGTTGTAAAATCCAAATTTTTTCTTTATCTTATTGTCTATTTCGCTTTCAACTATTATTTGTTTTGATAATTTTTCTAACAAAAAATAGTTCTGCTTTATAAAATTAAAATAAGGATACTCGCTCCATTCTTTAGCCGTAAACCGCCTATCTGCTTTTTCCAATTTAATTGATACTTTTTTATATAAAGAATTTGATGGAAAAAAGATTTTTTTCCATGCTTCTTGTTGTTCTTCAAAAAAATTTAAATAAGAGTTTTGAACTTTAATAATTTCATTAGGATTTATAAAAATTTTACTTAGGTAATTAAAATAGGTTGACATTATATCAAAATTATCGTAATGATAACCCGAGGCATTCTCAAAATAATTTGTTAAAATTTTTTGATTTGTCTTTAAAATATTACCTGTAAATTCAGCTATACTAAATTCTTTTGACTGTTCCATTTAAATTTTTACCGACATTTTTTCTTTTTTAATTTCTGTTGCAGCACCATCTTTTGAAAAATTGGGTAATGGCAGTGGAGTTTGAGTTTGATGTATGTTTAAAACTTCAGCCCAAAATTGTTGAGTTAATTTTAATACACTTTCAAATTGTTTATTAATTTCTTCTTGTAGTTTTTTATTTGTACTTAAAGAAGAATCCATTTGTTTATTAAATGTTTCAGCCAAAGTGTTTATGTATACTTTAGAAACCGAATATCTTCCTTCCACTATTTTTTTATATTTATCTCCAATAATGTCTCTATCGGCAGCAGCATTATCACATTGATTGGTTAACGAACCCATTAAATTATGATTATAGTCTGAAACTTGCTTCACCATTTTATCAAATGGATTTTCAAATAAAACCATAAATGGGTTTGAAACACCATTACTCATTCCTAAACCATTAAAAGGAGTAAACATAGATTTTAACGCGCCATTATTAAAAAATAGATTACCCTGATTTTGCGTCGGATTTCCCATGCTTTTAGTTTGCCCAGTGAAAATACTAAATGCGTTTGCGTAAAAGCCAGCCATTTGAATTATTGTTGTTTATATCCATCCATCATAGATATCAGTATATTGTTTTCGGTTGTTGTGATTGTTGTTTCCATTTTTTTGTTTTTAAAAGATTAATATTAATTATATGTTGTATTTTATTTTATTGTTAATAATGACATTATTAAATTTTAAAACTGACTTTAATTAGTTGTTAGCAATTAAGTAATTGTGAAAATTGAAGTAGATATGATTCACAGCTTTTTAATTCTAATTATAGAGTAATATTTAACACTTTACAAAAATACAAGTGAAATTAACAGTTATCATTACACAATAATTTTTATTAGTTACATTTTTCACACCTCTATTAATTAACACAGAATTGTTTAGCGTCTGCTCTATAAGTTTGCTTTGCTTTTTAGCCTTGCTTTAATTTTTACCAACTCCTACCAAATTACGATACAAACCCGATTCCAATACAGGTAAATAACTGTGAAATATTCAGCGTTTCAAATTCGAAAAATTTTGTGAATGGTGGCAGAAATAATAATAGCGCGGTAATAAAAATGGTGATGGAAATAATGTGCAAAACCCTATTGTTTTTATACCTACTAGTTGTAAAAACTGAATAATAAAAAGAACGATTAACAAGAATTAAAAATATATTAGCAACTATTAAAACAGTAAATATCATTGTTCTGGTATGCGCTTCATTAAAATTTTGATAACAAAATATTGTTAAAAAAACAAGGTGCCTATCGTAATTGCTGAAGCTAAAAAAATACCCTCACCATTTTTCCCACTCATAAAATAAATAAAAGAAGCCAATATAATACTATTGTCATTGGCTCTTTTGCCAAATTTTTTAGGGCACATAGTAAGCCATTTTCTTATTTATAATTTAAAGCATTTTTCCCAAAATTTTCTATTGACAGCTTTCCTCTTCTTACGTTAAACCTTTTACATTGAAATTATTTTGAGGCATTTAATTGATTCATATTTCCGTAAGTTCCTATTTATGAAATTTATAATTACAATTTTTGAATTTGTTATAATTGAAATTTTATTTTTTACTCATGATATTTTTTTATTTAATGAAATAGTTATTCACCTTTTTTTCTTGTATTTATTTAGTTTTATTATCAATAGTGTCCTAAACGTTTTGTTTCAAGAGTAAAACCATTGATTTCAGTGGAAAGCAAGCTTAGATTTTATAGTTTTAGAAAAGAACCCCCTGCATAGACTGTACTGGCTGATCTTCATATTCTTTAAAGGGCTTGTCAATCCAGTATTACAGATTAATTTTAACAAAAAGATTGAGTCTTATAAATGCAACAAGGTTGGAGAGGTGCCAACTAAATTTTGCCATTGCTTTTAGTGCTTTCAAGATGAGTATGGTTATTAACGCGGTCCAAATCTATATCATTACTGTATTTTGACTTGTTCCAATAAAGGATTTGATATGCAATAGGTGTTTTATATCTCTGAAAAATATTTCGACATTCCATCGGTTTTTGTATAGTTCGCCAATCGTGTTTGCCGTATAGGTAAGATGGTTGGTTATAAGTTCGATGGTTTGTTTATTCACATCATCCCACACAGCTACACGACGTAATCTTTTTGCGTATTTTTCCTTCGATGATTTATTCTTGAGTTAAATAATTTCGTCTTTAAGGATGTGTTGATACTTGTTTTCAGGCAACTCGTTCTCTTTAATAACTGTGTATTGAATGTTTTCTTTGTGCCTAACGACAAAGAAAACTCCTTTGCTGTCCCAAAGGTTTAGTAAATAAAAGTCGTTGTAAAACCGGTCTTCTACAATCACGCTTCCCTTCTGTAGCGGTATTTCGTAGCACCTTTATTATCTGCTGTTTTTCAATCTGTAATATTTACATAAGAAGGTAAATTTCCATCAAAATCAAAAAAGTGTGCATTTTAACAGCACCCTTTGCCGTTTTATATTTTGCCCAATCAAAAATGCTCAAGCATAAGCTAATAGTGGTAGCATCCAGAAAAAATATCTTTGATTTAATTTTGAACTTTACCCGCTTAAAACCAGCTTGCTGTCCTAAACTTCCAAGCAATTGATAATAGTAATCATGAAACAATTCCCAATTCCTGTTTTTGTTCTGGTAGGATATACTTGACTTGGAGGGAGCCTTCTGGATACCCAAGCGATTTACGTTTCCCGTGGCCGAACGTAACCCGTTGCTGATATCTCTTAAGGATTGACTTTTTGCAAATTGACCAAATAGCATTGCCACTAAGTCGGTCCAACTGTTGTAACCTTTTTGATGTTTATCTGTTTGCTTCTCTTTTACAAGTTTTAAAAACTTTAAACGATCTAATTTTGAAATAATTTGAGAAAACAATGTTACATTTATCATAAGAGAAGGGCTATGTTTTGTTACGCAACTCAAAGGTAAATTTGAGATACGGAACTCCTTCTCTTACTTTTAAACGTTTAGAACGCTATTATTACAAAAGTTACAAAAATTCAGAATTATGAAATATTTTTATCTTCCAAAGTCGGCATCATTATTATCATGATATTCGAAAATTTCGAGTGCATCGTAAGCATCAAAAGTTGAATCAAATTCATAACGATCGGACGCATGCCTTAAAGTTGGATAACCATACCAAATATCTGGATCGATGATTGGATAAACCAAATAATAGGCATTGCTTATAATGTTTTGCATCCTGGCTTTCTCAATTGCTCTAGATTGTGCTCTTATTTTGTATGTACTTTTTGTTTGCGCAGATAATGAGTTAGTTAAAAAAATTGATAAAGCACTAATTACTACTGATTTTAAAATTATTTTTTTCATTTTATATTCTTTTAAATGATGAGTATATTATAATGCTACAAAATTGCAAATACTCTTCTTTTAATGTGTTGCATATATGCGCAAAAGAATTATATAATTCA
>Ga0163144_10012874_pt1 | contig 17511 bp, 12 predicted proteins | sample OliLak19BULKMAT1_FD_123175 | JGI IMG/M metagenome (GOLD analysis project Ga0163144, IMG submission 123175) | Freshwater microbial mat bacterial communities from Lake Vanda, McMurdo Dry Valleys, Antarctica - Oligotrophic Lake LV.19.BULKMAT1 | ecosystem: Environmental > Aquatic > Freshwater >...
ACGTTTGGTATAACAGGTGGTTAGAGTTCTGGCGATGAACTTGTGACGTTAGCTGGACGGTCCATCCAAGGGGATGTCGCATCAGGCGGGCGAAACCCTGCCACATCTGCCGTACGGTGCCGCGATCAAGACGAACTGGACCGGAAAAGGTCAGATAGTGCCGTCTGTGCGGGTGCTGCCATCGCCAATATGTTCGTTCAAACCGCAAAGTCTCGCAGCGTGACCCGCCTGCGATGATCAAGTCTTGGTGTTCAGCCCCATGTCCACGATGATGGAGCACGCAAGCCTGACTCCATCCTGGGCAAGGAAAGTGCGCAGTGGGCGGACCCCCGACGGTACTGTCAGGCCCGGCCATGTCGTTGACGTACCACGGCCGCACCTTGGCCAACCGCTCCACTCAGGGCCATCAACCGACTCCACTCCGGCTCGCTGAGCTCAACCGACTCATCGATCAACATAACAGGAATGTCCCCTTCGACGCGGTAGGCCCGGCGGGTTGTGCGGTCAGTCGAGACCAGCCGCCCTTCAACCCAGGCCAGGGGAACGCGCGCCAACGGGCAGACAAGAAGGTCGAAGAGATCGAGATCGAACGGGGGCGCAGCGCTCATGTTCGTAGGCTATAGCTTATAAGGCCTTTGCCAGCACAGAGGTTAGGCGAAGGCTGGGGAATCCCAGGTTGCAGCTGCTGAGGCCCCGCTACCGTCCCCGCCCTCATGCCACGCCGTCTTCCTGCTGATGGGGCGTCTCGCGACGTCACTATCATCGGGCACAATGGTCAGGTCGTCCCAGCGGTGGGACTGTTCGTCGGCGGCGGAATCCGCGTGCGCGTGTACACCGTTTCGTCTGAGCTGGAGGTGCAGTTGGCACCGTATCCAGGCGTTACCGTTAGTGTTCTGGACGATGATTACGAGCAGCGCCCCGAAGATCTGCCCCCGCCACCATATTTCGTTGCCGTCGACCAGGCAGAGGTCGCGATCCGCATCCGTACCTGGCTGCCCGATACGGTTGCTCGCTTCATGCTGGGTTCAGAACGTCTGTTGCGCAAGCGCATCGCCGGATTCCTGCAGCTCCATGAAAGCTCAGTCGCGGTGCGCGAACGGTTGGAGACCCGCCTGATCACCCTGTGCCGGGTCGACCGGCTCATGGGGATGGCACGCATCGCCCAGCGCGGACTCATTTTGATGTACGGCGACCCCGATCCGGATGCGATTGGCGCAGCCCTTGGACTCCGCGCGGTGTGGGCGGCGGCCGGACGCACCCCGATCATCCGCTATACTGGTGAGGTTCAGCGCTATCAGAACAAGCTCCTGCTGTCCTGGCTGAAGGTTGCAATCGAGCGCCTCGACCCCGACGAGCTGGCCGAGGCCGATCTGGTTGCGGTGGTCGATGCCCAGCCTGGATTCTGGCGGGAATCTCCGCCGCGGGCCCAGGTCGTGATTGACCATCATCCGCGTCGCGAGGATACCGACGCCGACTATCTGGATCTGCGCCCGGATTACGGCGCCACCTCGACGATCATCACCGAATACCTCAGCGAAGCTGGACTGCCGATCGACCGCCAGCTGGCGACCGCGCTGCTCTACGGCATCACCACCGACACCGACGACCTCAAGCGGCACGCCGGTGCGGCGGACATCGCCGCCTACGAGCTGCTCCAGCATCGCGCCGACGCCACCTTCCGTGCCCGTCTCGATAAATCGCAGATCCCCATGCCGGTGCTCGATTGGATCAGCTGGGGCATCGGCCACCGCGTGGTCCACCGCGACCTCTGCCTGATCCACTTCGGCAACGTCCCGACTGCCGACATCATGGTCCAGGTCGCCGATCTGGTGCTGCTGACCCATGGCATCGCCTGGGTGGTGTGCAGTGGCATCCGCAAAGACGACAACGGTCGCCGGCTGGTCGTGGTGTTCCGCAGTGACGGCCATCACAGCGATGTCGGCAAGCGTGCACGACAGGCCTTCGAGGACATTGGTTCTGCTGGAGGCCATAGTACCATGGCGCGGGCCGAGATCCCGCTGGACAACCAGGACCACGAGGCGGTCGTCGAACTACTGGTCGACAACCTGTTCAAGCGCATGGCTCCAAGCCGTCGCCGGCGCATGCGCCAAACCCTGATGCGCTACCTTGATGCCCGCCGTCCAGCGGATCCGGATACCTATGAGCTTGGCGCCTGACCCGTTGCTGGCTCTGTGCGGCCAGGTCGTGGTAATTGATCTCGATGGCCCCTGGACCGCCTTTGGTCGGCTGGATGAGGTGACCGCATCGTGGATCGTCCTGAGCGAAGCCGACCTGCATGACCTGCGCGAAGGGACCAGCACGCGTGACGTCTATGCCCTGGAGACCCAGAAGCATGGCGTGCGGGTGAATCGCCGTCGGGTCATCCTGCCGCTTTCCCAGATCATCGCCGTCTCCCTGCTGCACGATGTGACAGCATGACGATTCTATGGACAGCTATTGCCGCCCTCTCGCTCGCCTGGCTTGCCGGTGATGCTGTCCTTGGGCTGATTGTCGCGCCGCGCCTGTTTGTCCTGGCTGGCGAGCAGGGCATTGACAAGGCCTTCGCTGGCCTGGTGTTCGGCGATGTGCTCGGTCGCTGGGTGGTGTTTGCCGGCCTCGCCTGCGTTATCCCGATCGCGCTCATGCTGGCGGTGATCGCTGGACGGACGTTGAAGCAGGTTGGCTGGAAGGCGACATTGCCCGTCATCCTGGCTATGATCGTCGTGCTGTCGGCTCATGCCATGACCGCGACTACCGTCGACCAGGGTCAGCGCACCGCGAACGAGCTGCGCGAGCATCCTGACCCGGCCCGGCTAGACCGTTTCCGCGGCGAGTTCCATGCGCGCAGCCGCCTGATCATGGGACTTGAGATGCTCTCCGCGCTGGCGTTGGCGATCGGCGCAACGGTGGCGGCCAAAAGCTGTATACAGGCGCGGTCGCCGCGTCAGGCCTGAGTCTTCGACATCACGGCAGCCAGGCGAATAGCCTCGACCATCGACGCATGCTCGGCCTTGCCCTGCCAGGCAATGTCGAAGGCGGTGCCATGGTCGACCGAGGTGCGTACAATTGGCAGGCCCAGCGTGACGTTGACGCCACGGTCGAAGGCGAAGGCCTTGAACGGGATCAACCCTTGGTCGTGGTACATGCACACCCAGCCATCGTAGCGAGCCCTGGCCGCCGGAGTGAACGCGGTGTCGGGCGGCAGCGGCCCATCAGCTTGGATGCCCAGCTGCAGCAGTTCATAGATGGCGGGAACGATGGCTGCTTCCTCGTCGCCGAACAGACCGCCCTCGCCAGCATGCGGATTAAAGCCAAGCACTGCCAGCCGGGGTTCGCGTCCACCCAGTCGACGTAGAGCCTCGGCCAACTGGCGCCCGACCCGGACGATCCGCTCGGGCGTCAGGGAGGCCGACACGGTGGCGAGCCCCTGATGGACGGTGACCAGGGCGACCGTGATGTCCGGATGGTAGAGCATCATCGTCTCTTCGCTGACGCCGGTGCGCGCCGCCAGCCACTCGGTGTGACCAGGGAACGGGATGCCGGCGGCCTTGATCGCCTGCTTGTGGATCGGCGCGGTGGCGATGGCGGCGAAGCGACCGTCGAGGCAGCCGGTGATAGCGCATTCGATGCAGGCCCCAGCGGCAGCACCATGGGCAGCAGCGATGGTGCCTGGGATCACCGCGTCAGCGTCGAATCCGCCAAGGTCGGGTTCGATGATGTGGGCGGGCAGCGGCAGGCCCAGTCGTTGAGCAACCCGGACGAGCAGCGCCCGAGATGCCACCGCCACAACGGGGATTCCAACGAGCGCGGGATCGGCGCACGCGCGCAGCACGACCTCGGGGCCGATGCCGGCCGGATCCCCCATGGTGACGGCGATGGGACGCATGCTAACGACGGTGTGGATGGGCCGTACAGGGCAAGCCGGCGCTGGCATCCGGGCACCGGGCCGTCACAGTCCCCGCTCTTCAATACGCCCGAGAAAGGCCAGCATGCCCGTCCGTTCCTTCCTTCGTCCACTCGTCCCCACTGTCGCCCTCGCCGCCTTATTCGCCGGAGAGCCCGCTGCCGTGCCGGCTCCCGCAACCCTGCGCGTCGCTGATGGTCCGCAGCTGGCGAAGGCCTGGGACGCGTCGCTGTATGCCAAGGTGTGGGCTGATCCGGCCACGGCGCCCCTGCGCGCCAAGTGGGCCGAAAGCCTCAAGCAGATCGAAACCGAGATCGGCTTCGATCCGATCGCTACCATGCTCGGCATGCAGGGCGTCGAGATCCGCTTCCTCGGTATGGCTGGCGAGAACAAGCCGAAGTTCCACATCCGCGCTGATCTGGGCGCCGATGCGGCCAAGCTGTTCGCGGTCATCAGCAAGGAAGGCAAGGGCAAGGTCAAACAGGTCGCTGGCGCTGACGAAGCCTTTGGCGACGAAGACGGCACCATCGCCCGCTTCGGCAAGATCGTGGTCATCGCCTTCCACTGCGAGCCGAAGCCGGCCGCCCCGACCGCCGCTTCACCGGCCGCCATCGCCATTGACGTCGACGCCAAGCGCGTCGTCGACGCGGTCGCTCCGACCATCCCGGCCGACAAGAAGGCCGAGTTCGACAAGATCGTCAAGAACGTCACGCCCTATTTGGGAACCTGGCAGTACCGCGGCGACATTGTCCCCGAAGGCATCCGCGAGCAGCTCAATGCCAATGTCACCACACCTGGCGTCCAGCCGGTCGATCGCAGCGTCCTCGCGCGCCTGCCGACCACCACACTGATGGCAGCCGGATATGGCTTCGACGGTAAGGCCTACTGGAAGGCAGCCGGCGACACCATGATGATCCAGATTGATGAGGCGATGCATCCTGGAGCGGTAGTCGGCGCTGCCGCCACAGCCAAGGAAATACAGCAGTTCCTCACCATGGTCGGTGTCGAGGCGTCCCTCCAGGAGATCATCGAAGGGATCCGCGGTACCAGTGTAATCGCGGTCACCCAGTCGGCCCCGTTCCCCGCCGTCACCATCGCCTTCCCGCGCTCGAAATCGCTCGACCAGCTGCTGGCCTTCGGCATGTCGCAGATCGGCGGCGCTGTCCCGGAAGAGGGCCAGACGGTCCCTGTCAGCATTCCTGGCATGGACGTCCCGATTGCGATCACCCTGCTGCGCGACAAGACCCACTGGGTGATCAGCACCGATCCGGTGCTGCTTGCGACCTGGAGCAGCGGCGCCCCCGGCGGCTTCGCCGACACCGCGATGGCAAAGACGCTCTACGCCAAGGCGCCGAAGGATGCCGTGCTGCTCGGCGCCAGCGACACGCCCGCCGTCCTGCGCACCATCCAGGGATTTCTGGGTCTGGCCATGGCGGCCAATAAGGACCTGACTCCCGAACAGAAGCAGTCGATCAACGGCGCTATCATCCGGCTCGCCAGCATCGCCTCGACCGGTTACGTGTTCTCTGGTGTCGATGCCAAGAGCTCCAAGAGCGAAGTACGTGGCCTGATCGGGTCAGGACTCGTCCCGATGTTCGTCGGGGCTGCCACCTTCGGCATGGTGATGAAGTCAAACATGGCCAACCAGATGGACGCGATGGAAGACGGCGCCCAGGCTTCGAGTCCCGACGCCAAGGCGATCGATGCGCTGGGTTCAGTTCTGTTTCCTGCCCAGTTCCAGTTCCAAGGCGGCGTCTACCTCGATCAGGACGGCGATGGCATCGGCGAATACGCCACGCTGCCCGAGTTGCTCGGCAAGCGTGCGGCTCCTGGTCGCGCCCAAGCCGAAAAGATGGCCGAGGGATTTGCCGACGACGGCACCCGCGATGGATTCCGCTTCACTATTTTCCTGCCGGATGGCAAAGGTGCAGGCACCGCTGGCGACGGTGGGCGCAAAACCGACAAGGCCGCCGCGGATGCCCAGGAGAAGACGTTCGTGATCTATGGTTGGCCAGTCGATGCGGCTGCCGGCTCGCGCGCCTTCGCGGTCGATCAGACCGGAGTCGTCTATGAGGCACCGTCCACGGGCAAGGCGCCGGCTTGGAACGAGCTGTACGGCGGCCAGGGCTGGGATGGTGTCCCGGCATGGCAGCCAGCCCAGCGCTGATGCACGTCGCTGTGATCGCCTGCCTCGCCGCCGTATGCACGGCCGGCGAGGCTGATCCGTTAACACTTCGGATCGCGGATGCGTCGGTCTTGCGATCGCATTGGCAGGCGTCGTGGTTGAAGGGATGGTGGTCTGATCCCGGCATGGCGCAGTCACGAGCGGCCTGGGATGTCCGCCTGGAGGCATGGCGCAGCCAGCACGGCGTCGATCTTCCATCGCTGGCACACGTGGTCCGTGGCCTGCAATTCTGCGTGTTGGGGCCAATCGCTGGTCCACGACGGTGGGCGAGCTGGGGCATCCAGGCCGACGTCGGTACACAGGCCCCACAACTAGCCCGTCGCTTGGCTGCAGCAGAGAACGATGCTCCGTCGATTACCTTGGCCGGTTCCGATCAGGCTTGGAGCGTCCCGGGCGGAACGCTGGCCCGGTTTGGTGGCTTGATTGCCGTCGGTAGGCCACCTGCTGCGATTCCACTGGTTCCGGCTGCGCCTGTCGCCGATATCAGCCTCACCATGCAGGTTGGCGGGCTGCTTGCGACTCTGCGGGCTGTGATGCGGCCAGACGAACGCATGAAGGCCGAACCGTTGATGCGGCTGGTAGCCAACCTCTCCACCATCGTCCTCAACGCCAACCTCTCTGCCGATGGCATTGATTGGACCGGTAGCGTGGATGGTGATCTCGGTTGGTTGCGACCAGCTGATCGGAAAGTCCTAGCGCGATTGCCAGCCAACACGGCAATCGTGCAGGCGATCGGAGTCCATGGCCCGAGCCTGTGGGCGGGCTGGGGGCCGTCATTGCAGGCGGCAATCGCGAGCGATGGCGCGGATGGGCCGATCGCCCGGGGCGGCATCACTGCTGCGTTGCGCGATCTCGTCGAAGGACTGGATGGCACTATCGTCCTGGCCCATACCCCGGGAGTGCCGATCCCAGGACTAACCCTCGCCTTGCCCCGCAGCCAGCGGGTCGACGCGGCCGTGCTCGCGATCTGCCAGGCCTGCCACTGTCCGGTCCCTGCAGAGGATCGTTATCATGTGCTCGTGGTTCCCGATGTACCGATTCCGCTGCACTTGGTCCGCGGGCATGGCCACTGGGTCGTGACCACAGATCTATCGGTGGCTGCGGGATGGGCCGACTCGTCGGGAGGGTTGGATGCAACCGTCTTGGGTGGCATGATCACGGCTGCTCCGGCCGGAGCGTGCCTGGTCGGAGTCATCGACATGTCGACCGTGCTGCGCCAGCTGCTTGGTCCGATGAATCAGATGCTGGCAGTGAACCAGCAGGTGACTCCCGCTGAACGTCAGGCCGCGCTGACAGCCGTTGCCCGGCTTGCCGCAGCGCTGCCGCCGGGAGTCATGTCGGGCGAGATGTCGAACGGCAGATTGCAGATGCGCGGCCATGGTGGCGACCTCACGTGCCTGACCGGTGTGGGTGCCCTGATCATGCAGCTGTGGCCAGCTTTGACCGACGGCGATGTGACAGCGAACGAGGCGATGGCGGCCACCATCCTCAAGTCAGAGATTTTCCCGGCGCAGGTGCAATTCCAGGGTGGGTGTTATCAGGATGCCGATGGCGACAATCAGGGGGAGTTTGGTCTGCTTAGCGAACTGGGCGGTCGGCGTGCCACCAAAATCCCGGCGGGTCAACTCCATCTACTGAGTGGTCCAATCGCTGAGCAAGCCATGACCGAGAGCTATCAGTTCACCTGCTGGCTGCCCGATGGCGTGGGTGGTGCGATCGGTGAGCTAGCGGGGACCGACGCCCGTCCTGCCGTGGTCGCTGCCAGCGACGCCCAGGAATCGCGCTTCGTCGCCTATGCTTGGCCGCGTTCGCTCGACGATGGGGGCAAGGTGTTCGCCCTCGATCAGAGCGGTCAGGTGCGAGTCGTGCCGTGGGACGGATTGGTTCCCCACTGGAACGCCCTGTACGGCGGCGGAGGCTGGGAAGACCAGCCGGTGTGGCCCGTGTGGCAGCGACCGAGGAGAGCCAGATGAGTGCATCCGCGATGCGCCGTTACCGTCGTACCAGCGACGCCCAGCAGGATCTGATCGGCAATGCCGGCGATGCTCGGCTTGTCCTGGACACGCTCTTTGACCGCCAGGCGCCGCGTCGTCTGGAGATCGGTTGCGGTCATGGTGAATTTATCTCGCAGATGGCCCAGTTGCACCCCCACGAGGATTTCGTCGGCCTGGAAGTCGATCGCCTGCGGGTGAACAAGTGTGCCCACAAATGCCTGAAGTTGGGCGCCACCAACGTGCGCATGTACGCGGGCGTGGCCGAAGACCTGATCGGTCGGATGCCGGATGCCTGTTTCCACCGTATCTACATCCTGTTCCCCGATCCGTGGCCAAAAGCCGCCCATCGTCGGCGTCGGCTGGTCAATCGCGCCTTTCTGCTAGAGTTGGCAAGGGTTGCTGCGCCGGGCTGCGTGTTCATCTTTGCCAGCGACACCCACAATTACGCCATGCAGGTGCTGGCCAACGTCAGCACCATACCCGGCTTCTGGCGCAGTCTTCACCCCGCTGGTTACAAAGTCGATGTGCCGGTGCGCTTTGAAACGGTGTTCGAGCGCCATAAGCGAGCCGAAGGATGCACCATCATGCAGGTCCGCTTCGAGCGGATGTGATCAGACTCCAAAAGTAGGAGTAACTACTCAGCCGGGTTCCCGTCGCGCAGCGATGGGGCGGGCGCCGAGTGGTGGTGGCGGATATCCTGGGCGAAGCCCATTCGCCCACGGTTTCGGAGCCGTGCGACGAAACGAAACCGAGCCGCGACAAAGCCCGCGGGGGCAGGCCCGCAGGGCCGCGGAGCCCCTGAGTTGTTACACGTAGGATCCGCTATCGTTTGCGGCGCAGGGCGTGGGACCCGCCAGTCCCGGTGCCCGGTTCCGTCGCCGATGACGGTTGGTACGGAGTCGACCCGTTGGTTTGGGTCCGATCCGCCGAAGGGGGGCCGCCAGCGCGTTCCGATGGTTTTGGCGGTGACGGCATGATGCTGACACCCAAGGCGGCAGCCGCCTTCAACAGACGGTCGATGGCTGGCGACCAGACTTCGCTGGCACTGTCGGAGTCTTCATTGGCGTGCTCGTCGCAGTATCGGTGCATCCGGGCCAAGTGATGTCCGAACCACCGGTTGGCCTGGACTTCGTCGGTCGCAGCGATGGCACGCACCAGATCGTCAAGCCGGTGAGCCGCATCGGTGAAGCGCTCACCCTGTCGCAGCATCAGGACGACATCGTTGGTCACGCGCTCAGCCCAGGCTGCCGAACCGGTGAACTGGCTGATCGCTGTGCGCAAGGGCTCTCGGCTGCCGGCCAACCGCAGCGCGGACCACTCGGTCATCTCCGTCAGGGCTTGCGGTAGGGCGCGCTTGCCGACGGCAGCGAGTTGTGCAGCGAGTTGCGGGCAGCCGTGAAGTGTGCGTGCCCGGGCCTGGACAGCGAGGTGGGCGGACAGTTCCTGGATCAGGAGCAAGGCGCGGACCTGTTGAGTCGGCGACCACGGCGAAGCAGTCATAGCAGGCAGTGTGCGTCCCCGGAACCTGATCGCCAGCATTCAAATGCGGGTCGGACCAGTGTCCCTGGGTCGGGTCAGGGCGATGCAGAGGGGGCAGGCCAGGCGGCTGGCGACGTGCATCCGGCCATCGGTTCCACGACGGAGTGGACGATGCACGAGTCGGTGGCCACAGACCAGGACATAGTCCTTGAACCAGGGCTTACGCGGATCCGGGGTTGACCAGCGCAGGACGGGACGGATGGGCAAGAGGGCTTGGCTCATGCCTGCCATCTTGCCCGTCGAATGGGTTCTGTGTGCAATTACAAATGCACATGGCGAAAGATGCCTCCCTCTGGAGGGCGCACCAGAGGGAGAAGCGCGGAACCTGCGTGTTCTACTTCTTGGTTTCGGGCTTGGCCGGCTCGGCGGCCTTGGCTGGCTCAGTAGCCTTTGCCGCTTCAGCCGCTTCAGGCGCTTCAGGCGCTTCAGGCGGTTTGGCCGGAGCAGCCGTCTTGCCGACCACTTCCTTTAGGGTGACCTCGAACACCAGGATCTGGTTGGCGCCGATCTTGGGCGGGCTGCCCGCCTCGCCGTAGCCCAATTCTGGCGGCACGAACAGCTTCCAGTGGTCGCCAGGTTTCATCAGCTGCAGACCCTCGGTCCAGCCCTTGATGACACCGGTCACGGCGAATTGCATGTCCTCATTGGCGTCGAACTGGACGCCATCGATCAGGGTCCCTTTGTAAGCCACCTTGACCTGATCTGCTGTGGTCGGCTTCGGTCCACCGTCTGGGCCACTGGTCACGATCTGGTACTGCAGGCCGCTGGGTGTTGACGTGATGCCGGGCAGTTTGCTGTTGTCGTCCAACCACTGCTTGACCGTTTTGCCGCTGGAGCCGGCCATCGGCTCCTTCGGCTTGTCTTCCCACCAGGAGGTAACGTCAGGGCGGAGCTTCTTGAAGGTGGCGTCACTGATCACATAGAAGAACTGCTGAAAGCGTGCTTGGGCACGCTCGGCGCGCTGCTTTCCGGTCAGTTTCTTCTTGTCCTTCTTCGGCTCGGCTGCGCCTTCGGCGGGTTTGGCCGTTTCTGTCTTGGACTCCTCATCAAGTCCGGCGTCATAGGTCACGAAGACCGCGGCGTAACGGTTGGCTCCCTCTGCAGGTTTGTCGTCGTCTTTCTTGGCATCGTCCTTCTTGGTCTCGTCTTTCTTAGCGTCGTCCTTATCCTGATCATCGCTCAGGGCGATCTTGCCGAACATGAACGAGTAGCGCAGCCCATCCTTGGTGGTGATGTCACTGCGGCCTTCGGTACCGAACAGGGCGAACGGCTTGCCTTGGATCTGCACGACCAGGGCGTTAGGCAACTGGAACAGCTGCGGTTCACCCGAGAGGTAGAATCCGCTGGTCTGCAGGCGGCGCAGGTCGAACGGCCGCACGCCCTGCAGGCGCATCGCCGACAGCTCGGACAGCACCTCGTCGATCTTGCTCTTGGCCAGACGTTTGTCGGCCGGGGCGTTGGTGCTTAGCCAATCCGTGTCCTGGCCATCTCGGCTGACCTTGGTTACCGCACCAGGAGTGATAACGCCCTTGTCGGGATCCACCTGGTAGTCGACGATCGCCACACCACGAGTGCTTTCGCGCTGGATCTTGAACGGATCCGTCTCGACGTAATCGACGAACTTAGTCGACAGGTCGCTATCCACCTTGGCGGTGTAGACTTCGGGTTTGCCAACTTCGCGAACATAATTCAGGCCATCGCCGCCCTCGGCGCGGTTGCCGACGACGAGGTCCAGCGCGATGGCGCCGGTGTTGTCGGTCAGGGTGATGCGCTTGCCGAAGCCCTTCTTGGCTTCGCCAGGTTCAAGCGGATCGACGACGCCGAGACTTTCGTACTCGGCCGATTTGTCGGTGACCAAGCGGCTCCTCTTGACGCCGAGAACGCCGGACGATGAGCGTGTTACGCGAGTATTTCCGTCGGCCGGATAGTTGCTGTGGCTGGGAATGACCCAGCGGTCGCCATCTCGCTTGACCTCGAAGAGGGTCGCGGCGGAGAGCGCCTCGTCCCAACTGACGACGCGCAGGCCGGTAATCGACTCTGCAGCGACACCGCTGCGGCCAAGGATACCGAGGTCCGACGTGGACTCGGTGGTGGTCTTGCCGCCGCTGAAGGCAGGAATTACCCACGCCGGAATGGCGGTGGCGATGGCGAGCAGGCCAAGCACCACCGGCAGGGTGGCACGATTGCCCCCGTTGGAGGGAGCGTTGGCGGGATTGGTGGAAGCTGCGGTCTGGTCCATGGTGGATCTTTCAGGCCTGACGGCGGCGGGCTGCGGGGATGTGGCTCTTCTCGCGCACCACTCTGTTGGCGAACACCGCCAGGGCGATGATGGCGAGCACGGCGGAGGGGATGGCCACGGCGAGGAACTTCACCCACCATTGGTAGGCCTCGACCGTGCGTGCCTCCTGGATCTCCAGTTTACGCTGCTTCTGCTCGATTTTCAGCTGGATGCCGCTGACTTCGAGCTGGATGCGGCGCTGGCCGACGACCTCGGCCCGGCTCTTCTCGTGGGCCTTTGTTTCTTCGTCGAGAACGTCGCGAGCGTCGATAGCTGACAGGCTGGCCTGAAAGTCGCTATTGACCTTGTCGATCGTACCCTGCAGTTCGGTGGTGATGATGTCCAGCTGCGTGGTGCGCAGTTTCTGCGCCTCGGTCGCCACGGTTTCGAATTTCAGCAGTGGACGGCGGGCCGGACGACGGGTGCGCAGTTCCAGGTAGGCCTTGTCGTCGAACAGGGCATCGACGGCGTTGGCGACGAATTGCACGTTCTTGAGGTCCATCAGGACACGCAACTCATCCTGCTTACCGAGCTGATTACCCTGGTCGCGGTAAAAGCGGAAGAATTCGTTGTCGACTAGGTCGAGATCGGCGATCAGGATCACCTTGACCGGCTTGCCGGACAGCGTGCCAATGGCTGGCTTGGGCCCTTCCTTGCCTTCCTCGGCCTTGACGCCAGGCGCAAGTTTGGGGTAGGCACTCGGCATGGCGCCCGAGATTTCCACTGCCAGGGCCGGACGCTTGGCCTGATCTGGGAACGGACGGCGCTTGATGTCATCAGGCCGCTTCAGCTGGACCTGGCCACCCTGCCAGTTCGGTTGGGTCAGTTCCATGATGGAATTCATGCCCCAGTCGTCGCCGCTGGCCGGCAGTAGCAGGGGGGTGATGGTCAAGCCCGCCGGCTTGTCGGCGGCAGCCGATACCGAACCGGGATAGGGCAGCAGCAGGGCATTGACGCCGGTGGTCACGGCCGAGTGGTCGCTGCTTTCGATCGAGCCTTGCTCCTTGGTCAGCCACTGGAAGTAGGGCGGGATGAGTTTGCGGAAGTAGTGCGACGGATTGTAGTTGCTCCAGTAGATCTCGTCGCGGCGGTATTCGACGCCGAGCGCCTTCATCAAAGGTTGCAGGTCGCCCTTCTGAGGGCCGTCGTTCTGCGGTGGCATGCCCATTTGGTTCTGCTGTTGCGGATTCCGCTTCGGTTGGCCGGGGATCAAGTCGCCACGACCCTGGGTGACCTGGAAGAAGGGCAGCGGGTCTTCAAGCAGCAGGGCCGGCCGGCCGGCCCATACATAATCGTGCAGCTTCTCGATCTGTTGCTGGGTTAGGGTGCTCGGCTGCGGCACCATCAGCACTTCGACATCCGCCGCGACGTCGCTGTCGAGCGAAACGGTGCGCACTTCGTACTGGCGCTTCCACTCTTCGACGATTTCCCAGCCGGGGGTCATGCCCATGGTCTGATAGTTGAATCCGCCCATCACGTCGATGTCGGTGGTGGCGATGCCCAGCACGCGCTTCTTGATGTCCGAGACACTGCGAATGGCGCGTACCAGTTCGTACTCGACCGACAAACCGGGATCGAAGCTCTGAATGATCTGGTTACGGCCGGCGCTCGACACGGCGGCACCGAGGAAAACTTCGCTGGTGCGGCGGCCGCTTGCCGAGTTGATCAGCTCGCGGCGTGGCTTGATGTTGAACTCGGTTTGGGCGAGGGCGCCATCCTTGTCGAGCGAGTCGGCCGGCTGGCGCAGATCAAGTTTGATCTGCGACGGCGCGGCGCGTGCGATCGCCTTTAGCTTGTCGACGACTTCCTTGCCTTTCAAGGCGAGCTCTGGCGGCAGATCCCTGGAGATGAAGGCGGTGATGGTCACCGGCTCCTTGAGCGCCTTCAAGGCTGCGATCGATGCGGTCGAGACCGACGACAGGCCTTCGGCGGTGGTGTCGGCATCAACCCCAGCGCGGCCGGTCAGGCGGCTGAGATTGGCAACCAGAATGATGGCGAAGAACAGGCTGGCGATCTGCGTCACCACCTGGGCATGGCTGCCTGGGCGCCAACGGCGGCTGCTCAGCACGAAGGTCGCAGCGCCGAGGGCTGCAGCCACAACGGCCAGAGCGACGGCGACTGCGCCGATCGAGATGACGCCGCGCGAGAAGCCATCGTAAAAATCCCAGAAGTGGAACGACCATTGGGCCGCCGCGCAGCCGATGACGCCAAGCACGAACGCGACAGCGGGCAGGCTGACCAGGGTCGAGGCGAGCACCGCGATGGCGGCGAACGCCAGACCGGCGAACCACCAGCCCAGGTAGTTGGCCAAAACAAGGCCCCAGTCTGGGGCGCCGAGCCAGGCGATCACAAAGACGTGCGACAGGGTGCAGGCTAGTGCGATGGTGAAGAAGATGGACACGGCGGCCCACTTGCCGATCAGCGCATCGAGCGGCGACAACGGCAGCGTGAGGAGGTGTTCTTCGGTGCCGTGGTCGCGTTCAGCAGCCCACGCACCCATGCCCAAAGCGGGCAGCAGGACAGCGAGCATCCAACCAAAGGCGTCGTCGCGCAGCCACGGGCCGAGGTCGGCGATGTTGCGAGCGAAGTAGTTGCTGGTGCTGGTCTCGAACCAGAACATCACGGCGCCAGCGATGAGCACAAACGCCAGGATAAAGACGTAGCCAAGCGGATTGCCGAGGAAGCTGGACAGCTGACGGCGGGCGGTGGCATCAATGCCATTGAACTGGAAGGTGCTCATGCCGCGACTCCCTTGGTCAGTTCGCGGAAGCGGGCTTCAAGCGAGCCGCCAGCGGCGAGTTCGGCCGGGGTACCCGAGAAGCGCAGTCGGCCTTCGCTGATCAGCACGACACGGTCGGCGATCGCTTCGACCTCCTGGAGAATGTGAGTCGAGAGAAGCACAGTCTTATCCTTGGCGAGACTCTTGATGAGATCGCGTACGAGCTGGATCTGATTCGGGTCGAGTCCGGCGGTGGGCTCGTCCAGGATGATCACCTTGGGATCATGGAGGATCGCCTGGGCCAGGCCGACGCGCTGGCGGAAGCCTTTCGACAGTTTGCGGATCGGCTTGTGCCAGACCTCGTCGATGCGGCACGAATTGGCAACGCGGTCGAGGGCATCTTTCAAGCGCGCCGGGGCAAGTCCGTGGACGCGGCCGGCGTAAGCCAGCTGCTGGGCCGGAGTCATCTCGGGGTAGAGGGGGCCGTTTTCAGGCAGGTAACCGAGCTGACGGGCGGCAGCGATACGGTCCGTATCGACATCAATGCCGGCGATGCGTGCGGTACCGGCGCTGGGCGCGAGGAAGCCGGTCAGCATCTTCATGGTGGTGGACTTGCCGGCACCGTTGGGTCCCAGGAACGCCGTCACCGAGCCTTGCGGAACGGCAAAACTGACGTCCTGCACAGCGGTAAAGGCACCATAGTATTTGCACAGGCCGATCGCTTCGATCAGCGGGGGCAAGGGGGCATCAGACATTGCGTGTCTCCATGACGTTGGCCTCAGACGTACACGGTGTGTACACCTTACCGGCGGAGCAGTGGGCAGAGGGCGCGGATGGTGCGGGGGGTGTGGCCAATCGCAACTGGTCCTTGCGGTCGGCCGTCGGCCCGCTCAGGTGCGCCTGACACAGGAGACGACCATGCAGTTTGACCTCAGCCGCGACTTCCTTGATGGCATCGTAATGCAGCACCCCCAAGTGAAGAGCGGGCAAGAGGCCCAGATCCGCGCTGGTGGCCAACTCCACTTCATGCCCAGCAGTACCGACGGCAGTATGCATACGGCGGTGATCAGCTTTGCTCTGTTCATCGGCGAGGGTGATCAGCCCTTCGCGCGTGGCGGCTGGCGTTTCCTCTTCACCTCCGACGAGTCGTGCGATCCGCGCGAGCACCAGAACCATCCGTTCATGGCCCAGTTGCTGGTCGTCGGCGCTGGCAAGGTCATGGTGCAGATGAACAACCTCCTGATGCACGCTGGTTTGCCGATGATCCCCTTCGATCCTACCCAGATGGCGGTGAAGGCCCAGCAGGCCGGCATGACGCCACCCGGGGTTCCGGCCGGTGCTATCCAGGCTGAAGCCAAGCCCGCGGGCTGAAGAGCCGCCGCCGAACCGGGTTTGACCTGCGATCGCGGCGGGCAATGGTGCAGGCGTGACCCTCGCCCTGCGCTTCCATCAAGCCACGAAATACGCTCCCGAGACGATCGGGAACCATCCCGGTCTCGACTGGGATAGCCAGCCTCCGACCCACAAGGAGTACCACGGCGAGTCCGGGGTCGAGCTGGCCGCTTTGCTGCCGCTTGATCCGAACCCGTTCACCGGCGAGCCAGCCCAAGTGGTCGAACACTGGCATGGTAAGACGCTGGCAGCGTTGTCGCGCTGGATCTACTTCATCTATGGAGTGACGGCGATCGTCCGCCAGCCCGAGCGGGACCAGTTGCTGCGTTCTGCGCCGTCGGCAGGCGGACTCTATCCCGCCGAACTGTACATCGCGGTGCGCGACTGGCCCGGTTTGGAAACCGGCCTGTATGGATATGACCCGCGTCGTCATCGTCTCGTGCTGTTGGCCGACGCCAATGTCGCTGACGCACTCGCCCAGGCTGCGTATGGCAATGCCGAGGTTGCGGCTGCGCCTGTGGTCGCGGTGGTGGCCGGCGTTTTCCAGCGCAGTCGGTGGCGGTACCAGGAACGCGCCTATCGTCGCGTGCTCCTCGACAGCGGTCATCTGATCGGCAATGCCGGCCTGATCTCCCATGCACTCGGGCTACGGATGCATGCCACCGCGGCATTCTGCGACCAGCGCGCCGCCGCCGCGTTGCGACTGGATGTGCATGAGGAGGGAGTCTTGGCCCTGCTGGCCTTGAACATCCCTGGCGCCGGCGAGCGGCCGACCTGGACCGCGCTGCCATCGTCGGCCACCACCACGGGCGAACCGACCCTGTCGGGACTTCACCTGGCCAGCTGCCTGCCCGAGACGCGCCCGCGTCTGGTGGCCAAGGGTGAGACCGCCGCCGAAGCCTTGGAGACGACGCATGGCTGGGTTGGCGGCGATCGCCTGCGCGGAGCCGGCTGCGCCGGCCCGGTACCTCTGGCCAATGAACTGCTGGGCGTCGTGCTACGTCGTCGCAGCTGCCGCCGCTTCAAGCGTGGGGCGATCAGTCGTGACGCCTTAGCCCGCATCCTTGCCGCCTCGTACCTGCCCGAACAGGTTGGCCTGGGAGAGCAGCCGGGATTCGACAGATCGCGTCTCACCAGCTTCATCGCCATCAGCGATGTCGAAGGGATCGCTCCGGGCGTATACTACCTGGCACCGCATCAGTTGGAGTTGCGTCCGGTACGCCTTGGTGATCCGCGGGAAGCCAGCCGCTACCTGGCCTTGGGTCAGGATCTTGCCGGCGAGGCCGGGGCGGTGGTGTTCCATGCGGCTGACCTGGCTGGCTGTGTCCGGGATCTGGGTGAACGTGCATACCGCTATCTCCACCTGGATGCTGGCATGGTTGGTCAGCGCATGAATCTGGCGGCTGTGGCTGAAGGGCTAGGCGCCAGCGGCATCGGCGGATTCTTCGATGATCAGACGGCGGATCTGCTGGGCATCCCGCGTGAGCAAGCGGTCGTCTA
>Ga0163144_10012875_pt1 | contig 17506 bp, 2 predicted proteins | sample OliLak19BULKMAT1_FD_123175 | JGI IMG/M metagenome (GOLD analysis project Ga0163144, IMG submission 123175) | Freshwater microbial mat bacterial communities from Lake Vanda, McMurdo Dry Valleys, Antarctica - Oligotrophic Lake LV.19.BULKMAT1 | ecosystem: Environmental > Aquatic > Freshwater > Lake...
ATCATCCGAACCGCTTCGGCTTTGAACTCGGGACTGAATTCCCGCCGCCCCCGCCGTTCGCCTGGCCCTGCCATCTTCTTCGTTGTCATGAACCACCTCCACCCCGAAACTAGGGTGAGTAAGACGTCCACGAAATCGGGTCAACTCCAAAAGCGCCCATTGTTTCGCGAGGTTAGCTTAGAAATGCGAAAGACCGGTCGCGCCGCTCCAAGTGATGGCGATCCACAGATCGGACATTGCCCAGTCATCGAAGCAAAGTTTAAGCGCGGTTATGGGGGTTTCGGGCAAGCCAATACCGCCGGTGCCTGCGCTGAATTGCCCAGACAGCACATCGCCCAGATTTGGGTTCTTCACGAGTGTGTCCTGCGGCTGGTTCGCAGCGCCCTTGTCGGCCACACCAAATACGGTGATATTCGCTGGCACTGGTTCCGCGCTGCTCCGCAACAGCACTTCAACGCGCGCGACGCTATTGAGCAGCCCCTGGCTCCAGAACGGGTAATGCTCGGCGCGCAGATTGACAGATAGCTCGAAGCGCTGGTTTTCTCCGGGCACCTGACCGCGGAACCGGGACCACTCGGTGGGAAACTCGTGCCGCACGCTGAAGAGGCGCGTGGTGCCCGCGACGCTGGCGTTTTGGATGCCTGTTTTGAGGTTGTCGAGCGCTCCTTGGCGCAGCAGCGCGCCCCCCTCACGCGCGGTGTAGCGCAGCGTGAGGATCACATCGCTGATGGTGTCGTAGTCGAATGAAGCGGGATCGCCGTTCGCGGGGTTGGCGGGGAGCTCAAGCTGCCACTGGCTCACCGCGCCCGCGTATTCGAATGGTAGATAGCGCTCGTCGCGCAGATTCGCCTCGAACAAACCGCTGTCGCTTTGCGCCGTGCTGGTTACCATGGCCTGTACGGCGCCAAGCGAATCCACAAAGCGGATGTCCTCGTCGGCTTGACGTGGGTAGCTGCCGCCGCTCAACAGGGGCTGTGTGCGCACTGTGCTCTTGAGCAACGTGAGGGTGCAGTTCACGCTGGTGTAGGCTCCGGCCACGCAGGGGATGGTCAGCGCCACGGACTTGAGGCGCCGGAAATAGTGCCCCGGCCCGTCCATGTCGAACAGTTCCTCGGGCAGATTCACAGTGCAGTGACCGGTGGTGCGCAACTGCAGCAATGCCATGGGGCTAAGCTGGAGCAGGCTCATGTGCTTGGTGAGCTCGTACTCGCGCTTGTTCTGGTTGAGATAGGCGGTATCCAGCCGCTTGAGATCAAGAGCCAACTGCTCGCCGACGAGCAGTCCCTTCTTGAGGCTGTCCCATAGCCCGGACTGGATGAAGCTTGAATTGGCGACTCCGAGCTCGTGGCGATAGGTTCGCTCTGCGCGTTTGGCCAAATCGGTAGCAAGTTTATAAGCCTGGAAGTACAGCTTTGAAAGCTGGGTGGTCATCCAGCCGAACAGATCCTGGTTTGTGAATTTGCTGCGCATGAACTGTTCCACCGCGGCGCTGTTCTCAATCTGTTGCTGATGGTTCTCGAGCTCTTTCTCCGTGATCGCCTGGCGGATCTCGGCGGCGGCGATCTGCTTGTCGAGCTGGTCAAGCTCCTTGCTAGCGAGAGATTCCTGTAGTTTCCATTCCTTCCAGCGGCGGTCGTGGCCCGCCGACACCTCGGCCATCATGGCGCCGTGCGAATAGGCGGCAGCGACCATGCTTGCGATGGTCGCGCCTGACTGGAGCCCGGGGGCGATGGTCGATCCACCGTATGAGACGGTCGTTACAGGGCTAGAGCACGGGCCTGACCCGCCAGTTGTAAAAGTCGGTATGTAGAACGCCGCCGAAGCGACGGCTTGCAATGCCTGCGAAGTCTGGTTGAACGCGTATGCCAAGGACAAGTTGTCCATGCGGCTCTGTTCATGCTCGCTGATGCGTTCGATGTCACGGTAGTAGCTGTAGCGCGTCTCGGTCACGCGGCGCGTGCGTCGCAGCGCCTCGATGTTGGCCTTGGCCTCGTCGATCTGCTGGCGCTTGACCGCGCTGATGACCTTAAGGAGTGCGGTCTCCTGCGTGGCGCGCAGGTTCGACAGCGCTTCGCCGTCGCGCTTCTCGAGCGCCGACAGAAGCGAGCCGCCCAGCGACTTCACCTCACCGCACATTTCCAGCGCCTTTTGCAACAGGATGTTGAAGCGGTAGTGTGGCAACGGTGCTGTGAGCTCGTTGAGCACACTTCCCAGATCGACACCCGCAGCCCTTGCCTTGACCAGTAAAGCCGGGTCGATGGGTGGCTCGAACAGCGGGAGGTCGCGCCGCACGCCGTCGAGGCTCATGCAGTTGCGGATCTTGAACAGGCGGTCGTCGACTTTGTCCCAATATGCCAGCATCTCGGCGTTCTGCGGAATGCAGAAATACAGCGACTGGACCGCGGAGGAACTCACAGCGGCGGTAGTGGCGCCCTTACCACCCGGCTGCGCATTCCAGGAAAAATTCACGCCCGCCTTGTAGGGGACGAGGTTCTCCGCTTCCACCAACGCGTTGGCGAAGGCATCCAGGTCGCCGGCGATCTGCTGATAGGTCTTGGGTTCCGATGTTGTATGGGACGCGACGGTTTTCGGACGCGGCCCAAGGATGTTGTAGGCCAACACATACAGAAGTGATGCCTCGTTGATGGACTCGAGGGTGTCACGGCCGAACAGTTGATCGGCCCAGGCGACCAGATTGTCGATGTACTTCATCACCACGTTCTTCTGGTACGCGGTGATGCGCATGCGCGCGATGAGATGCGGGTTGAATGGATCCGCCAGCCACGCGTCGATTTGCGCTTGGATCTTCGACCAGCCGGGCTTCTTGCCGGCCAACGTCAGCAGCATCTGTTGGACCTGCTCCTTTTCGGGATGCGCGTTGTCGAAGAAGGGCAGCGTGTTCCAGTATCGCTGCAGTGATGGCGTGCCGTCGTTGGTCGTCGGGTTGAAAATATAGTGGTACCAGCGCAGAGCCTCTTCGAAGCGCTGGTTCTGGGTAAGCGAGGTGGCGATAAGCATGGGGACATGGAAGAACAGCTCCCAGTTGTAAGTCGCATACGCGCCCTGATCGAAATCCACGTGCTCGCGCGGGTGGTCAGAGTCGACCATCTCGGAGGGGTCGTACAATGATTTGAAAACCAGACCGGGAAGAGCACCGTCCTTGTCCAGTCGCTGGGTATCGCGGCTCAACAATGCCGGAACACCCGAGCGGTAGAGCCGCTCGATGAATTCGCACACATGCGGATGGAAGAAGGTTTCGAAGCGCAGGCCCTTGTGTGACGCCACCGCCTTGACGGCGCCATCTTGTATCAGCTGCAATGCCCCATTGGCACCCGCGGTAGCGTACGGCGCGGACGCCAGGGCGAATGACTCCCCAGGCTCGGCGCTGATCGGCGCCGGCGACACCGCTAGGCTCACGCTCTGCTGGAACTGGACACTCGAGCTCTTGAGCTGCCTTTTCTTCGGCTTCGCGGCGATGACTGCCGGAGAGTCGAACAGCGGAGTTCCCGCTATCTGCGCAAAGTCCGGGTTCTCTATGGATAGCGTCGGCTTCCCGTCGTCGTCGTGGACGAAATACGTTTTGAACCCATCCTGGTAGAAGAAATGCTGGAACGGCGGCTTTAGCCGAAACCTCGAACGCTGGTGTTCATACAAAAGCTCAAAGTCTCCCGAGCCGGGCAAGTTCTTGAGAATGTGTTGCACGTTTCCGTCGTCATTGAAAGTCAGCTTTCGAGTGACGTTGCGAAGGTGCTGGAAAGACATCGCGTTGTTTTCAGTCTCACGCGGGCGGGGCAGGGATTTGTAATCCATTCCTTGCAGATTGGACCTGGCATGCGCCTTGTTGCCGCATTGAAGCGAGAACCAACCGAGGGAGTCGTGTCCCTGTACTTCGAGGGGCGGCGCATCGAGCACGGGGACGGTGGTCGAATAACGCCGAAAAACCTTGAGCCTGACGTCACCCGTTGCCTCATCGATCGATGTGCGCAGGAAGTGTTCGTCCGCCTTAGGTAGGTATACTGAGAATATGGTTTCGTCATATCCCCCGCCGATCGACGGCGGCATGACCCGATAAACGTCAGTGTAAGATCCCAGCATCAAGAGGCCCAAAAACCCGGCCGGTGCGAACTTGTCTTGTAGGCTCGTGGCCACATGCGGCGACTGCACCCATTCAAGCGATTCGTGCTTCCCGGACCACGCGCCGTCCCGGTATTCACTCCAGCCCAGTTTAATCGCCCAATGGGTCAAAGGGGGAGGCGCGGAGAACGCTGGCTCCTCTGGCTTTCTAGGTTCGGAATCTTCATCGGAATCCAGAACGATCTCGTACACGGCCTCGATGGCGCTCTTCATTTCGCCGATCGAAAATCCCGCCTGCTCCTTGGCCTTCAAATTGTTCCACAAGGTCCACCCTTCGTGCTGCCGGCTCCACTTTGCGTGGGCGGTTTGCCAAGCGGGGTAGTCTTCGTTGAGCCATTTCCAATTCTCGCTCGACTGGATATAGGTGTGCGGCAGCTGCTGGCTCTGATCCTGCCTCTCTTCGAAACGCAGCCAAAACAGATACAGCCGCCGGTTGTGCACCACCGGAACCAAGTGATTCCCCTCGATCTCGATGTCCAGCTTCTGCCACGGCGTCCAGGTGCGGCCGTCGATTAGCCGCCGATGGAAGTGCACGCGCGGCGTCGTGCGCGTGCGGCCGAACACGTGCACGGCTTCTCCGTTGCCAGCAGGCGCCGATTTGTCGACGTACATGCCGCATATCTCGAGCTGCCCCACCTGGTCCAGCTTCTCGAGGTAGTGCACAAAGGACCGCTCGGCGACCTCCGGGTTGAGGTCGTTCTGCAGCAGCTCGTTCTCTAGTTCTGCAAAGAACGGCGACTTGCCGTCGCGCAGCTCGGGCTCGATCCAGTTTTCTGGGTACAGGAACACCTTGCGGTTGGCTTCCCACACACGGTAGTTCTTCATCCACTGCCAGCGCTCGGCATCAATGACGGACGGGCTAACTCCCGGCTCTAGGTTCATCAAGCATCGTTGCACGAAGAGGTGCACGGAGGAGATGGCCTGCTTTATGCGCGAGGTGTTCATGCAGGAACACATCTGCACATCGATGAGAAAATACTCGAACAGCTGATTGCCGTCGGTGATGCCGGCCTGCTTCACATTCGGATCGTTTGCGAGCACATAGCCCACGAGTGCAGATTTCTGTGCGTCGCGCAGCGAATCGCTGATGGGCTTGGCCACCGCGAGCCACTGCTCGTCGGTGTACTTGGCCTTCACTGCGCTCACAAGGTCCGAAGCCGCCACGGCAGTGGGCTCAACGCTAGCCCAGCTCATGAGGCGTTCGCAGGAAATGCCCAACCGGCGGCTCAACTCAATGCATGCTCTAAGTGGCACCAGGTTTACTTCGTTGCGGAAATCATCCGCCGACGAAAGGTCGAAACCCTGAGGGCTTACAAGAAAAGCGATCTCTTGCGCAGACCACTTTGTCGCTGCCGCCAGCGCATTGATGGCCTGCTGCCGCGCATCCGGCGCGCCGGAGCTCGCCGCGGTGAACACGCCGATCAGGGTGGCCTGCGACGCAGGCATGCCGTTGCGCAGAGCGAACAATGCGGCGAGACGCCGCCATTGCGCCACCTGCGTGGGCTGGAAGTCCGCGGTACCGAGCGGTAGGGCGTTAAAATCTAGGTCGGAGAAGTCCGCGCCGTTGGTGATGAGGAAGGCAAGCTCATCGTCGTTGATGCCGAAAGTCGACACCAGGAGACTCGCCTTGCGCAAGCGAATGAAGGCGCTATTGGTCGTCTCGGGCAAGGGCAGGGAAACATCGTCGACGAGATCGGCCAGGCTGAGGAATGCCGGGAACTGCGTCTGCAGCAGGAGATGAACGGCGCGCTGGGAAATGCCGAGCGGCTCGCTTAGGACTTGCGCGACAAAATCCTGTTGCAACAGCAGCAAGGCCGCGGGTTGACTTTCATCCGCTTGCGCCAAGATGGTCCGAAGGCCAGTGCGCAGCTCCCGCAACAACCGAAGCTTGTCAGCAGGCACGAGCACGAAATTGTCCCCATCGCTGATGTGCCGGTATAGATAGTCGAGCAGCGCGATGCTGAAGCCCGAAGCCTTGACCTGGCTTGCTGCCTCAATGAACTGCCGCGTGGCTCGGGCATCCGCAGCAACGAAGGGGTTGCTGCCCTGCAAAGCAACCAGCGAGAGCACGTCCGTCACGCTCAGGTGCAGGGCGCGACCAAGCGCGGCGTACCGATGCAGCGTCGAGAGATTGGCGATGCTAGGGCCGGTCTGTGGTTCCGCCAGACCTAGATGCGCGCGCAACGCGGCCAGGTCCTCGTCGCTGATGCGCAGGGCCGCGCGAATCGTAGGCAAATGATCCTGCAGCAGCGCCGAAGCGCTCTCGGGCGTGCCGGGCATGAACGCGGGATGCGGCGGATTCTGCAGCGTTTTGTTGAGAAACAGCCTTGCGTAGAGCGACTCCGGCGCGGGATCCAGATCGCCCCAGAAGCTCAGCAGAACTTCAAGCGGGATCTGCAGATCGTTCTTAAGCTGCTGCGCAATCGCGATGCTGCGCAGGAGCTCCACCGTGACATCGGTGGCGCCAAATGCGCGCGCGGCCAAATCGAGATCTGCGATCGACCAACCAAGCTTGCGCTGCAGGCGCAAGAAACGATGCGATTTCTGCCAGAACTCTGCAGACAGGTTCCGCAAAGTGGTTTTGGTGAGGTCACAGCCGGGCGGGTTCTGGTCATCCTCGAGCCCAATGGTGCCACTGGGGTTTAGGAAACGTGTTGCCAGCAACGCAATCAGATCTGCATAGGTCAGCGCCGTGCGCTGCAGAAAATCCGCTAGCTTGATTTCGATCTTGGCGTCGGGATTCTGCGCGGGCGGATACCCGTAGAACTCGGCCAGCGGCCGACCGCTCGTGCCCAAGAGGATGGCGCGCTCGAAAGCCGAGATCTCAAGGTATTCCAGATCGATATCCGCACCGCCGCCGGCGCCCGTGTCGAAAGTGCGCATCATTTCGTACCGGCTTGCCCCAAGGCGCGTCAAATGTGCGCGCGTCAGATTCAGCGCGCGCTGCAACGGCAGGCTCGGCGGATAGACAGCCTGGCCGAGAGTGTCGTAGGCAGCGTCGATCACATACTGTGGGCTGACGCTGAGCTCCTCTGCGGTCATTCCCACCGTGTTGTGCGCGGCGGCCGGAGAAAGCGATTGGTTGGCGACGTAGTGCTCCAGCACCTCGTTTACGAGGTCAACGTAGGGCAGCGGCGTGTTGGTGTTCTCGCAGGTCAGCAGAATGTGCTCGAGGTCGGGACGCTTCTGGCGCAGCCTCGTGATCGGCTTGCTGCCGAACTTAGGATTCAGGAAGTCCAGCAGTTCAACCAGATAGGCGGCCGGGCTCAGCACCGAGCCGCAGTGCCCGCAGGCGCACGCGCTCTGCGATCCGAACAGCTTTGTGAAATTGGGCAGCGTTTTGATGGACTCGCTCACCGGTTCAATGACGCCCGGCAAACTGCCGGCAAAGGATTGCTTGACCGCAGCCGCGATTGCCAGCACCGAGGCGTTCACCTGTTTGGCCTTCTGGTGGTACTGCATGGCCTGTGCTGGCCCGCCAAGCTGGTCGGCAAAGGCCTCCGTGAACGCGGACGGCGACATACTGACGATCGCCTGCGCAGAATCGAGCCCCGAGGCCATCAAGACTTCCGCATGCTCGGCATGCGGCGCCACACGCAGCGCCCGCTGCACGCGCAAAAGGTGCGTCTTGGTAGCGTCCAGATTGGTGACGCCGGTCAGCGCGCCGGGGTTGTCCGCGAGAAAATCGTCTATGTGCGCGTCGCGCAGCTCGAATTGCGGCGCGTTTGCAAGCACGCGCGCCACGTCGAGCCGTACAGGGTCGGTGGTCTTGTCGTAGGCTGCGCGCACGAATGCCGTCGGACGGGTGGCATGCAGTAACTCGAAGATGCCCTCCGTGGTACGCGCGGCCTTCTGCGCCGCGGTCTCGGTGGCGTTGTCGGCGGCAATGGCGGCCAAAATTTCGGCGGAGCCACTGATGATCTCTTCCAGTTCCCGACGCGAAAGACGCGCGATGTCCGCGGGCGAGCGCACATCGCGCGCCTGCAAAGCTTCCACCAGCGGCAGGTTGTTCAGCGTCACCACGCCCAATTGCAGCGTGCCTTGCAAGGCCTGCACTTTACCGGCCAGCCCAGAGGCGCGCTGTGCGCTCCAGAAGGAGTCGAGGCTGCCCTCATGCGCCAGATAGCTTGCAAGAAACGTGTCCTGTTCCGCAGGGGTGAGCCCCGCGGCCCGCAGCAAGCGTGGGGCCACTTCGCCGCCACGTGGATCGCTCAAAAGCTGCTCGCTCACTTGGCGCTTAAGCGCCGCAATGGCGGCATCGATGGCCGCGGCATCCAGCGTTGGAATCAGTGCGTCTTGCACGGACGACACAAGCGCCGCACGAAGCGCGCGCGGAGTTTTCAGCAGCAGCGCCGGCAAGTGGCTAGGCAGATCCTGTCGGAATAGTCCGTAGAAGAATTCCGGGCCTATGCGCGTGGGCAGTTCGTGCTGATGCGCCACGACTAGGAACGCGACCTGGACGTGTTCGATGCCGGTCTGCTGCGCGATAAAGTCGATGTCTGCTTCCGTGAGATCGACCATCGCAAGGGTTTGCAGCAGCGGCTTAATCTGCGCCATGTGCCGCTCGAACTCTGAAAGGCGTTTCGCTTCGTCCAATTTGATGTCGACGGTCTGCACCGGCGACGCGTTGAAGATCACCTCAGACGAGAATCGCTGCGCACGATCGGCGCCGTAGATGCGCACGATGAGGTCGGCGGCCTGTTTCTCGGGGCGACTGAACTGCTTAGAGGCGTAGCGGATTTCGTAGTAGCCGCGTGCATCCGGCGTCGCTTCGCCGAGCAATCCTTCGCTGCGCAGGTCTTTGTCGAAGGCCTTCACCGTTCCCGCAGTGAAGGGTTGGCCGGAGGTGTCGTGGATATGGCCTTTCACCAAGAACGGGGAGGTCCGCGTGGCGCGTCTATCCACTTCGCGGTTGATCAACACCGCCGTGGGCTCGTCAACGATGCCGGTGGACCGCAAGCCTTGAGCGGTCTGAAAGGCCTTCACCACCGCTTCGGTGCGCGGACCGAAGGTCGCCTCGCGAACCTCGTCTTCGGCAATGGCGATGCCGATGAGAACGAATTCGGCGTGGAGAAGTTGGACGTCCGTGCCCGTCATGCGGAGGGAGAGATCGCGATTTTGAAGTTTCATTGGAATTCCTTTTCTCCACTTCTGTATTGAACACGCGACGGCAGGTAGATGCGTGATGTGGAGAACTTTTGCGTGTACCGCAAATTGTATGTCCGACCAGGTTTGTCCTGTGCTGCCTTCTGGTCAAATGGTTGGGGTGCGTACGAGGGCTGCATGCCAAACCACGTCTATCGTCCTAGCAAGTTGAGTCGCATCATCGCGTCCATTCCAGAGACGACCTCTAGCTCGATTCCCGGACGCGCGCCCCTAAACTGATCCGTTACCCCGGCACAAGATTCGCAGGGAACCCTTTCCGTATACAAGACAGCCGAGCCAGTTGATCTAGATGTCGAGTTTTCAGCAACGTGTTCCAATCCTTTCGCCTCAGTGTCGTTCTTACGCGTCATCGCACCGGACTTGTTTAAGATCTCGAAATGAGGGTTCGTAGCTGCCTCGATGGTCCCCTTCGGGCTCTTTTTTCCGCTCAATATGGCACCTCCAAGCGTCTTCCCATCAACTTGAGCATTGAGCAGAGCAACATTTCGTCTTTTATCGCGCACTGTCTCTAGCTTTAATTGTTCCCTGGCTTGCTTGGCTTCCTGCTTAAGTGCAACCGCAGCCTCCTTGGAAGTGGGGTATCTATTCCTAGTATTCGTACCACTGCTCTTGGCGGTCTGACTTCGCAAGTCGGCCGAGCATGAATGTGGGTGGTGGTTCAGCTCAGATTTTCGAGGGTCCAAGGAACGTGACCCTGCTCGCCCCAGCGCTGCCATATCGGCGGCATTGGGCTTTACATCATGGATCAAATAGTTGGCGAACATTGAACCCATGGTCGCGGCAGCGGCGCCCTCACGACGACCCATGCCATCGCCTACACTTTGTGTCATCTTGTGCGCATCAGCCTCAATCTCCGCGCGCGCTTCCTGCTCTATTTGGTGCATCCACATCTTATTCTTCAACTCGTTGTGTGCATCATTTGCTTGGACCCAATCCTGGTGTGCCCCCACTGCTGCTTCGTAGTCGTCAACCGCCTCTTCGTAAGTTCGCGGGCCTAAAAGAAATAAGGTCGGGGACGGGGGTTCTCCTATCGCAAGTAATCCGCTTGCGGCCTCCGCTGGTGTCATCAGAATCCGGTCCGGGTCTTGCGGCTCCATACCTTCGAGATCGACCAGTTTGATAGGTCTGGCGGAACCATAGCCGTATAGGTTCATGCCACCCTGAATCCCCGCTGGATCCGCGCTCGCCCATCTTCCCAGCCAAGGAATGAAGTAGCGAGCCGAGTGATAGTTGAGCCCTGTTTCCTCGTCCCGCTCCATTCCCGTGAATCGATAGCGTTTCGCGGACACCGTCTGACTGCTAACCGCCTGATACGCGGTGCCGCCGTAAGGCGTGTACTCCTCGTATGAAATCACGCCCGCCTGATCATCTAGCTCCAGGCTCGCCGAGCCCAGGTGATTGCCGAACTGATACCGCACCAACTGTGTCGGCGAGCCGTCGTCGCCTGCGGTGCGCGTCTCCACCATCGCGATGCGCCGAGTGTCATCCATGACGTGCAATGTCTCGCGCTCCAGTGAAACAGAAGCACCGTCGTTGCCGTACTCGCGATAAATCTCGAATGCGCCGAGATAGATGCGTTCGTCCTTGCGTGTCGGTGTCTGTCCATCCGGGGCCGCCCGCTCCGTCACCTTACGCACGCGCTGGCCGCTGGCGTCGTAGACATACCAAGTGGTCTCAGGCGCGCCTTCGTTCACGACCTGCCGCGAAGTCGCCTGCAACTGATCCTTGAAGTTCCACCGCATCAGCGGCAGATGGGACATCTGGATCATGTTCCCGTGCGCGTCGTACTCATAATCGGCAAAGGTGCTAGCCGGCAAAGTGGTCTGCAACAGCCGATTGCTTTGCGGCGCGATGATGTGATCGCGCGACCAATTGCCGCCGCTGGCTTCGTGAATCCACTGCACAATGTTTCCGACGCCGTCGTAAGCGTATTGCTCGGTGTAGTTGCGCATCGCTTGCCCATCATTCGGATGAACGAGACCCACGCGACCCGCGTCATCACGGTCATAGTGGGGCGCATTGCCGCCCGTCTGCCCGATGTGCTCGCGTCCGGTTGCCTGAATCAGGCGATAAAGAGCGTCGTATTCGTATTCATTGTGCGGCTCGACCACCTGTCCGTTGAAATAGACGGTTTGTTGCGCATCATCTCGGATCTGCGTGATGTTCCCGCTTGGATCGAAGGTATAGAACAGATCTTGCAATCGCTCGGCACCGCGCGTGGTCTGCAGATGTGTTAGCCGAAAAGTGAAAGGGTCGTACTGGTAGCGCGTGCGCGCACCATTGCCGTACACGATCGACTGCCGCTGCGCCTTGGCATCGTAGTGAATCGCGGCGACAAAGGGCGTGGCAGTTGCGGCGCCACTCAGATTGACATCGACCCTCTTTAACAGACCGGTGCGGTTAAACCCGGCGCGGTACACACTTCCGTCCGGGGCTGTGGTGGTCACCGGACGATTCAGCGCATCGTAGCTGGTGCTGCTCGCGAACACGCCACCATTGGCGACCGGGTTCTGCTGCCAGTCCACATCGCTTTTGTAGTCAGGCAGAAGCTCCCGCTGGCTCTGCAGCACATTGCCCTTAAAATCGAACCCCAGACTGGTGACCAGGCCCGTACCGTCGAACACTTGATGAACACGCGTGCGGTGGTTGTTAGCCGCTCCCAGCGCTTCGCCATAAACAGTGCGTTCGGCCAAGCGCTCGACGCCGTTCTCTGTCACGAACGTTCCAGTGGCCCGGCGGAGCGGGTCATAAGTCATCCGCCGCACGAAGCCGCGACTGTCCCAACCCACCAGCGGCTGGCCCGCAGCATCGTTCAGCATCCATCGGCCACCGGCATCCATGCTGTGCTGAAAAAGCAAGTTGCCGGCTATGTCGTAACAGGGCACAAAGCCGTTAACTGGGTCGGCGGCCTGGTTGTTAGGCACCGGCGGGACGATGTACTGCATCACCAAGTTGTTGCGCGCATCTCGGATCCACAGCGCCTTGCCTTGCGCATCAAGCCTGGTGAAGGTCACAAAGCTTTCATCGGCCGTCCGCGCAACGCTGACGCATTCGCGACCCAAGCTATCGAGAAACGTGCTGGCGGGCGTGTCCGCGTGTGCAGCAGTCAGTTGCGCCGCGCGCTGGTGTTCTGCTGATGCCAAAGGTGAATTGTGGGCCGCGAACCAGGCGTTGCCGGATTCAAGCACGGTGTCGCTCTGATCGAACGTCGTCACTTGCCACCCAGAGAACTCGACGCGACTGTACGAGCCATCGGGCAGTTCGGTTCGGATGGTTCGCCCGGCCGCATCGTAGTAAAGGATCGCCGTCACCCCTTCTTCCTGCGGCTCCTCAAAGCTGTGCCCCACCGAGCTGAAATACGGCTCGTATTGCTTGACCGGTTTGCCCTTATTGTTGAGCACTGTTTTGCCGCTCGCAATCCAGCGCAGCGGCGCATCGGGCGCGGGGTCTTCAGGATTAGGCTCGGCCTGCGCCTTCTTCAGGAGCACCGCGCCCAGGCCATCAAAGTATTCGACCGCCACCTGAATTTTCGTCGTGCCGCCCGCCTGCACGTGCGTCTCGCGCGCAATACCGCAAGCGCTCGCCGGACGATGCTCGTAGCTTTTGGTGCCATCGGCGGCGATCACTTCGCCAAGGTCATACACATGGCGCGCTGTCGCGTTTCCTAACCAAGTGCGTGGCGCGGCTTCGTCAGACGCCGCGCTGAAAAACTCAGTAACTGCATCGGCAGATAGATCGAGAGGAAGCCCAAGCAGGTTGTCGCCGGACTCTGTGCGTAGTTTGCCCATGACCGCGGACGCCACCGGCAGTCCCAGGATGTCGAATGCCACCGCGCTGTAGTTGTCGTTCGGATCCCGCATCTCAGAAGCAGCCAGCACGCGATAGTCGAATTGCTCAACAGTAACCGTGTTACCCAGCGCATCTGTGCTCGAAAGTAAAAACAGGTCGTAGCTGCCGTCATACTCAAGCGTGGTGACGACGTCGAACGGATCTGTAAACCGCTCCGGCAGATAGAAATGTTCTGCGGCATCTAACGCAAACCCGGCCGCGCCCGATCGCATCCAGTACTCGGTGGCGGCTTGCGGCGGCGGCGCGGCGAAGAACCGTGTGCCATCGACATAGCCGCCAGCGAGCGGATCACGCAGCCTGCCACGGGCGAAATCGGGAGAAGCTGCATCCAGACGGCCATCGGTGAATATCGCGTCGAGCAATGTATCCGTGAGGGCAAGTTTGTACTGCTCGTAGGGCAGGCCGAGCGCACCCAGAGTGCCCAACGGCAGCGGACCCTCGAGAGAATCGTCGAAGAACAGCGTGCGCGCATGTTGGACCAGCCGCATGTTGGCCGCGGCACTCTGCGGCAGTTGATGATACTCACTGCGCGAAATGGTTTGCGTCGGCGCCAACGCCGGGTATCGCAAGCTGAGCTCAAGGCGAAGCAAATCAGCGAGATCGAAGTAGGCGCCCGCGGGTGCCACGCCGGTCAGCTCGTATGTCTGGACTTCGCAGGGCGCGCGCAGGCGGTAGTTGGCGGCATGGATCAGGTCCAAGGTGTAGTGGGTCTCGCTGTAGGCCACGTGCAACTCGGCCTGCACCGCGCGAATCCGATCCTCATGCGCCGCCAGATCCGCATCCGCGAACTGTCGTAGCCGTGGATAACCCACGGCGATGGATTGCTGAACATTGCCGTAGTCATCAAATGAAAGGTTAAGTGTGTGAGTGATGCGCGGGTCCGGCCGCAGGGCCGCAGGGCCGCGCAAGTCCAGCTCGTATTGATAGGTCAGCGCCTCGCTTTCGGTGACCAAGAACACCGCGTGGCGATTCATGCCGTGCGGTTGCACAAGGCTGATGCCGCAATTGTGCATGCTGGCCGAATAGAGGCGCACCGGCGCGTGTTCGTTGGTGATGCCACTGGCGCCGTGAAGTGCGTCGATATCCAGCTCGTACACTTCCTGGCGTAACGTCATGCCCTTACAGGCGCGCAGCGCCTCGCGCCATTCGTCAGCGCTGAGACTCTCGAGGTCGGGCTCGGGCAGAAGCTTTTCGCCGAACACCCCGTCGCTCGCGATTGCTCCGGGCCAAGCCGCCACTGCGTTCGGAAAATATTCGTTTTGGAACTGCGTGAGGATGCGCTGGCGATCGAGAGCCGCGCCGGTGTGAAACCAGGTGATCGTCTTGACGGGCGGCTGATAGAGGCGTTGGTCAGAGGTGATGTATGGGCTCGCCGCGTTTCCCTGCGCAAACACGCCGTAGTCTTCGACGTCGACCTGCTCCACGCGGCCGAATCCGCGGAACTCGCGCTCGACCCCGTCGAAATAGCCGTGGTGATAACTGTAGCTGGTTGAGAAACGGGTCCTGCGCCACTTCTCCGTCACCGTCACTTTCTCAACGCAGTGAACGGGGAACGGTAGTTTTGTGATCCACGGCCGGCCGGCGGCTTCGTCCCGAAGATAAAATCGCGCGGACGACGCATAGTCCACACGCGTTGTCGCGCCGAGGTTGTTGGCCATGCCGATCAGCAAGTGAGGCTTGCACCCGCCCATGAGGTCGACGTAGCGCATGGGCTGGCGAGCGGCAGCCGGCGCCGGGGAAGACCACACCAGGCAGGCGGTGCCGTTGCCCAGCAGGTCCACCACCTGCACATTTGCGAGGTGATCCACCGGAAGCTGATCGATGTACTGCGGCGCGCTCCAACCGTTGCCGGACTCATTGAAATACACCGCCACGTGCTCGCGCCCCAAATAAAGGATGTCGGTGAGACCGGAGCCATCCACATCCGCGAGGCGAATGCGATCGTGGGAAAACTGGTCCGGATGGTCGAACCAGGGCGAGTTGTCCATGCTGACCTTCGCCCCGAAACGCCCATAGCCGAGGTTCGGCCAGTAACACACTTCGCCATTGCGAATGCGCACTAGATCAGTGAGCCCGTCTCCCGAAAAGTCCGCCAGGTAGATCGACTGTTCGGCATCGGCGAACACGAGGCGCGGGCCGTGCTCTTCGTCCAGCGCTTGGGTCGCGCGCTTTGAAGGCGCAAAGCCGGTTTCTCCCAGCGAATGATGCCAAATCGACGCCTGGTCCTCAGTGATGAGAATGTCCGCAAGGCCATCGCCGGTGAGATCGACGAAACGCAGATTGGGATCGCGCCAGTTCACCTGGGGCAACTCGCGAAAAGCCACGAAGTTGTTCCAGCCATCATGCGCACCCTCCGCACCTTGCTTACCGCGCTCGAAGAACCCCGACGCCGGCGCCGCGAAACGCACCAGGTCGGGCTGCCCATCGCCCGCGAGATCCTGCCACTGCCAGCCGCCCGCCTCGGTCGACGCATACGCCGGTTTTTCGGCGACGCGTTCCATGGCCGCGAAACTGGCGACGCCAGTAGCCAGCGCGCTCGTATTACGTTTATAGAACCAGGCATCGGCCTGCTCGCTGAGAATGCCGGGGATGCCATCACCGTCGAGGTCCACCCATTGATAGATTCCACTTAGCCCCGTGGGGGCGTTCTGCAGGCTCAGGGCATCCACTTCCTGGATCTGCGTCTGAATGCGGGCCTCGCTGTACTCGAATTGCAACGGCGGCAGTGATCGGGTCAAGTAGCCGGCGGCTCCATTGCGGCGATGTCCCGACTGCGTGGCGGAGACGATGAACGAGGCTATCGGATTGTCGTCGCGGTACTCTAGGTCAAGCGACCTGACTAGGCAGTCGCGCCCGATGTCTTCCTCGGCGAAGTGATGGAACATCAGCACGCGTCGGCACAGGCGATGCGTGCGCACCTCGAAACCGGATCGATAGTTGGAGAATCCGTCGCGCCGGCAAGGCCAGGGAGCGGCGTCGGTCGGGCGCGGATTCATCGCGTCGTGCTCGCCGTAGTCGAACACCTGCTCCAGTAGCCAATCCGTGCGTTGTGACAGATCTTCGCTGGCAGCGCGCGGCGTGCGGTTGCAGTACTGAATGCTCTTGAGATAGCGCTGCGCAGAGCGAATGCGATTGCGCTCGTTGGCCGCGCCGAGATCCACCGCCACGGCGTCTTCGCCCTTGTAGCGATACACCATGGCATTTCCCTTGTCGTCGTAGGTCTCGCAGATCAACCACGAGAATATCCGGCTCGGATCCGACGGGTCGGCGATGCGAGACTCAGGCGATCTCCCGTAGCAGGTGGTGATGTTGTCACGCGTGACTGAGCGCCAGTACACGTCGCTTGGATCGCTGCGGTGGCTCCAGCGTTCGATGCGCGCGAACAACCCTTCGATGCGAGGGCGATAGCGGCGCACCCGATAGTCGCCGCGCGGCTCTTCCACGTCGACCCATTCTCCACCAGCACTTTTCTGAAGCGTCGGCACCAAATCCTCAACGCCCAAGAGCAGGAAGACGTCGGAATCGCGTGCGTCCTGATACTGCGGCAGGCCCTTGTCCGTCTTGCGGGTGATGGCGGACAGGCCGAGATTCCAGCCAAAACCGAATGGGCCATTGCCGCTGCCGGAGTCGTAATTCAAAGCCAGTTGCGGGCCGAAGCCGCCGCGCCCAGGCGAGGCCGGCAGCGGAATCGAAAAACTTGCTGAGCCTGTGACCGGATTGGCCGCGAATTTTTCGCCCATGCCGCGCACAGCGCCGCCGCCCTTCGGCAAAGAGATTGCCGGCGCCTGGAAGGCCGCGCGCCAGCTATCCGACGCAGCACCTTGCGATTTCACGGGACCTTCCATGTTCAAGCTCCACTAATGACGTAACACCAGCGCGTATATCTCACCCCAGTTCTACGAGAGCTTCACTAACATCTTCCCCGTTTCCATGCAAGATCGTGCGTTCACCCTAGCCGCTGAACCACAAACTCCATATCCGCGCGAACGGATCTTGGAGCGGGATGGAACGGGTCGCAACGAGGAGCGCAACACATCGATCGCAAAGACGCGCTTCATCAGCCCAGCCCACGAAATGGCGGCAATGGCCAAAACGCCGACCTTGCTCCGGGCGAACTTTGTTATGGCGTAGTGTCCAGGTGGCCATCGCGGCGATTCTCGCATGAGTTCAGGAGATTCGTCAGACTTGCAAACTGCGCTGACTTCGGCAATTCTGGACGCCGCTCATGCTTCCGGCAACGTTGGCCAACGCCGCAAGTCTGATGAGATTCGCAAACTTGTGCTTCGCTTAGCCAACGAGAATCTGGGTTGGGGCTACACCAAAATTCGCGATGCCCTTCGTGGTTTGAATGTCGAGA
>Ga0163144_10012876_pt1 | contig 17506 bp, 12 predicted proteins | sample OliLak19BULKMAT1_FD_123175 | JGI IMG/M metagenome (GOLD analysis project Ga0163144, IMG submission 123175) | Freshwater microbial mat bacterial communities from Lake Vanda, McMurdo Dry Valleys, Antarctica - Oligotrophic Lake LV.19.BULKMAT1 | ecosystem: Environmental > Aquatic > Freshwater >...
GGCCTCGGAGGACGGGAGGTTCGGCGCGAAGCCGCCCTCGTCGCCTACGGACGTGGCGAGCCCCTGCTTCTTCAGGATTCCCTTGAGGGCGTGGAAGACTTCGGCGCCCATGCGCAGCGCCTCGCCGAACGAGCGCGCCCCCACCGGCACGATCATGAATTCCTGCGGGTCAAGCTTGTTGTCGGCGTGGGCTCCGCCATTCACGATGTTCATGAGGGGCACGGGGAGAGTGCGCGCTCCTGGTCCGCCGAGGTAGCGATAGAGGGGAAGCCCGACGCTCGCCGCCGCCGCCTTAGCGTTCGCGAGCGACACCGCGAGGATGGCATTGGCGCCAAGGCGCGACTTGTTCTTGGTCCCGTCGGCGTCGATCATCAGTTGATCCACCACGATCTGGCCAATCCCGTCCTCGCCGCGCAGCAGCCGGGCGATCTCCCCATTCACCGAGGCCACCGCCTTCAAGACGCCTTTGCCCAGGTAGCGCTTTTTGTCTCCGTCGCGCCGTTCAACCGCCTCGCGGGACCCGGTGGAGGCACCAGAAGGAACGGCGGCGCGTCCGAAGCTTCCGTCTTCGAGCGTGACCTCGGCCTCGAGTGTGGGGTTGCCCCGTGAATCGAGAATCTGGCGGGCGTGGATGTCGGCGATCTGGGTGCTCATTGGTTTCCCTCTGTTGGTGCTGTACGAGCGATGCGCTTTCTCCGCCAAACATATCAGCGACGCGCCCCGGGCGGATCTGGTAGCGTCTAAGTCCACCCTATAAACCGCCACTCCAGCAAAGGACTTTCCCAAACCCAAATGACCAGCGGCTCGCCTGTTCACGAAGCACTAGCGCACCTCGAAGCCAACTTCGAAGGCTTCAAGAAGACCTTGATCGAACTTTCGAAGATCCCGAGCATCTCGGCGAAGCCCTTCCCGCCCGAGGAAGTTCAGAAATCGGCGTCTGCGATCGCCGATTCGCTCCGGGCGACGGGAGTCGAGAACGTCGAGGTCCTCACCATCGACGGCGTGCACCCCTACGTCTACGGCGACTTCATGCACAAGAAGGGCGCGCCCACCATCCTGCTCTACGGTCATCACGACGTGCAGCCCGTGGGCAACGAGGCCCGGTGGTCGACACCTCCGTTCGAACCGGTGGAGAAGGGCGGCCGTCTTTACGGTCGCGGAGTGGCCGATGACAAGGGCGGGGTGATGACCCACGTGGCCGCGGTCGCCTGCTATCTCAAGACCGGCGGCACTCTGCCCTGCAACGTGAAGTTCGTCATCGAGGGCGAGGAAGAGATTGGTTCCGAAAACCTGTCCCTCTTTCTCAAGAAGTATCGCAAGATGCTCGACGCCGACTTCATCGTGCTTTCCGACACCTCGAACTTCGACACCGGCGTGCCCGCGCTCACCTACCAGCTGCGCGGCATCGTTCAGGTGGATGTGGAAGTGGAGGTTCTGAAACAACCCCGCCACTCCGGAATGTGGGGAGGTCCGGTTCCCGATCCGGTTCAGGTGCTCTCGCGCATGATCGCCGACCTGACCGCGGCCGACGGCAAGCTGAACGTCCCGGGCCTGTACAACAAGGTCGCGAAGACCGGTGCGAAGCAGCTGGCCCGCATCCGCAAGCTGCCGTTCCGCGAGGCGCAGTTCAAGAAGGAAGCGGGCCTGCTGCCTGGGGTTCGTCTTTCCGGGGAAGCCCGCTATTCGATCTACGAGCGTCTTTGGACGCGCCCGGCGATGACGGTCATCGCCATGGAGTCCCACCCTCTGAAGGGGGCCTCGAACCAGATCGTGAGCGCCGCGCGCGCCCGGTTGTCCCTTCGCACGGTTCCCAACATGGACGGCACCGAAGCGGGCCGGCTGCTGGTGAAGCGACTCACCAAGAATCCGCCTTATGGCGCCAAGGTGACGGCGAAGGTCACCGGCAACACCCCCTGGTGGAGCACCGATCCCGAGGGTCCGGCTTTCGAAGCGGCCCGGCGCGCCCTTAAAGCGGGCTACGGTAAGGAGACCGCGATGATCGGGGCCGGCGGCACCATCGGCTTCGTGGGTCCGTTCGAGAAGCTTCTCGGCGGCGTGCCCTGTCTGCTGATGGGCGTCGAGGACCCCTACTGCAACGCCCACTCCGAGAACGAGAGCCTCGACCTCTCCGATTTCAAGAAGTCGATTCGCTCCGCGATCTTCCTTTACGACGAGCTGAGCCGGGTCGCGACGAAGTAGCTGCCCGAGGGTAGGGGCTTGCATGTGCCTGCCCTTGCGTGGCGAGCGTCGGGCGCGCCGTGAGCCTCGGGATACCAGGGCGGCCACCAGGGCCGCCCCTACGATTACCAAATCTTGCACCACATTCCTGGGGGACCGTGGAAATGTAGGGGCACCCACCCTGAACTCGTTCGTTGTTGGGGTGCCGCGGTCCTCGTGGGTGCCCTTTGCCGGGTGAACTTCCAGGGAAAGGCGGTCACCTGGCAATGGCGAGGGTCGAACGTCGAGCGTCGGGCGCGCCGTGAGCCTCGGGATACCAGGGCGGCCACCAGGGCCGCCCCTACGGTGAGTCGGCGTTACCGCGCGGAGGCCGGATGGGCCAGATGAGCTGACCGCCGAGGCCCACGGGCATCTCGGTCACTCCCGGATAGCCCAGCTGCACCGGTTCACGATCCCGGGGCCAGAACGCGGTTCCGAACAGGAAGTCCCAAAGGCTGAAGATGACGCCGAAGTTTTTGGCGATGCCTCCCTCGGCGGACTGATCGTGATGCCACAGATGCATGCGCGGGGAGTTGAACACATAGCCCAACCGTCCGAGTTCCACATTCAGATTCGCATGGTTCAAGTCGCCCCAGATCGTCGAAACCACGGCCACCGCGAAGGTCGCTTCGGGTGCGGCATCGAGCCAGGCGAGGGGCAGCCACTGCAGGCATCGGTAGACCACGATCTCCATCCAGTGGAAGTGCCAGTTGCCGATCCAGTCCATCGTGGTGATGGAGTGGTGGACCTTGTGGAACGTCCACAGCCACGGGACGCGATGGAGGAGATTGTGGATGCACCACTGCAGGAAGTCCGAAAGGACGAGGAACGCACAGAACTGCGCGATGATCGGCCACTCGCGGATCGGCGAGTGGCCCAGTCGGAGGCCCATCGCCTGAAGAGCGGAAGTGGCGGCGAGCGCGATCGCACCGGTGACCCCCGCGGCCAGAAGCGAAAACAGATGGCCATTCACGGCGAGAAACCCGAGGTCGCGTCTCACGCCCGGGCGGAGGGACTGCTGCTCCCGCCGCCAGGGCCAGAAACGCTCCAGGACGAAAAAGAGGGCCGAGGTGCCGATGAGCCAGGTGAGGTAGGACATGGGCGCGGTGAATGGTAGCAGCCCGTATGCTGGCCCTGGAGAGGCTCAGGACCCCGTGTACTGAATCACGAACAGCCCGCCCTGAATGTCGCTGGCCACAATGAGGTTCGAGCCCGGGAAAATGTAAGCACCCCAGCAGCCGTTGAAGCCTTCGCCCTGGGTGGGATAGGTGTCGTAGAAGCCCATGAGGCGCGGCCGTTCCGGGTTCGAGACGTCGAGCAGGTGCACTCCGTCCACGTAGTGGGAAACCACCATCCGCGTTCCGTCGATCAAGACGTTGTGGGGAATCCCCGGCGAACGCGCGATGTATTCGGAGACCTTCCGGGGTGCCAGCGGGTTTGAAATGTCCCATCCTTCAAGGGGCCGAGAGGCCCGCTCGTCCGTGGTGAAGACGTATCGAGAATCGGCCGTCAACCAGGCATTGTGGGTATAGCGGCCCCCCGTGTCGAATCGAGTGATTTCGCGAATCGCGTTGATGCGTGTCGAATCCAGGATCGCCAGAAAGCCGTTGTTAATGGCGGCGGCATAGATCTCATTCCCGCGTGCATAGAGATCATGGATGTAAAAGTCGGTGAACGATCCCACTTCGCGGGGTTGGCTCGGGTTCGTCCCTACGTCCAGCACCCGCATTCCCGTAGCGACCCGCGCGGCGTTCTTCGTGCCGCTCGCAAAAAGCAGTCCTCGATCGACGTCGATGGAGAGCGTATGCGCGGAGTTGAAGGTCTCGCTCCAGGTTTGAACTTTGGTGGGGCGATCCGGATCGCGCATATCGATGATGTCGAGGCCGGTGTTTGCCTCGGTGGTCACATAGATGAACTCCCCGTAGGTTCGGATCTCCCGCCATTGGCTGATTCCGCCCGGAATCAGGGCGATGTTGCGTGGCCGCGTCGGATCCGTGACCTCGACAATCGACAAGCCATTGCTGACCCCCGTGAGCGCGAACCGTCGGCCTTGGGAGGTCGTATAGCCCCAATTGCCCGCGGCGGAGGTCACGCCCGCCCCGAGGGTTTGGAGGTCCATTCGGCCGAGGAGCGTCATATTCATGACGTCAGTAGCCGGAGTCGCGGTCGCGGTAGCCAAGGCCGGGACGGGTGAAGGCGAGCTTCCGCCGCATGCCGCCATCGACAGCATCAAAGACACGACGGCGGTGCTATGGGACCAGGTCCCCAAGTCAGATTTTGTGGAGAGTCTCATTCCCATCTCAGTTTTTCCGTTCATATCATCCGACCGCACCCTCTCTATCTCTTCAATACACTTGTTTCAGGTGCGTGAGCGGACAGAATCGCCCCGCCCATGCCACCGCAGATTAAAGAGACGATAACTCCCTGACGCCGAAGCCTGGTTGAGCGCGGATTTTCGCCACGGACTGCTAAGCGGCGGAATCGTCCAACAGAACCTCGAGTACTTGAAGTTCGCGCTTCGCGAACAGCCGCTCGGCGATGGCGATGAGCACCGCGTAGGTGGCGAGTGAACCGAGGGCGGCCAGGCTCAGGAAAGCGTTCAAGTAAGCGCCGTCCGCGATGCGCGGGCTGAGCCACACAAGGAGCAGGAAGGGTGAAGCGAGAAGAACCGTGCCGAGGGTGGCGATGAGGCTCAGCACTCCATTGCTGCTCTGCCTCGCGTCGACTCTGTGCGCGAAGGGATTGAGACGGTCGCTCGGGAGAGCGAAGGGCCGCAGGATCGAGACGAAATGCTGAACGCCCAGGCTGATGGGAATGAGAGCCAGGGTCACCGCGGTCATCGACAGGGCAAGTTCGGATCGTCCCCGCCATGCGACCACCGCGATGATCGCAAGCAACGGGGGAAGACGGAACAAAAGCCCCGCGATGTCGCTTGCCACCAGGATCGAGGCGCGGGCGACCGGCGTGCCCACGATCATGGCGATGCCGCGGCCGATGATCAGGAATGCGTTCCCGCCCATGACGCTCAAAAACACCACCATGCCGACGGGAGTGAACCCGCTGGGCGAGCGCGCCAGCGAAAAAGCGAGAAAACCCATCATGAGGGCGGGCATGAACAAGGCCATGCGGGCGGCCGGAGTTCGCAGTTGCGAACGCATTTGAGTTTCGACCAGGGCGCCGAGCGCTCCGGGGAGAAAGATGCGGGCGGGGCGAGGTTTGGCCGGAGCCTTCGCCACCCGGTCGGCGCCTTCGCCCGCGAGAATCCGGTTGAGGAGATGCATCGAGATAAGGGTGGTGCCGGCCAGGAGCAACAAAGCGGGCACGGCGTACCTCAGACTTCGGGTGAAGTCGGCGCCTCCGGCATAGACGGTGGCCCGGGCGGCCCAGCCGAGGGGAGAGAGTGCGGCCAACGGTTCAGCCAGGCGGGCCATGAATTCACGTGGACCGCGATAGTTGATGAGGTAGGGAAGGAAGAGGACCGAGATGGCGAGGAGCCGGGCCAGGTCCGAGATCCAGGCCCGGCGCGCCATCAGCACCGCGATCAGGGACACGGTGTGCGCCCCCGCAAGGAGAGTCAGGTGGGCGAGGAGGGCGAGGGGAAGGGTGACGAGGACGAGGGCCGGCGACGAGGCGGCCCCGAGAGCGGCGCCGATCAGCACGGGCGATTCGAAGACGAGGGGTGTGATCACTCCTGTGAAGAGCGAGTAAGCGAGCATTTCGCCGCGGCGGATCGGGAGATGAAGGAGGTTCTGCAAAGAGGCGCCGGCCAGGTTCGTGAGGATCAGGGGACGAGTCAGATAGAAGACGCCGAACATCGTCACGATCAGCGCGGCCAGATCGGCGAAGCGTTCCACTCGGGCCCCACGGCTTTGCGAGAGGACGAACCAGGCCCCTACACCCATCGCACAGGTGAATGCGAGATTGAACAGACCCGCAATCACCAGGAAGATCGACGAGGCCCCCGCGGACACGAAGCCGCGAAACCTCGTGCGGAGAGACATCCCGAGGAGGGCGAGAAGGCGGTTCACGCGGTGGGTTCGATGGAGTCCGGGGCGATCACAGCCACAGGCGAAGGGCCGGTCTGAAGGAAGGGAGGCGGGCGCTTCGGCTTCTCGGCACCCACTACTTGCAGGAATACGTCTTCGAGGCGCGCGTCGCGGCCCATCTGCCTCAAGGCCTTGATTTCGTCGATCGTGCCCGAGGCCACGAGCTTGCCCTCGTGGATCACACCGATCTCGTCGCACAGGCGTTCGGCCACGTCCAGAACATGCGTGGTGAAGAAGATGGTGAGGCCCGAAGCGACCAGCAAGCGAAGCAGGTCGGCAATGGACTTGACCGAAACCGGGTCGACGCCGTTGAGCGCTTCGTCCAGAAAGAGGACGCGGGGACGGTGGATCAGGGCGGCGGCTAAGGCCAGCTTCTTCTTCATCCCCAGCGAGTACTCAAGGACCGCCCGTCCGCGCGCGTCCGCGAGGTCGAAGTAGTCGAGCAGTTCCATGCCGCGCTTTCGCGCTTCGGCGCTGTCGAGGCCGTGGATGCGTCCGATGAACAGGAGGGTTTCTTCGCCGGTCAGCCGGTCGAAGAGGGGCAGGTCGTCCGGCACGAGGCCGATCGAGGACTTGACCGCCATCGCATCGGTTTCGATGGACCGCCCCAGAATCAGGACCTCGCCGCTCGTCGGTTTCAGCAGACCGGTCAGCATCCGCAGCGTGGTGCTCTTGCCGGCACCGTTGGGTCCGAGAAACGCGTAGAGGATTCCCGGACGCACCGTGAGCGAAAGATCGCGGACCGCAGCTTTGTTTCGATACGTCTTAACCAGATGGCGGGCTTCGATGGCGGGTGGGTTCAAGCGTTAACTCCCGATCAGGCGCGCGTAGATCGCGCGGGCGCGGCCCAGATCGGCCGTGCCCTTGATGAGCGCGCGGCCATCGCGGAAGAGGAGCATCTCGGAGTTCGGCTCACGCAGGCGGACCACGTGTTCGGAGAGCGTGACATCGCCGAGCGCCCGCCAGGTCACCGCGAAGTCGTCGATGTCGAGGGACAGGCCACGCGCGGGTGGCCGGATCTGGACGGCGTCGCGCCCGCAAAGGAACGTCTGGCCTTCGCTTTCCTCGCGGGAGACGAAGACCCCGCTCACGCACGCTTCGCATGAGGGCGCGGTTCCGCTCAAGTCGATGCGGTCGAACTGGTGCGACCAGACGTCGATGCTCACCAGACCCACACTCACCGCCTCGGGATGACCCGAAAGGATCTTCAAGGCTTCGGCACCCTGAAGCCCGGCAATGACCTGGACGATGGGGGCGATCACCCCCGCGGTGTCGCAGGTGGGCGACGAACCGGGAGGAGGCGCGTCACCCAAAACGCAGCGCAGGCACGGGGTCTTGCGGGCACCGCGCAACACCGGCAGCACCAGGCCGTAAGAACCCACGCACGCGCCGTAGATCCAGGGAACCGAGGTGTCGATGCTGAGGTCGTTCAGGACGTAGCGGGTGTCGAAGTTGTCGGTGCCGTCCAGGAAGAGGTCGATGCCTTCCAGAAGATCCCGAGCGTTGCCCCAGGTGAGGTCCTCGACGCGCGCGTCGAGGACCACGTCCGAGTTCACGGTTTCAAGCCGCGCCCTGGCCGCGAGGGCTTTGGGCCGGAGTGCCTTGGCGTCGGCCTCGGTGAAAAGGGTCTGGCGCTGCAGGTTCGACTCTTCCACGATGTCGCGGTCGATCAGCCTTACCAGGCCGACCCCGGCTCGGACCATGGTTTCGGAGAGTTGCGACCCGAGGGCCCCGCAGCCGATGACCGCCACCCGGGCCGCGCGAAGCCGGGCCTGTCCCTCGCGGCCGATGGGGGTGAAGATCTCCTGGCGGGAGTACCGCACCGAGCCTTTTGTCGCGGCGTTTTTGGAGGCGATCACTCAGGCGCTGCGCGTCTGAGCGAGGAGCAGGGCCGCCGCGCGCATGGCTTCAACCGGAGCTTCCACCCCGGTCCACACTTCGAACTGGGCGGCGGCTTGAGCCAGAAGCATTTCGAAACCGCTGATCACCACACACCCCGCCTGCGACGCTTCCCGCAGCAGGCGGGTTTCGAGGGGGTCGTAGTTCATATCGAGAACTATCGCCCCTTTCTTCAGCAGAGCCATGGGGGCGAGGGTCTGCTCCGGCATCGACGCCCCGCCCACCGGCGTGGCGTTGATGAGGATGTCCCATTCTGTGTTCAGGAGGACGTTGAGATCGCCCGAGGCGCAGCCCACCTCCGCTCCGACCTGGGCCGCCTTCTCCCGGTTGCGGGACAGAATGCGCACTCGAGCTCCGCGCTCTTCAAGGGCTACGGCGGCCGCGCGGGCCGCCCCGCCCGCTCCGAGGATGATCACCGATTTGCCGCGGATGTCCCCGCGTTTTCTCAAAGGCGCCACTACGCCCAGGCCGTCCGAGCTGCTTCCGTGGAGTTGCCCGGTTCCATGAACCACCACCGTGTTGACGCTGCCGCATTGGGCGACCGTCGCGTCCACCGCGTGCAAGCGCCCGACCATCTCCACCTTGTAAGGACGGGTGACTGCGAACCCCGACAAGCCCAGGTGGGGAAAGGCGTGGAAGAACGAGGCAAGGGATTCGGACTGAAGGGGAACGAAGACCGAGTCGAGGCCGGATTCACTGAAGCCGCGGTTGTGGAGGGCGGGCGAGAGGCTGCCGAGCACATCGCCGCCCAGGATCCCGTAGACCTTGGTCTGCGAATTGATGGCGCGAACGTTGTAGACCGTGTCCATCTCTTCGGCGGGGATCTGCCCGGCCGCCGCTTCATGTCCCCGGCCGGTCGAGGCATAAACGAAGGGCGCGCCGTACTTGGGGCCCACGATGCGAGTGATCGCGCCCAGGGGGCCGAGGGCCAGAGCGATGAGAGGCGTCTTGGCGGCGGCGTGCCGCCGCACCAGTTCCATGAGCCGGCCCACATCGGTCATCGACCGGGGGCTCACCGCGATCTTGACGATATCGGCGCCGGTTTTGCACATGCCGTCGTACAGCAGCTCAAGATCGGGCGGCGTCCCCGTCATGTCGTGGAATGACACGATCAGGCCCTTGCCGGCCTTTTCGGTCATCACATCGAAAAAGCCGCTCCGGTACTCGACGTCCACGTACTCGAACCTTCGGCGCACCGCTTCGTGGAGCAGAGCGTGACGCCTCGGGTCATCGTCCCGAAGTTTCCCGCCTTCCGACTCGCAGCGCGCGGTGAAGATGAGCGGCTTGGACGCGGCCCGCCGGACCGTCAGCAGATCGAGGTCGGTCACGAGGTCTCCTCGGATCTCGAACATGTCGGCGAGACCGGAGAGGTCGGTCATGCGGTCGATCAGATCGACGGTCAGTCTTTCGGTGAGAGAGATGCAGAGCGAGGCCACAGACGCAGTAGTCTAACGCCGCCAACTCATGCCGGACGCGATCCTCCTGTCCGCCCGTGACCTCGAACGGGCCCTTGACTTTCCCTTGGTTCTGGCCACACTGGCCGCGGCTTTTCGGGCCGAGCACGCGGGGGCCTGGGATACGCCGCGGAGGATCACGGCCAGTACCGCCGCGGGAGGGTTGCTGGCCATGCCCTGTGCCGGCGGTTCGCCCGTGGGCCTCGGGGCCAAGCTCGTCACGACATTTCCGGCCAACGCCGCGGGACTTCCCACGGTCTCGGGTCTTTACGCCCTGTTCGATCCAGAAACCGGGCGGCTGCAGGCCGTGATGGATGGCGGCTATCTCACCCTGGTCCGAACCGCCGCGGTTTCGGCTCTCGTCACCGATCTGCTGGCCGCACCCGCTGCCGAAAGTCTCGGCATTCTGGGGGCGGGCGCGCAGGCGGGTTTTCACGCGCGGTTCATCGCGAGAGTGAGGCCGATCAAAACGGTTCGGATCTGGGCGCGACGCCCAGAGCAGGCGGAATCGCTGATCGTGTCGCTGCGGGGAAGTGCTGAGTGCGATCGTGTGAAGAACTTTGAGGTGACTTCTTCTCCCGACGAGGCGGTGCGGGCCGACGTGGTGGTGACCGCCACCTCATCACCCACCCCGCTTCTCCGCGGGTTCGCGTTGAGGGAAGGTGCCCACGTGAACGCCATCGGGGCGCACACCCGGACCACGCGGGAGATGGATACGGAGGCGGTGACGAGAGCGTCGCGCCTTCTCGTGGAGAGCGCCGATACTCTTCTCGAAGCGGGCGATTTCCAGATCGCGCAAGACGAGGGCGGAGGGGTGATTGCGCGGGTGGAAACCCTGGCCACTCTGGTCGCGCAGAAGAGTCCGCTCCCTCGCGACCCTCAGGCCATCAGCCTCTTCAAGTCGTGCGGTGTCGCGTTCGAAGACCTGGCGGTGGCGGCGCTTGGGGCGGCCCGCGCGCGCGATCTGGGTCTTGGCCATTCCTTTCGTTTCGACGGCGGAGGGGTGGCATAGACTGGGTCCTCGAGGAACCTTCGTTTGAACGAACGCGACATCCTTCCGGCCTTCACTGCGGCCGCCTTCGCGGGGGAGGCGCAGGAGAAGGACTTCGTCGAAAACGGACGCGTTCTTAAGGCCGCGGAGGCCTTGAAGCTTCTTGAGGTGGCCTCGAACCGCGTTCTTGCTCAGAAGGATCCCGGACGTCACGCGAAAAGACTGAAGCTCTTCGCCGCACTCGCCGAGGGCTGGACTGACAAGGCGCTCTTCCTTCCCTTCGTCCGCGCCTTGCGACCGGCGGACGCACCCCTGCGCCAGGTGCTGGTCGAGGCCCTTCCAAGGGTCAACAACGTCGAGGCCCATGGAGAACTCGTGGGCCTGTTGCGGGCTCCCGAACTCCCGCTGCGCACGGCGGCCGGCCGCTCTCTGAGTCGTATCGGGGGTCGAACCGTTTTCGACCTGGTGGGAAAGCTCATGGCGGAACCCGGGTTTCCCGGGCGGATCGAGGCCATGGAAGTCGTCACCGCCCTGGCTCCCCAACACGCGGTGACTCATCTCAAGACCGTCCTCAGTGTGGGAAATCCCGCGGAGAAGCTCAAGGCCGTCCACCATCTGTCGTCGCCACCTTGCGCGGAGAAAGACCAGCCTGGCTGTGTGGCCGCACTCGGTCTGCTCCTCACCGACCCGGTGGAGGCGGTCGTTGCCGCCGCGGCTCAGGGTTTTTGCGCACTTTCTTCCGAGGACGAGTACTTCGCCCGCGCGACGCCCCTCATTGATGACACCCGGATCGAAGTGGCGCGTATCGCCCTTCAGGCCCTCTGCCGCTTCGGTAGCGCCCGCGCCACCAGGGTGCTGGCCCGCAAGCTGCGCGAAGGTCCGCACACGATTCGCCTGACCGTGATCGGCGTGCTTGAGGTGCGTCGGGAGGAGAGCGCGGTGCCGCTGCTGGTCGAGGCTCTCGGCCTGAAGAACCCCGTGCTTCGCAGTTCCGCCGCGAACCTCTTGGCTCAGCTCGGGCAGGAGGGACGGGCGGATATTTCGCGCACGGTCTTGTGGCTGCTCAAGAGCCGGGACCCGGACGTTCGTCGGTTCGGTTCGGAGCTCGCCCGATCGGCGGGAAAGCCTGACGAATTGTGGCCGCAGCTCGTCGAGTATCTGCGTGACGAGGACTGGTGGGTGCGCGAGAGGGTGGGCGACGTGCTGGTGGAGATCGCCGCCGCCTCGATTCTTCGCCCGGTGGCTCAGCTTCTCTCCGAAGCCGACCCCCTGCTCCGCCGTTTCGGGGCCGACATGCTCAAGCGCCTGAAGAGCCCGGCGGCCCTTGGGACTCTGGTCCGGGCCGCGGGATCCGACGCCGATTGGTGGGTGCGGGAAGGGGCGGTGGAAGCCCTTGGCGGAATCGGGGATCCTCGGGTGATTCCACACCTCGTGGACCTTATGACCCGCTCGCAGGACCTGCAGGTGGCCTGCCTTCGCGCCCTTGGACAGTTGAAGGCCACCGCGGTAGCCCCGCATGTGGCCGCACTTCTGGTGTCGCCCGATTCCGATGTGCGGGGTGCCGCCGTCGACTGTCTGACCGCGTGCGAGGCCGCGTCCGAGGTGCCGCAGGTTCAGGGCATGTTGGAGGACACCCATCCTCGCAACCGGATGAAGGCCCGAGAGTTTTTGCTTCGCTTCGCGGCCTCGAGCCGTACTGGCAGCCAGACCGTCACCGGGAATGCCCTGGATCAGCTCCTGGTGGTGGCGGCCGGATTGGACGCCGACGACCTGGTTCTGCTCTCCGGACGCCGGCCCGCGATGAAGCGGTCCGGGCGTATGGAGGAGATGCCGGGACCGGTTCTCACGAGCGAAGAGCTACGAGCTCTGCTTCTGCCGCGCCTCTCCATTCCGCAGCGTGAAGAGATTGCCGCCCTCAAGGACGTCGACTTTTCCTACGAGGTTCCAGGGCGCGATCTGCGCTTTCGGGCGCATGTCTTCAACGAAATGGGCGGTCTCGCCGCGGTCTTCCGGACCATACGCAACACTCTTCTCGACATCGATCGCGCGGGTTTTCCCGCGATCATCAAGACTTTTCAGAATTTCAATGACGGGCTGGTTCTCGTGGGGGGGCCGACGGGAGCGGGGAAGTCGACCACCCTTGCCGCTCTCATCGATGGCATCAACCGGCAGCAGTGTCATCACATAGTCTCCATTGAGGACCCGATCGAAGTGGTGCATGCGAACAAGATGAGCCTGGTGAATCAGCGTGAGATCGGCGCCCATGTGACGTCCTTCTCGACCGCCCTAAGGGCCGCGCTGCGTCAGGATCCAGACGTTCTGCTCATCGGCGAGGTGCGGGATTTCGACACCATCTCCGCCGCGGTGAGCGCCGCCGAGACCGGTCATCTGGTTTTCGGCTCCGTGCACAGCACGTCCGCCGCCACCACGGTCGACCGGCTGGTGAGTGCGGCGCCCTCCGCGCAGCAGGACCACATGCGGAGCCTGCTTGCGGGGAGTCTGCGCGCGGTGGTTTGCCAGTATCTGCTGCGAAGAATCCAGGGCGGCCGCTGTCTCGCGGTGGAGGTAATGATCAACAACGACGCGGTGGCGAGCCTGATCCGCAAGGGGAAGAGTTTCCAGATTCCGTCGGTGATCGCCACCTCGCGCGAGATGGGCATGCAGCTTATGGACGCGGAACTCCTGCGCCTTTTCAAGGAAGGCCAGGTGAGCGCCGAAGAGGTCTACATGAAGGCCGCCAACAAGAAGGACTTTGAGAACCTCGAGGGGGCGCCTGCGTCCTAAGGGGCGCCAGGTTCGAAGACAATGGCCCGACTCGACTCATTCCTTCGCCTGGTCGCCGAACAAAAGGCGAGCGATCTCCATTTTCATTCCGGAGCCCCACCGACCATCCGGTTCGATGGCGATCTGGTGCGCCTGCCGTTCCGGATGCTCTCCGATATGGAAGCGCGCCGCTTTCTCGAGGAGATCCTCACCTTCGAGCAGAAAGAGATCCTCTCCGTGCAGGGCCAGGTGGATGTCATCTATTCGCTTCCTCAGGTGGGCCGCTTCCGCGGGAACATCTTCAGCCAGGTGGAAGGATGGAGTGCGGTCTTCCGGGTCATTCCCGGAGCCATCCCATCCCTCGACGACCTGGGCCTGCCCCCTTCCATCGAGAAGATGGCTCGCCTGGAAAATGGCCTCGTTCTGGTGACCGGTCCCACCGGATCGGGCAAGTCCACCACTCTCGCGGCGATGGTGCGTCACATCAACGAGAGGTCGGCTCGTCACATCATCACGGTCGAAGACCCGATTGAGTACGTGCACGAACCAATGCAGAGCCGGATCACCCAACGGCAGGTAGGGAAACACATCGAGACATTCGGGGCCGCCCTGCGCTCGGCGCTGCGCGAAGCGCCCGACGTGCTGGTGGTCGGGGAGATGCGCGACTCCGAGACCATCCAGCTCGCCCTTTCCGCGGCCGAAACCGGGGTGCTGGTCTTTGGCACCCTTCACACGAACACCGCGGCCCGCGCCGTCGACCGCATTCTCGATACGCTCTCCGAGGACATTCGCGACCACGCCCGCGGCGTGCTGTCGGTGCTGTTGCGCGGTGTCATCTCCCAGCGCCTGCTGCGACGGGCGACGGGCGACGGGCGGGTCGCGGCCGTGGAGGTGCTGCTCGGGTCGTCGGGGCTCGGGCACATGATCCGCGAGGGCAAGACCCATCAGATTGAAGGAAACCTGCAGTCGGCGAACGACCCGCAGGGAACCCTCGGCTTCGACAACTGTCTTTTCCGCCTGGCCAGGGAGCGGCAGGTCAGTGCCGATGAGGCCGCGACTTTCGCGCGGGCCCCGGAGGCGCTTCGTCGCCGCCTCGCCTTGATACCGGGTGAGGAACAGTGAGCGAGGACAATCTGAAAGCCGTGCGGGAAGACTCCGCCGACGTTCGGGTCCGCAGCGTGTTGATTCGCGCCGACCAGTTGGAGGCCGAAGGAAAGGTGATGGCGGCCGGGGCCATGGTGGCGGAGGCCCTGCCGCCCGGCGAGGGCCAGCTGCCCGACGCTCACCTGCCCCTCGCGCGGAGGGCGGTGTCTCTGCTGGCCCGGGCCGGGGAACCTCGGGCGGCGGCGATGGTGATGATCCGTCTTCCCATCGACCTCGCACTCACGGTCGCGGATGAGACCGGTCTTGGTGTCGACCTTGCGGCGGCGGCGCTCGCCGAAACCAAACGGCCCGAACTCGCCTTCCGACTCCGATCGTGGCTGGGCCACTACGACGCCGCCGCGCGCATCGCGCGTCAACTGGGGCGCCTGCAGGAAGCAGGCGAGTTGTTCCTGAGGGCGAACCTGCCCCTCGAGGCCAGCCGGTGTTTTGCGGAAGGGGGCGATCGGCGGCGTGCCATCGAGGCCCTGGTGAGCGTCGAGTTCAAGGACCCCCTGTACCGGCGCGCGTGTGTCACCGCCATCCGACTGGCCGCCGAGGATGGTGAGATTTCCTACGGCCTGGATCTCTTTTTGTCGACTTTTGTCGCCGAAGTCACTCGCGACGCGGCTGAGCTCGATGCTTTGACCCTGCTGGCGAGTCTCTACGAGTGCAAGGGCCTGGGGGAAAACGCGCGCAGGGTGGCGCATGTGTTGCGCGCGGCGGATCCTTCCCACCCTATCGCGGCTCGCATCCTCCTTGCCTTCGAGAAGCGGCCAGGGGAGAAGGACGAGCGCCCACTGCTCCCGGACCTTCCGGCCGCCCCCCGCCTGCCCGATCCCGACGACATCATCGGCATCCCTGGCCGCCTGCCCATCGCGGGCGTCTTCGCGGTCGGCACCCTGGTCGAGGGGCGGTACAAGCTGGTCGAGAGAATTGGCCGTGGCGGCACCTCCGCCATTTTCAGGGCGCTCGACACGATCCTTGGCGACCACATCGCCCTCAAGGCCTTTCTGCTGGCGGTCCCGGACGAGAATGCCGACCGCAGAATCCGCCGGGAACTCCGGATGGCGCGGGAGTTGACCCACCTCAATATCGTGCGGGTGCACGAACTGGGTTCGCAGCAGGGTTTTCGCTACATCACCATGGAGCTCCTTCAGGGCGGCGACCTGAGAGAGAAGATGGTCAACGGGTTGAGCCCCGCTCGAGGCCTTGACTACCTTATCCAGATCTGCGACGGCCTCGGGGCCGCCCACGCGAAGGGCATCGTTCACCGCGACGTGAAACCCGAGAACTGCTTCGTCACCAGCACCGAGGTGGTCAAGCTTCTCGACTTCGGTATCGCCAAGGTGGTGGCCGCGCCCGGAGCCACCGAGAGCGGGGCCATTCTGGGCACCCCGGCCTATGTCTCGCCGGAACAAATCACCGACTACAGCGGGGTCACCCATCGGGCGGACCTGTACTCCCTTGGCGTGGTCGCGTACGAGATCTTCGCCCAGAGGACCCCTTTCGGACTTCCCGATCTGATGAGCCTGATCCGGATGCACATGGAAGTGGTGCCTCCCTCGCCGCGCGAGTTTGTTCCCTCGCTCCCCGAGCCTCTGGCCAAGACCATCCTGAGGCTCATGGAGAAAGAGCCATCGAAACGCCACAAGGATTGCGCCGAACTCAAGCAGGACCTCATGTCCATCCGTCCCCTTCTCCTCTGAGAAGGCGTTTCGGGTTTGCACTTTCAGGCCCGGGTTCCTAAGATCGTCGCTCGTTCCCTCCTCAAGACTCCCGCACCCATCCCGCCAGTCACTCGCCTGACCCCGTCCGATCGACCTCGATCCGTGGTCGCCTCAAATCGCGAGCCCGAAAGAAAACTCAATGTCCGACGAAAAGAAACCCAAAGGGTCTGACCCTGGGTCAGCGCCCCCATCCCCATCGGGGCCCGATGGGGCGCCGCCCGAGGATCGTCCAAAGCGGGATCGCGGACGGGGACGTCGCGGGCGTCGGGGTGCGCGACCGGACCCTCCTGCCGTCGCCGAGGCCGCGACGGAAGTGGCCGAGGCTCCCAAAGAGCGCGCGCCAAGACCCGGGGGTGGCGGAAAGCCCCGTGCCGGGAAACCAAATCCACGCGAAGGCCGCGGCAAGTCGCGGCGTGAGAAACCGGGCGACCCACCCCGGCCGGCCGAGGCGCCCGCGAAGCCGCGTGAACAAAGACGTCACCACGATGTCCGCACCAAGGATGGCCGCCTCATCGACGTCGAGGACGATCCCGACACCGCCAAAGCCATCGCCGCGGCGGCGGCTTCGGCCGAGGGTTCACGACTCGATCTCGCCCAGCTCAAGGAGATGCCGATCGGCGATCTGGCCTCGGTGGCGAAGAACCTCGAGATCCCGGGTGCGCTGAACATGAAGAAGCAGGAACTGGTTTTCCAGATCCTGCGGGCTCAGGCCGAAAAGCTCGGGCTCATATTCTCCGAAGGCGTGCTCGAGATCCTTCCCGAGGGTTTCGGTTTCCTGCGCGCGCCCGAGTACTGCTATCTCCCCGGCCCCGACGACATCTACGTCTCGCCCTCGCAGATCCGCAAGTTCAACCTGCGCACCGGCGACACCATCAGCGGGCAGATTCGGGCACCCAAGCCCGACGAGCGGTACTTCGCCCTCATCAAGGTCGATGCGATCAACTTCGAACCCCCCGATCTCACCCGCGACAAGCCGCACTTCGATTCGCTGACTCCGCTGTATCCCCAGGAGCGGCTCAAGATGGAAACCGGGCCGGAGCAGATATCGAACCGCGTGCTTGACCTCGTGGCTCCGCTGGGGAAAGGCCAGCGCGCGCTCATCGTGGCGCCGCCCCGCACCGGCAAGACCATTCTGCTCCAGCAGATCGCGAACGCGGTGACCCGCAATCATCCCGAGGTCGTCCTCATCGTCCTTCTCATCGACGAGCGGCCCGAGGAAGTCACGGATATGCAGCGCTCGGTTCAGGGCGAAGTCATCTCGTCCAC
>Ga0163144_10012879_pt1 | contig 17502 bp, 16 predicted proteins | sample OliLak19BULKMAT1_FD_123175 | JGI IMG/M metagenome (GOLD analysis project Ga0163144, IMG submission 123175) | Freshwater microbial mat bacterial communities from Lake Vanda, McMurdo Dry Valleys, Antarctica - Oligotrophic Lake LV.19.BULKMAT1 | ecosystem: Environmental > Aquatic > Freshwater >...
CTCTCCAAGCATCGCCCTCAGAAACAATCTGGCATTGGGACCTAGCGTCTGCATCTTATCGCTCATTCTGCACCCGTGCATGAGCCCGTTTAAAACGCCTATCCTGTTCCTCGTCTTTAATCGGGACGGCTCAATTCCACGCGGCTCGCCGCGAGGATGGATGCCGCCCGCTGTTATTGGGGCGAAGCCCCTTTCTGTGATACCTCGGGGCTTGCCCCGGGGAGGGTTCATTCGCCCGGAACAGACAGCGCGCGTTTTTGAGAGCGTTCGCGTGGTTAAACCGTCCCGCCTCTTCGTCGCGGGAGATGGGGCCCGGCCGGATCGAGTAGGGGAGGAGAAACTTGTTCGGCAAACCCGGCGGGCTGGCACGGCGATCGACTGGTCTTGTGTGGTCCCAATTCTATTTCGTGATTCAAATCTCGGGTACGCCCTCCCTTCACTGGTTCGATGCCATCCTCCGTCCGGCTGGCAAATCGTGGGTCAACGGACTTGTTCCCTTCTATGCCAAGGCCCCGACCCAGACGCGCTTCGCTCCCTTGGCTGAAGTCGACGCCGATCCGAATACTTACGCCATGTCGGAACAGGCGTACGAGGCACAATGGCAGCCGATCACCAAACAGTATCCACGCTGCCCACTCATTTCCTCATGATATCTGTATCAAATCTAACGTGTACATACGACGGAAAAATCCGAGAGCCTATTATCACGCCTTGCCGCAGCAGACCTAGCATCACCCTACAATCGGGTTGTCGTTGTCTACAGTTATGCCGGCGCCCGCATGAAGTCATTTCCTGAACTATAGGCAAACGCTATGACTGCATCCCCCTCCGGACAACCGATATGTAAAGCGAATTCAATGCGGGTTTTCCTCCTGTTCTGGCTGCCGCCATTACTATCTATTTCTTTTCTTCTAACCGATCGTCTTAGTGAGCCTTTTACAATCACTTACGACATGGGCATTCAGTTGAATGCGACAGAGAACTTGTTGGCAAACGGACGGTTGACTGCTGACCACTTCGCCTCGTACGAACCTGATCTACTCGCAAAACCCCAGACCAGTTATCTTACATGGTTTCCGCCGGGGTTCTCGGTTATAATCGCTGCGTTGCGAACAACAGGAATGAGCTTGGTTGCGTCGCTACGAGTGTTTGACTCCTTCATGCTCCTGTCTGGCTGGATTGGTTGGTTCAGTTTGGCCTGGTTTGCTTCCAGCCAGACACTGAATCGAAAGCCCTATCACTTATTCTGGATTGTTCCTGCCCTAATGGCAATGCCCCTTGCCTTGTCACCGTGGGCCGGCGGCACAGATTCCGCACTCTTTGCGGCCACACCTTGGGTCTTGATATGTCTTTTCCGCTATTACGAAAATGGCGCATGGCGTTACGCCGTCGGTGCAGGTATCCTTGTCGCTGCACTGGTCGCCTTTCGCTATGCAGCGCTTTTTCTCGCGCCCCTATTTTTGATAGGTCTCTTGCCTATTGTAGTCCACAACTGGCGAGTGACGGCACGATTTGCAGCAATCTCCATTGCAGCATTCGCACTCGGAATGGTTCCTCTCCTTATCTATAATACATTAGCAAATCAGGGTGCGCCTGTCCCGCCTTACGCATGGCAGCATCTCACCCCGGCATTCCTTTTGCATCGGCTAAGCAAGATCCTCTTCGCGCTCCCTTCCATTTCGTCGATTTTAGGCCTCGCGCCATTTGACCGATTCATTTCCTCCCTCTCTCAGGAAAGCGCATATCGGCCCGCGCTAGGCATTATTTTACTGCTATTTCTTTTCGGCACGACTGCGGGAGCCTCCATTTTCCTCTGCCGTGTCAGGCGCGATAATTCAATGGTTGTATGGCTTCTTTTGGCCTCAACATGCATTTTGGTCAGTTTCCTAGCGGCAAGCAGTGTGATAATCTCTGCCGCATCCTTGCCCGCCTATATTGTCTTGGGAGATGGACGATATTATATGCCGGTGCTTCCAGCAATCCCCATCGTCCTGATAAGTGCGTGGGGCCTGCAAGTCCCATCAACAATCCGCCGAGCCGCTCTCGCGGTGGGCATTTCATGGAGCGCATACTTCTGTGTCGATACCTATGCATTGCGATCATGGCGCAACTTGGACTTTCCACTGAATTCATTTCTTTCCAAGAGCCCTGTCGAACTGCACTCGTTGAAAGGCTTTTTTAAACTCGGAAGCCACCCACCTCGGTTTTCCTCAGTCAATCGTTTGGACGCGCATTATAACGCCATCGCAGTTCATCCTTGGCTTGATCAATTGCGCGCTGAACACCCCCAGGCACTCTTTTTTGTACAACATCTACCGTATTTTGAGTACCGCGAGGCCAATTCCAAGCTACGACGCATTCCCGAGACCCCCTACTGGCAGCATGCATATGCCTCCCGTTCGGTTCAGCTTTTCTTCTTTGTCCTGGACGATGGCGATGCCATCACATCTTCGCTTATGAGAACCCATGTGATCATCAGTAATCATCTTCCGGTCGTCAAAGTCGAAACTAGAAATGGCTGGGCCTTGTTCACCGTGACAATCCCCGAAGCTACGAGACTTTATCATGATTAGGTATGGAAGAATTGATAGAAGAACTATATTTTTCCGATCGAAATGATGTTAAAATCATGGCACCTACATGCGCACGAGTCTAACCGAAAGACAGGGAAGGGTGAAGCGTGAAGATCGAGTCTAGCGCAACCTCCGCTAGACTGCGGTGCCCAGCGCAACATTGTGGGTCCGACCGAAAGGACTCAGAACATTCATTTCTCCTGATTTATGAACCCGTCCTATCGCGGCACTGATCCTACCGAGCCATGACCCTGTTCCTTATTGCCATTGCCGTCGGCGCCACCTTGGCCGGTGTGGTCATTCACATCGCCTGGTGGCGCCTGCAGCGCCCCGTGGACGACGCTCGAGCGCTCGCTTTCATTGTAGGTTTGGTACCGCTGGCCTTCTCCGTGACGTCGACCTTGGTGATGTCTCTACCGGACCGGCCCCCATTGCTGTCTCTGGGATATCTCCTGCTATTGGGCGCGCTCTCGATGCTGCATGGCTTGTTCGCCTTGGTCTACATGAGTTGCTATACTGCAGCTCAAGCCGCCTCCCCGACCGTTCTCGTTGTGCTTCTTGCCCGGAACTCCGGCCGGGGTGTCTCCCAGGCTGAATTGGCAGATCGCCTCACCGATGATCTGGTTTGCGGCGATCTAGTGCAGGCCGCCGTCGACGAGAAATTTGCGGATCTGCACGGCGGGCGGCTCCACCTGGGCCGCCGGGGTCGGTGGCTGCTCGTCATGGGCCGCACGGTCCGTAAACTGGCCGGGCTCTCCGCACCGGTAGGTTGACCGCGACATGAATACTTTTGCCTCTGCCACCAATCACTATCCCGGCGGCGCGTTTCCCACGCTCGATTCATGACTGCACTAGTTCTGGTTGCTTCGCTGATAATTTTCTTGCCCGCCGTAGCCCTGTTGCACCGGCTTGGCCAAGCCCGGGTTGAACGAAGGGCCAAACGAACGCTGCCGACGCAGGGGATCGCGCTGGAAGCGGTTCTTCTGGCCTTGTTGGTCATGCTCCTGGGGTTGGGCTGGAGCTGGTGGCAGGGGAATATTTCCGCGGCCTGGACCGTCTGGGCCGCAATGGTTGTCTTCGGCCTGGGCTATTGCTATTGGCTGCTCGTCTGCCTTACCGAAAGCGGACGTCGGTATATGATTGCTGAACTCATCGACCGGAACCCCGGCCTCACCCCCGCGGAGATTGTGGCACGCTATAACCGCTTCCAGATCATCGCCGCTCGTCTCGAACGGCTGGAATACTGGGGCACCCTCATGCGCGAGGGAGATCGGTACCGGGCGCGTCCTTCCCTGATGTTGCTGGCCTCAAGCTTGGTCCGGTTTTGGGCTTGGGTCCTTGGATTTGCCTGGACCCAGATCTTCAAAAAAGAATCTAGCCACTCGTGAGACTTGTGCCGTAATCCGACTTTTCGACCCTCAACCCATGAAAGTTGTCATTCTCTGTGGAGGCAAAGGCACCCGCTTGCGGGAAGAAACCGAATTTCGGCCCAAGCCCATGGTGCCGATTGGCGGACGCCCGATCCTGTGGCACATCATGAAAACCTACGCGCATTTTGGGCACAAGGAATTCATCCTGTGCCTCGGTTACAAGGGGGACATGATCAGGGAGTATTTCCGCAACTACCTCTGGAACACCTGCGACACGACCCTGATGCTGGGCCGCAGCCCGGCGGTGCAGTTTCATAACAGTCACGGGGAGGAAGATTGGAAGGTCCACTTGGCTGACACGGGCGAGGGATCCATGACGGCCTACCGGGTGCGGCAGATCCAGCGGTACATTCCCCGGGGCGAATCATTCCTCCTCACCTATGGCGACGGCTTGTCTAACATCGACATCAATGCGACCATTAAAGCCCATCAAGCCTCGGGCAAGATCTGCTCAATCTCCGCCGTCCATCCGGCGGGACGGTTTGGGGCGCTGCGCATCGAGGAGAACGGCAGCATTCATGCCTTTATCGAAAAGCCCCAGTTCGAAGACGCCTATGTCAACGGCGGCTACATGGTCTGCGACCCGCGCGTCTTCGATTATCTGCCCGATGATCCGGGCATGATGTTTGAGCGGAAACCCATGGAGGACTTGGTCAGGGACGGCCAGCTTCATGCCTTCAAGCATGAGGGTTTTTGGCAGCCCATGGACACCTATCAGGAGAGCCAGCACCTTAACCTGCTGTGGGCCGAGAACAAGGCACCTTGGAAAATCTGGTGACCCATGGCCTACACTGACACTTATCGCGGCAAGCGGGTCCTCATCACCGGGCACACCGGCTTCAAAGGGTCCTGGCTGGCGGAATGGCTCCTCGGGCTGGGCGCCCAAGTGACCGGACTGGCGTTGCCCCCGCCGACCGAACCCGCGCTGTTCGACCAGCTCGGCCTGGCCGAGCGGATAGATCATGTGGTGGGAGACATACGCGATCGGGACTTAGTGCGAAAGGTGGTAGAACGGGTGCGCCCGGACTTTGTCTTCCATCTCGCGGCCCAGCCGCTGGTGCGGCTGTCCTATCGCGAGCCAGTGGAGACCTACGCGACGAATGTCATGGGCACCGTCCACGTGCTAGAGGCCGTGCGCCTGCTGAATGAGCCCTGCAACGTGGTCGCGGTCACTACCGACAAATGCTACGAGAACCGCGAGTGGGTGCACAGCTACCGCGAAGAAGACCCGATGGGGGGATACGACCCCTACAGTTCGTCCAAGGGTGCCGCTGAGCTCGTAATCGCAGCCTACCGGCGGTCCTATTTTACTGAGCCGAAGTCCCAAGTGCGCCTTGCCTCAGCCCGCGCCGGCAATGTCATCGGCGGGGGCGACTGGGCGTTCGATCGCATCGTGCCCGATTGCATCCGTGCCTTGGAGAAACAGGAGCCCATTCCTGTGCGCAACAAGGTCGCCACCCGCCCTTGGCAGCATGTTTTAGAGCCTCTCAGCGGTTACCTTTGGCTGGGAGCCAGCTTGGCTGCATCCGTTCAAGTGACGGGTTCAAGTTCAAGTCGGGGAATAACTGGAACTGGCAACTTGAGCTTATGTTCCGCCTTCAACTTCGGTCCCGCGCTCTCGTCGAATCGCTCGGTCAAGGAGCTGGTGCAGGAAATCCTCAAGCACTGGCCGGGCGAATGGGTCGACCAGAGCGATCCGCACGCCGAGCATGAGGCGAAGCTCCTCAATCTCGCGACCGACAAGGCTCACCATTTCCTCGGTTGGAAACCGGCTTGGGATTTCGAACAGACGATCGAGAATACGGTGAGTTGGTATCGCGAATCGATCACGTCAGCCGAACAGGTAGCAATGGCGGTTAAAACTTTTCCGGCAGGGCAGGCACGCGCAGGCAATCGCGGCATGTCGGCGAGTGACGGCCTACAAAACCTCCAACAAACACCGGCCTACGGTATGATTCATGACCTTACGCTGCGGCAAATCGCCGAGTATGTCAGCGCCGCCCGCAGTCAGGGCATCGCTTGGGCTGATTAGTCGTTGGCAATTGTTTTTTAGCTATCATCACCATGAGCATTACCGTCATTAAAGAAGGCGATCACCTCCGCATCCTGTCTGCGTCGGAACCTATTCCCGAGAACACGCCGTTCGAACTCTTCACGCACGGGATTGAACCATGGCAAGCGGCCCAACTCGATTCCGTTTTCAAGGATGATGAAAATTGGGGCTCTGCGCTGGAGAACCTCGTCGCGAAGGAAAATAGCTGATGCCGACCGCTCTGCAGGTCGGTGACATAGTCATCCTTCGCTGGCCTTTCACCGATCTGGCTCGCGCGAAGGCCCGTCCGGCCCTCGTGCTCACCGCAGCCGACGTGCGTGGCGACATCGAGGTGGCGATGGTCACCAGTCAACTGGCCGATCCCGCCGCCCTGCCCATCGCCTCGGCCGATTACGCCACACCCGATCAACTCCCGCTCGCCTCCGCCGTGCGCACGGATCGAGTGCTGGTGGTCGCTGCCGACATCGTGCAACGCCTCAGTGTAGCGCTTCGTCCTCAGGTTGTCTCGGCGGTTCGCAAGCGGGTCATCCTAGGCGATACCCGGGCGTATTCGGCTTTGATGCACAAGGCCAACCGTCCAGGGAGCGAGAATTCGCTGCCATTTGATCCTGGCGTAACCACTGTTCCTTATGCTGGACGCGTCTTCAACGCGGACGAAGTCGAGGCGGCGGTCGGCTCGACCTTGGATTTCTGGCTGACGCTCGGCCCCGAAGGCGCGGCATTCGAACAGGAACTCGCCGCGCTCCTCGGCGTAAAACACTCTTTGTTAGTTAATTCTGGTTCTTCCGCCAATCTGGTCGCTCTCTCCGCTCTTACCACCCACAAGTTGCCGGCGCACAAGCGCGTTCAGCCCGGGGACGAGGTGATCACCGTGGCCGCCGGTTTCCCCACGACCGTGGCGCCGATCCTCCAGTGCGGGGCGGTGCCGGTGTTCATCGACAACGATCCCGCCACTGGCAACGTGCGCGTCGCGCAGCTCGACGCCGCCTTTTCCGCGGGGAAGACCAAGGCCGTCATGATCGCCCATGCTCTGGGCAACCCGTTCGATCTCAGCACCGTGCTCGAGTTCTGCCGGAAACACGATCTCTGGCTCATCGAGGACAATTGCGACGCGCTCGGCTGCACCTACTCGATGCCAGTCGCGCGGGCGAACGCCCTCGGCTTCACAAAAAATTCCCCCGGCATTCCCTCGGACGGCGCTCACATCACGCGTTACACCGGCACGTGGGGCGATATTTCGACGCAGTCGTTTTATCCGCCGCATCATCTCACGATGGGGGAAGGCGGTGCCGTCAACATCGTCCACCGTGCGGCGCTCAAGACCTACGCAGAGAGTTTCCGTGACTGGGGCCGCGACTGCTGGTGCGCCTCGGGCAAGGACAACACTTGCGGGAAACGGTTTCAGTGGCAACTGGGCGAACTGCCCAAGGGTTATGATCACAAATACATTTACAGTCACCTCGGCTACAATCTGAAGCCACTCGACCCGCAGGCCGCCATCGGCCGGCAACAGTTGAAGAAGCTTCCGGCCTTCATCGAGGCCCGCAAACGCCACTGGGAAACCCTTCGCGCCGGCTTGGACTGCGTGTCCGATGTCCTCGACTTTACGCTGCCCACCCACGCCACCCGGTGGACCCCGCAGGGTTTTGAGTGGGATGCGACCGGCTGCCGCGTCGACCCGAGCTGGTTCGGCTTCATGCTCCGTGTAAAGAAGAGCGCTCCCTTCAGCCACACCGACTTGGCCCGCGCCCTCGACGAAAAGAAAATTGGTAACCGCATGCTCTTCGGCGGAAACCTCCTCCGCCAGCCTGTCTTCGTGCAACTTCGCAAAGACCGCCCCGACGCGATCCGCTTGGTCGGTTCCAACGGCGCGACAATTTCGCCGGTCACCTCCGAAACTATCGCGGGAGCCTTCGCCGGCGCCGACGCCATCATGAACGAGGCCATCTTCCTGGGCACCTATCCGGGTCTCACCTCGGAAATGCTCGATTACGAGATCGCGACCATTCGTTCATTCGTGCGAAACGTGAAGGCTTGAATACCGTGTCTCTGTTGCCGCCCGCGAGCCCACAAAACTCGAACATCCGGCCGACGCCTTGCCCGCCGCTTCCGCGGGAGGACTTGGATGACGTTCTGGCACAGACACGCGGCCTGTGGGAGGAGGTCCGTGGCCAAGACCTGTTTATCACCGGTGGCACCGGCTTTTTTGGCGTATGGCTTCTGGAAAGCTTTGCGCATGCCAATGACCACCTGCAGTTGGGTGCCCGGGCCATCGTCCTCACCCGCAACCCGGCGGCATTCATGGTAAGAATGCCTCATTTGGCCGGGCGCCATGACTTAAAGTTGTTCGCCGGCAACCTGCGGGATTTCCCGTTTCCTTCCGGCCGCTATCCGTTTGTCATCCACGCGGCCAACGACGCGGATCCGAAGCTGGCAGCAAAATCACCCGAAGCGTCGATGGAAGCGATGGACCGCGGCTTGGATCGCGTATTGGACTTCGTGGCCCAAGCCGGCACAAGGAAGCTGCTGCTGACCAGCTCAGGCGCTGTCTATGGGCGGCAGCCGCCTGACCTCGGACATTTGCGGGAGGATTATCCTGAATCCCCAGTTCCGCCTATGGCCAATAACGCCCAAGTCTACGCCGCGGGAAAGCGCGTCGCAGAACGGAGATGCCTCAGCCACGCCCGCCAATTTGGCTATGAAGCCAAGGTCGCGCGTTGTTTTGCTTTTCTCGGGCCACATCTGCCACTCGACGGTGAATTCGCGGCCGGCAATTTCATTCGCGCCGCGCTCCGCTGCGAGCCAATCCAAATCCACGGCGACGGCACGCCCTATCGTTCCTATCTGTATGCCGCCGATCTCGCGATCTGGCTTTGGACCATCCTGTTCCGCGGCCAGCCGGCGCGCGCCTATAATGTCGGTTCGGCCCAGGAACTGACCATCAAGGAGCTCGCCGTGAGGACGACGGCCGCGGCCGGGGCCGGGCAGGCGGTGATTATCGCCCAGCCGCCGGTGGCGGGCAGTGCGGCGGCGCGATATGTGCCCGCGATTGACCGGGCACGGACCGAGCTTTGCTTGGTGCCACGAATTTCCTTGGAAACCGCCCTTCACCGCACGCTCCGCTGGTACCGTTCCTTTCCTCAATGAAAGCCTCCGACTACACCGCACTCTATATTGAGCACCGCGGCGTGACCCACGTCTTCGAACTGGTGGGCGGTATGATCACATTCTTGATCGACTCCTTGCACCAGCGAACCGGCGTCAAAATCGTCAGCATGCATCATGAGCAGGGTGCCGGGTTTGCCGCGGAAGGGTTTGGTCGATTCACGGGCATACCCGGGGTTGCCCTAGCCACCAGCGGCCCCGGGGCGACCAATCTGCTCACCGCGATCGGCAGCTGTTATTTCGACTCGGTGCCGACCGTGTTCATCACCGGGCAAGTCAATCGGCACGAGCAAAAGGGCAATCGGGCGATCCGGCAGTTGGGCTTTCAGGAGACGGATATCGTCTCCATGGCCCGCCCCGTCACCAAGGCGGCTTGGCTGGTAAATGATCCGGCTGATTTGCCGGCCATGTTGGAAGCCGCTTTCAATCTGGCGTTATCCGGCCGCCCCGGTCCCGTGTTGGTTGACATCCCCATGGATGTGCAACGGGCCGAGATTGAGGACATCAGCAGGCTCGGCAGCCCGGCAACTGCGCCGGGACGGGCCTTGCAGGCCGGACCAAAGGTGGCTGCATATTGGGATGAGCTGAGCCGCGAATTATCCAAGGCCGTCCGCCCCATGATGCTTGCTGGTGGAGGCATAAATTCCGGCCGCGCCCTCCCAGCCTTTCGCACTTTTGCCGAAAAACTTCAGGTGCCCGTGGTGAATTCACTCATGGCCGTGGACGCCTTGCCGTTTGGTCATCCGTTGCGGGTCGGCTTGATCGGGAGTTACGGGAATCGCTGGGCGAATACCGCCTTGAGCGAATGCGACATCTTGTTGGTCGTAGGCAGCCGTCTCGATATCCGGCAGACGGGGGCGGACACCGAAGGCTTCAAAGGGCAGCGGTTGATTTATCACGTCGATTGCGAACTCGGTGAACTCAACAACCGCGTCAAAGGGTGCCTCACGCTCGAATCCGAGTTGCTGCCATTTTTCCTCCACGCCAACCGGCAGGCGGATCTTTTCCAACCGGCGGCCGGGGCTTGGCAGGCGCACATCCAGAAACTCAAGTCTCAGTGGCCCGATGTCAGCGAGTTAAAGGACGTCCCCGGCATCAATCCCAACCGCTTTCTTCATCAACTTTCCCAAGTATCGGAGCGCGCCAGCACCTTTGTCTCCGACGTGGGACAACACCAGATGTGGGCCGCCCAGTCACTCGACCTGAATCCCGAACAGCGTTTCATGACGTCGGGCGGGATGGGGGCCATGGGATTCGCCTTGCCGACGGCGATCGGCGTGTGCTTCGCCGACCGATCGCGTCCGGTGGTTGTGATTGCCGGAGACGGCGGAATCCAGCTAAACATCCAGGAATTACAGACCATTGCCCGCAACCGGCTGCCCATTAAAATTGTGGTCATGAACAACCACTGCCATGGCATGGTGCGTCAGTTCCAGGACTCTTATTTCAAGGGGCGGGTGCAGTCGACCGTTTGGGGGTATTCCGCCCCATCTTTCCGCGCGGTGGCGCAAGCCTACGGCCTGGCCGCCGCGGCGATCACGGAACCGGCGGAAATCGCCGATGGACTCAGGGATTGCTGGGCGGACCCTTCGGCCCCCTTCCTGCTGGAAGTCGCGATTGACTTGAAGGCCAATGCTTTTCCCAAGATGGCCTTTGGCCGGGCGATGTCTGAAATGGAACCGATGGCCAAACCACTCGATATGGAGGGCACATGAGCACGTCCGCGCTTCCGGTAACCATGAAGCCAGAGCTTCCCCTGATCTCAATTATCATGCCCGCCTACAACGAGGAGGCCAACCTTCCGCGTTTGTTTGCCCGCGTGGGGAACGTGGCCGATCAACTCGCGGCGAGCTATAGGTTCGAGCTGATTATTCTGGATAATTGCAGCCGCGATCGCACCCGCGAGCTGGCGCGGGACCATTGCCGGATCGATCCGCGTTGGAAATATCTGCGTTACTCCCGCAATTTTGGCGCTGAGGCTTCGTTGCTAGCCGGGCTGGACGTGGCGGAGGGCGATGCCGTCATCAATCTCTTCTCCGATCTGCAGGATCCGCCGGAATTAATTCCCCAGATGCTGGAAATCTGGCAGCGCGGGGCCGGGGTGGTCAGCGGCATCGTCCGTGAGCGCAATGACTCAAGCCTGATGAAGACCATCGGCGCGAAGCTGGCCTACAAGCTCATTTATCTTCTGGCCGAGTGCAAAATCCCGGAGAATGCCACGGACTTTCGGTTAATGGACCGTTCCGTCGTTAATGTGCTGCGCCAGATGCGCGAACCCGACCGTTATATGCGCGGCCTTGTGCACTGGGTGGGTTTCCAGCAGGAGCACGTGCTCTATGATCGCGCGAAACGCGAGGGCGGCAGTTCGTCGGCCAACCTGATCTACTGTGTCAAATTCGCTCTTCATGCCATTGCCTGCTTTTCATCCAAGCCTATGCACCTTGCGATGGTGTTTGGCGTATTCCTCACCAGTACCTCGGCGCTGTTGGGCTTGTTTTACCTCATGGTGCACTTGCTCAAGCCGAGCTTTCTCAACGCTCCTCCCGTCGGGATCACAACGGTCATCCTCTTGATTTTGTTTATCCTCGGTTTCAATTCCCTCTTTCTTGGCATCATCGGCGAATACGTCGGTCGTATCTACGACCAAGGCAAACATCGTCCGCTGTATATTATTGCCGAACAGGTCAACCTGAGCATCTCAGACAGGTCTGGCCAACGGTGTCCTGCATCCGAGTTGAGTTAGGGTATATTTGGTAGAGAAACCGGTCGAATGATCCCGCCGCGTCCATTTGGAGTCCTCATAAATCGAAAGCTGAGGTCGTGTACGATGTCCCCACGCCAGGAATTGCGTCGTTGATGGGACAAGCGGCGGGCGAACCTAATTGGGCCGGAGATCTCGTAGCGGGCCGCACGTGAGGGCCGACCTGCGATGCTACCGTACTCTTCCGGATTTGTAGACTTCCCGCGAAGCGACGAGGTCGGATTCAGCAGATCAAATCTGGATCGGCATCGAGTCCATAAAGATCACGGTCTCCGCGGCGCGCACCGATGCCCCAACAGTTGCAATCCCCGGTTGGGGAGGTCTTGAAAAGAGTGAAATCAGTGTAGCCGCGAGCCTTCAATTCCTGGGCCAGCTCATGCCGGATAATGTTCAGGTAATGATAGGCGTAGGTAGGGCGGGCCAGGTAGGCTTTGTTGTCGCCGCAAAAAATCAGTTCCAGTTCGAACGGATGATTGGCCAGCCACAGGTAGGTGGCGGCGGAAATCTGAGGGTAGGCGGGACTGAAAAAATCATCCACGCAGATCAGGCCTTCATTGCTGAGCAGGTCTGCAGCGAGGGCGAGGTCGTTGGCGACGGCGTGCCCCGTGTGCTCACCGTCGATATGGATCCAGCGGAATTGTCGCCGACGCTGAACGATCTCCGGGTTTTTCCACAGGTCCGACGATTTCTCATGCACGAATTTCACGCCCGGGGATTTCAGGGTCGCGAGATTGCTTTCAGCCTCGGCTAGGAACTGAGAAAAATCGACGAGCCAGAGTTCTTCGTCGGGACGCTTGTGCTGGCAAAGGACGGATGCCGATCGTCCTTTGAACACGCCGATCTCGAGCAGATGACCCTGCGCATAAAACCGATTTTGCGCGGAAAGAAAGGTGTCCCAGACAGCGACGTTGGCCGAACTCATGAAGCCGGGAATTCCCTGGGCCAGGTCGGCTAAGATTTTGAATCGTTGCTGGGTGGATTTTTCGTCCATTTTAAGTGAAGGTTCGGTGCAAGGTGTCTGGCGAAGCGTGAGATCAACCAGTAGTTGGAGGCGATTTTCTTGAACATCCAGCTTCATCTGGGGGATGGCGCGTTACTTCCGACCTATTTCGTAACGCGCCGGCGTATCCTGCCATTCGGGTTCCAGTAACGGCTCGAGCCGGCCGGTGAGGGATTCTGCGAAGCGCTGGTCAATCGCCCATTGCTTTCCACGGCTCCTTGAGTCTGGCATTGCGGCCGGGCCTCTGCTTCCTATGAAGCCCAATGCCCTCGTGCATGAACTCGTTTAAAACGCCGATCCTGTTCCTTGTCTTCAATCGCCCGGAACAGACCGCTGGAGTTTTTGAGAGCATTCGCGCCATTAAACCCTCCCATCTCTTCGTCGCCGGAGATGGGGCCCGGTCGGACCGGGAAGGAGAAGAGGAACTTGTCCGGCAAACCCGTCGGATTGCCACGGCGATCGACTGGCCTTGTGAGCTGGCGACGCTTTTCCGCGATTCAAATCTCGGTTGCGGTCGGGCCGTCAGCGGCGCGATCACCTGGTTCTTCGAACAGGTGACCGAAGGCATTATTCTCGAAGACGACTGTCTCCCGCACCCCGACTTTTATCCTTTTTGTGAAACCCTGCTGGCCCGCTATCGCGATGAACCCCGGGTGGCGACCATTGCGGGCACCCATTTTCTCCCGCCGGAAATTCCTCATCAACAGAGTCACTACGTTTCAAAATACTTCCAGATGTGGGGCTGGGCGACGTGGCGCCGAACGTGGCAGCATTATGACCATGGCTTGCAGCAGCAGACGGACACGGGCTGGATATCCCTGTTGGACCGGGTTCACCACAATCCAGTGGAAGCGGGTTACTGGCGGGAGGTTTACAAATCCCTCAAGCCTGGGACCATCGACACGTGGGATTTTCAAATGTTCTTCAGCAGCTGGCACACGGGCGGCAACCATATCATGCCAGGCCGCAATTTGATCTCGAACATCGGCTACGGGCCCGAGGCTACGCATACCAATTTCGACAGTCCGATGGCCAATCTGCCCACGGCTTCACTCACGCTGACCGATACCCCTATCCCTCTCGAACCCAACCCGGGGGTCGACGGTGTCATTTTTTATCTGCGGTTCCTGGAGTCGATGAAACAAACGTGGTGGGTGGAGCAGGTCCTGTCACCGGAGGGCAAACTCGGCCAGGTGCGTAACGAACTGGTCCTGAAAGAACGCATCATCCGTGAGCTTGAGCGGGAAGTCATCGACAAGCGCCTCAAACTCCGCGCCGCCACCAAGGCGTTGGCGCTGGCCACTGCCGGCCAAACCGTCTGACCTACGTTCCTCGCCCGTCTCAACTGTTGAAGGCTCCAATCGACGGAGCCTGATTTCCGGGCGACCCGAGTTACGTTCTTATCAACGACGCCAAGCCTGACCGCTCATGCCTATCGATTGGCCCACTCCCGCGAACATTGCCGAGTTCTCCTATTCGCGACTTTCCTGCTTCGAGCTTTTTCGCGGGCTGTCTTTCAGATCGTTCAATGGCGCTGACCCCGATCCGGCCATCTGCGACCTCAAGGTTTACCAGGATTATCTCACTTACTGTTTCATCAGCCGGAACGTGCCCAAGGGATCAAGGATTCTCGAGATCGGCGGCGGCGACAGCCGAATCTTGAAATTCTTTGCCCAAGACTTCGAGTGCTGGAACGCCGACAAGTGCGAAGGTTTGGGTAATGGCCCGATCAAGTTTACCTCCCCCCACTACCGTATCGTTTACGACTACGTCGGATCGTTCAACCCTGAGCTGCCCGCCGATTATTTCGACTTTGTCTTCTCGATTTCCGCCCTGGAGCACACGCCCGAAGACGAAGCTCTCCGGGCTAATGTGCTGAAAGACATCAACCGCGTTCTGAAGCCCGGCTGTCCGTCCCTGCACTGCTTCGACGTCGTCCTCCGTCCGGCTGGCAGATCGTGGGTCAGTGGGCTCATTCCTTACCTCTACGCCAACGCTCCCATCCAGACGCGCTTTACGCCCTTGAGCGAGATCGAGGCCGACCCGGACACCTATGCGATGTCCCGGGAAGCCTACGCGAACTGGCAGCCCGTCACGAAAGACTCCTACGAAGATTTCGGCCGTCCGATCTCGATCAATGTCTTCTGGACAAAGGGGACGTAGAACCACGTCCAATGCTCGAACCAAGGAGATCGAACTTGGATGCACGAGGTGGTCCTGAAGTGCGGGAACCTTCTGGTCAGTCGCGGGCGGGTACCACGTTTCGAGGCATCCCGTCGTTTGGCGCAGCCTGGTTTCCGCTTCTTCCTCTGGCCGCGGTCACGTTTGTCGTCCACTTTCTACACTTATCTCAATTTGGGATATACGAGGACGACTATTTTTACACCTTGCCCGCTTTGGGCAATGGTGACGTTCCATGGTGGCCCCAAGTGGTTGACGCTTTTCTGCACCCGATTCAGGGCCGGCCGCTCAATCACGCAGTCCGTCGAACGTTGTTTCACTTCGTGCTCGGTGGAGGCGGCTTGCAGGCAGGTTACCTTCTAAGTTGGGCATTCGTGTCACTGAACGCATTCCTGGTATTTCGTCTGGTTTCCAAGGTGACCTCGACCAAGGCGGCGATCTTCGCGGCGCTCATGTTCATCGTGGTGCCGAGCGACACGTCCCGGCAGTTGTTGATGCACCAATCCGACATTCACTTCGGAACGTTCCTGCTGCTTATCGCTCTCATCGTGTATAGTACCGGCCGGGTCACGGCCTCATTTGCGATCGCCAGCCTGACCTTGGTGACCTACGAAGCGTTTTATCTTCCGTTCCTGGCGGCACCCTTGATCTTCGCATCAGTCCGACGCCCCGGTGTCAGGCAGGTCGTGCTCCATGGCCTCTTTTTCTTCGTGCTTGCCGGGTCGGTTTTGTTCCTGCGCAGCCTGCTGGGTGAGTCGCGGGCTTCGGAATTGATCGGAGGTTTTGGCAACGTGGTTGGCGCCATCGCAACGGCGGGCCCCATTGGCGTGTGGACGTCGGCGAAGATGGTCGTCCTGCGTCCGATCGATGCCTTGCTTCACGCCGAGCCGCTCGCTTGGACGATCGGCCTCATGATCTTCGTCGGTGCCCTCGTGAGCTACTGGCGTCCGCCGATCGCAAATGGGAACGTCCGGATGGGAAACGTCAGGTCCTTGCTCCTGTGCGGACTCGGGGGACTGATTGCCTGGATCGTCAGCTACCTGCTCGCCTTTCGCTCCGATTACTATCCGCCCATTATGACGATCGGGCGTTTGAGCGGCATACACGCGACCGGCGCCGTCGGAGCCGCGATCGTGACGGGTGTTCTGCTCGAGTTGGCGCGAATCGTTTCAAAGGGAACGCAGTCCTACAGCGTAGTCATTTCCTTTGCGTTTGCGTTGATCATCGGATTCTCCGGCTCGTTTGGCGTTGCCGTTCAGCGTTCGGAATACGTCGCACACTGGTCGAAGCAGACGCGCCATTATCGGGAGATCATCGATCTTGTTCCTGATTTGAAGGAAGGTGAGACCATCGTGCTGAACGTGGAAGGCGCCGGAGAGGTCTTTCCAATTACGAAGGGATTTCCGCGATTTGGGATGGTCAATTATACACCTTCGGCGTTGTCGCGCTTCGTGGATTGGCCGAAGGAGTGGAAAACACCCCTGGTCATCGCTCCGATTTGGGACGGCTGCTCCGTGCAGCTCACTCCCTCTGGCCTCGCCCTGTTCTCTCCGCCCTGGCGGTTCCAGAAAACCGGGCCCGACGCGTCTCTGCCGCCCGGCGTCCCGGTGCTCGTCGACGATCGGTTTGTAATGCTGGCAGAGAAAGAGGGGAGACTCAGGCGAATCTCTGGTCCGGTGCAGGTCGGAGGTCACTCGCTGACGGCGCGAGCTTTTGAATCTCCCGGAAAGGCCAGCTTGAGCCCGTCGAAACTCTTCAAAGAGCTCACTGATTCACAACCGCAGGACGATTGGTTCACGCTGAGACACGCGCACAATTATCCCCGCTGAGCGAGATGAGTTTTGGACTTTGGTTTGGCAGCGAGGGTAGGGACTCGACCTCCGGGCGGGCCGCTCAGGAATGACGAACGCCCACGGCTAGCCACGGTATGTCGCGAATGCGCGATCAGGCACCCCGATTTTGAGTAAACCCGGCTATTGCCACGGCCAACATGGGGGCAGCCCCGAACCTTTGTGGTCAATTGCTCACCCAGCCGCCGATTGGACACGCCGCTTCCCCGACGCTTCATCCAAGCCGCCAGGGCGATTTTCCAAGCAGCGGATTTCGGGGCCTCGGAGGCATCAGACAATCTGTGTCGCATGAACCACAAACCCACCGTCAATCGTCGGTTCCATTCTGCTGGACAGCAGAATGGAACCGAGTGAAAAGGCTGTCGGCAAAGAGCGACCTCGCGCACTGGCGCTCGCAACTAGGCAGACACCAGCACTTCGGGTTTTCTTTCGGCGATCTGCAGGAGCCTTAACGCCGCGCCGGAGGGCTGGCGGCGGTTTTTCTCCCAA
>Ga0163144_10012880_pt1 | contig 17501 bp, 18 predicted proteins | sample OliLak19BULKMAT1_FD_123175 | JGI IMG/M metagenome (GOLD analysis project Ga0163144, IMG submission 123175) | Freshwater microbial mat bacterial communities from Lake Vanda, McMurdo Dry Valleys, Antarctica - Oligotrophic Lake LV.19.BULKMAT1 | ecosystem: Environmental > Aquatic > Freshwater >...
AAGCCGGTGCTCGACAGCATCATGAAGGCGCGTGGCGCCACGACGGCCAACGCGGCCGACTCGGCGGCGGCGCGACCGCTGGTGAACGCGAACGTGATGAAGGTTCTGGCGGCGCAGGGGATGGACAAGCCGCCCGCTCCGGTCGCACCGAGCACCACGATCAGCGAAGGCTCGCAGTGTCACGACATCACCGTGTACCCGGCACTCGGCCTGGCTGGTGGTGCCTGCGAAGGGCATGGCCTGCTGCTCGACATCAGCAATCCGGTAGCCCCGTTCCGGCTCGATGCGGTGGCGGACTCGAACTTCGCCTACTGGCACTCGGCCACGTTCAACAACGACGGCACGAAGATGCTCTTCTCGGATGAGTGGGGCGGCGGTGGTTCACCCAAGTGTCGTCCGCTCGACAAGCCGGAGTGGGGCGCCAACGCCATCTTCGAGATCGTGAACAAGAAGCTGGTGTTCAAGAGCTACTACAAGATTCCCACGTATCAGACGTCCAACGAGAACTGCGTTGCGCACAACGGCTCGCTGATTCCGATTCCGGGGCGCGATGTGATGGTGCAGTCGTGGTATCAGGGCGGCATTTCCGTGTTCGACTGGACCGACGCGGCGAACCCGAAGGAGATCGCGAGTTTCGACCGTGGTCCGGTGGACAGCACGCGCATGCAGATGGGCGGCTCGTGGTCGGTGTACTGGTACAACGGCAGCATCGTGAGCTCCGAGATCGCGCGCGGCATGGACGTCGCGCAACTGGTGCCCAGCCAGTACATCTCGCAGAATGAGATCGATGCAGCGAACACGGTGAAGTGGGACTACCTCAACGCGCAGGGCCAGCCGAAGATCGTGTGGCCGCCCAGCTTTGCACTGGCGAAGGCGTTCACCGACCAGCTCGAGCGGAAGGGGTGCGTTGCGTCATCCAGGATCAGCGACATCCGCTCGCAGATCTCCAACGCCGAGAAGGCCAGCGGTGCGGCGCGGAATTCGGGTCTCACCAGGCTGATCTCCGATCTCGACGGCAGCCGCGACTGCGACCCGAACAAGATCGACATGCTCAAAAAGGCGTTGCAGGATCTCAAGCCCCCCGCGATGTAATAACCAAAGTTGTGGGTGGCCGGTTTCGGGACGGAAGTCACTGCGCCTGAGGGAATCGATCGCGGTGAGTGCGACGGGTGTTCAAAACACCGCGTGCTCGCCGCGATCGTCTTTCTGTTCACCACGTAACATGCGCGTGTAGTGGTCGGCGAGGGTATCGTTGCCGAAGGACGGTGTGGCGTCGGCGTCGTACCGCTGCGTGGCGGGGTCCCACAGCAGCATCGATTCGGTCGCATAGTAGCGGCCGATGCGCGCGAGCTGGGCCTTGTCGGCGAGAGTCGGGATGGCGCGGCCAAGTGTGCTGAGTACGGCAATGATCACGTCGAGCAATTTGACCGGCACCTGCTTGAACTGCGGTGTGCGTCCGGCCAGCGCGAACAGTTGCTCGCCCTGTTGCCGTGGTGTGAGCGCGTCGCCGGGTCCGCCGATGGGGAGCACCCGATCGTGCCGAGTCGGATCAGACAGACAGGTCGTGAGGAATTCGGCCAGGTCGTCGTCGCTGATCGGCTTGCAGGCGGTGAGCGTGCCGTCGCCAAAGAGCAGGAAGGGCTTCCCCTGCTGCACACGTTTCACTTGCCCGGAGAGCGACTTGAAGAACGCCGTGGGGCGCACGATGGACCAGGTGAGTCCCGACTCTGTGAGTTTCCGTTCGAAGGCCAGCTTGGCGCGCTGGAATTCCAGCTGCGGCTTCTGCACGCAGATGGCCGACAGCAGCACGAACTGCGTCACGCCCGCCGCCTTCGCCGCGATGAGCAACTGCACGTGCGCGTCATGATCGACCGCCCACGCGTCACGCGGCGTGCCGGTGCGCGAGGCCATGCACGACACCACCGCGTCAAAGCGCTCGCCACGGAATCCGTCGCGCGCGATCGAAGCGACGTCGCGTACGTCACCGGTGCGCACGGTGACACCATCCGGATGGGAGCTGCTGTCCGGCGCAACCAGCGCACGACGCGCAGCGGGCGGGCGAACGAAACAGACCACGTCGTAGCCATGCCGCAGCAGCACGCGCACCGTCGCGCGACCGATGGTGCCGGTGGCGCCGACTACAAACACGCGGAGCGCCGGCACCGCTAGCGGCCTTTCGCCTTCCACGCCTTGTGTTCCACCGGCATGCAGCGCGAGCAGGGGTGGTAGCCGGCCGCGATGGCCGTGGCTTCATCCGCAAAGAACACACGCTGCTGTTCGTATCCGGTGCCGTTGGCGATCGCGCGTCGCGCGAGCTTGCAGTCGAGCAGCCCGTAGCGACGCTCCTTGCGGTAGCCGCCGAACGTGCCGGGTGTCGTGCTGGAGTAGCGGGCGCCGTCGGCGCCGATCAGGACATAGAGTTTTTCCGTAGCCATCCCTGTAAGATAGCGCGATTTCCGGCGTCGGTGATCCGCTGGGCGATCCGGCGAGGACATGAGGCGGGCGATGCCGTGTTGCCATGCGGTGGCTATCGTTCGCCCATGACGTGTTCTGCCGAGACGCACTCGACGACGAAAGGGACGGAATGAAGCCCCTCGAGCGGTTGGGCGAGGCGCGGACGCCCAACGGCACCGTGCTCGCACTGTATCGGCACGATGGTGCGTATCTCATCAAGGCAGACGGTGTGGAGCTGATGTCCACGCGTCGACACCTGTCGGAGGATCGGCTGGCTGCAGTGGCGTGCGCCCCGATCAAACAGGTGGCCAGTGCGCGCGTGCTGATTGGCGGGCTCGGGCTGGGCTTTACCCTCCGTGCAGCGCTTCGCGAGCTCGCTGACGATGCCGAAGTCGTGGTCGCGGAGCTCGTCGCCGAGGTCATCACGTGGAATGCCGACCCAGCGTTCGACCTGTCGGCGGAAGCGATGCGCGATCCGCGCGTGCGCATGGTACACGACGATGTCGTCAACGTGCTGCGCCACAACCCGAACGGATTCGACGCCATCATGCTCGACACCGACAACGGTCCGGACGGGATGCTCATGTCGGAGAACGCGCGGTTGTACGCCGTGCGCGGCATCGCGCTCACAGTCGCTGCGCTTCGTGCCACCGGGTCGATCGTGTATTGGTCAGTGGGCGACGATCCCGGGTTCGCGGGCGCGCTCACGCACGCAGGACTTGTTGTCGAGACGCGGCGCGTGCGCGCGCACGACACGGCGGGGCCGATGCACACGCTCTATGTGGCCACGCCGCGTCGACGATAATCACGCGATCACACAACGCATCGGACACCCGACATGAAAGTTCTGATCTTCATACAGTGGCCCGTCAAGGCGTGGTCCATTCCCGACGCGCAGGTTGCCGCGATTGCGTCAGCGTTTCCGGACGTGGAGTTCGTGCGCGCATTCACGGTGGAGGAGGCCGCACGCGCGATCGTGGAGGTGGACGCCTGCTTCACCCCCTTCATGACCGCGGAGATGGTCGCCAGTGCGCCGAAGCTGCGCTGGGTGCATTCGCCGGCGGCCGCGGTCGAAGGGCTGCTGCCCCTCGAACAACTCGCCGCCGCGGGCGTCACGGTCACGAACTCACGCGGCGTGCAGGCCATTCCGATCGCCGAGCATGTGATGGGCGGCATTCTGCTGCTGTCACGACGGTTCGATCGGACGCTGGCGGCGCAGGCGCAGCGACAGTGGATTCAGAACGAGCTTTCCGTCGAGTGGCCGTGGCTGCTGCATGGGCAACGCATGACGATCGTCGGATTGGGCACGATCGGCATGGAGATCGCCAAACGCGCGCACGCATTCGGCATACAGATCACCGGCGTTCGTCGACATCCGAACCAGCCGAAGCCTGCATTCGTGGACGAGGTGATCGGACCGGATCAACTCGACGAGGCACTGCAGGGTCGCGATCTCCTCGTGCTGTCGGCACCCGGCGTTGCCTCAACGAATGGAATCATCAGCGCCAAGCGGCTCGCACGGCTCAATCGCGGTGCGTTGCTGGTGAACGTCGCGCGCGCGGGAATCGTGCACCATGACAGCATGTGCGCCATGCTCCGGAACGGTCATCTTGGCGGTGCGGTGCTCGATGTTTTCGAACGCGAGCCCCTCGAGGAAGACAGTCCGCTCTGGTCAATGCCGAACGTGGTGATCACACCGCACAGCGCCGGCTTTCGCGAGTTGCACTGGCAGGATGTCGCGGCGATGTATGTCAACAATCTTGGACGATATCTGCGCGGCGACGGGTTGGAGAATCCGGTGGATCTCGCCGCCGGTTACTGATGCACTGCTGGTCTCTGCGCCACCGGCAACCGCACCTGAATTTCGGTATGGCCGGGACGTGACTCCACCGCGAGTTCGTCCTCGTGCGGTTTCGGCAGTCGTCGCACAGTATCCAGTCCCAGTCCGGTCCCCTTCCCCACACCCTTCGTGGGGAAAAACGGCTCGAAAATCCGAGCGCGCCCAGCCCCCTCGATCGGCGACACCGCCTTCATCACACGGGAGTCGCCGACCGCAATTCTATCCCGCAGACGGGCGCGTCGCGCGACCGGTCCACGCGATCGCTCCACGCAACCACGGCACGCAGCGCCGGTGCGCGTGCGTCGGCTCGCGTCATGCCGCACCCGAGGCGAAGTTAGCTGCTCATCGCACGTCCGCCATCATGCACTCCACGACGTGACCGCATCGTCCGACCTCGACCTGCTCTGGTTCTGCCAGCTCGCCGCCGATGGCGCGTTCATTGGCGGTGGACCGCTCCGCAAACCGACGCTGGCCTATCTCGCGAGTCTCGTGGAGACGGCCGCCGAGATGGGGTTCAGCAGCCTGCTCACGGCCACGAACTTCCATGCCGAACACGATGCGTGGACGGCCTCGATCGCGACGCTCGCGCGCACGCAGGGCGCCGGCCTGCTGATCGCCGTGCGTCCGGGGATGTTCAATCCCGCCGTCTTCGCCAAGATGGCGGCGACGGCGGCATCGCTGTTCCCGGGTCGCGTGCGACTCAACATCGTCACCGGATCCAACCCGGCCGAGAATGCGATGTACGGCGATCTGGATTCGCATGACATGCGCTACGCGCGCACACGCGAGTTCCTGCAGCTGGTACGCCGCCTGTGGACGGAACACGTGGTCGACCACGCGGGTGACTTCTACCGCGCCGATGGGGCGGTACTCGCCCCCAAGCCGTCGCCGCCAGTTCCGATCTACCTCGGCGGACACAGCGTACCCGCACAGCAGCTCGCCGCCGAGCTCGCGGATGTCTACCTCGTGTGGGCGGACACGCTGGACGGTGTGCGCGCGCGACTGGAGACGATGCGTGCACACGAAGCGCACGCCGGTCGACAGGTGAAGTACGGACTGCGCTGTCACGTGATCGTGCGCGAAACGGAGAGCGAAGCGTGGGCGGCCGCCGAACGGTTGATCAGTCGCGTGGACGCCGACACGCGCGCGGCATTTGTGGCAGCGGCGGCACGCACCGATTCAGAAGGACAACGACGTCAGCTGTCGCTCGCGTCGGGGAGTTCGCTGGTGGTGGAAGACCACTTGTGGGCAGGCGTTGGACTCGCGCGTACCGGTGTCGGCCTGGCGATTGTCGGCGATCCGGCACAGGTCGAGGCGAAGCTGCGTGCGTATCAATCGCTCGGCATCTCCACCTTCATTCTCTCGGGCTACCCGCACCTCGAGGAGTGTCGTCGCTTTGGTGAACTGGTGATGCCGCGCTTGCGCGACGCAGCGCGAATGGCACGGCCGCTTGCGGCCGTGGACGTGGCACCGGTCACATGACCGCAGGCAACGAGCAGAGTTTCACGACCAGCGCGACGTCTTCGACCAGTTCGTCGTCTCCAGGGCTCGTGCGCGCCGTCGGTCGATGGGATCTCGTCGCACTCGTCATCAACGGGATCGTTGGCGCAGGGATCTTCGGATTGCCGGCGAAAGTGTACGCGCTGATCGGACCGTGGAGCATTGTCGCCATCATCGCCTGCGCGGTGCTGATCGGCATCGTGGTGCTGTGCTTCGCGGAGGTGAGCAGTCGCTTCACCGAAACCGGCGGACCGTATCTGTACACGGCCGAAGCATTCGGCCCGTTCACGGCGTTCGTCGTGGGATGGTTGCTTTGGCTGGCGCGTATCGCGGGCATCTGCGCCATTGCCGGCATCCTGGCCGAGTATCTCTCGTTTCTCGTGCCGAGTGTGGGCAGCGGCGTACCGCGCGCGCTGATGCTGTCGTCGGTGATCGTTGCGTTCACGGCACTGCATGTATCCGGAGTGAAGCGCACGGTGCGCTTCGGCAATCTCATCACGATCGCCAAGCTCGTGCCGTTGTTTCTCTTCGTCATCATCGGGCTACCGAACGTCGAGGTGCGCGCGTTCGACTTTTCGATGATGCCCGAGCGCAGTGCCTTCTCGTCGGCGGTGTTGCTGCTGGCGTTTGCATTTGTGGGATGGGAGACCGCGCTCGTGGCCGCCGGTGAACTGCGCGACCCGCGACGCGATACGCCGTTCGCCTTGCTGGCGGGGCTGGCCGGCGTAGCCTTTCTGTACGTCGGCATTCAGATGGTGTGTATCACCTCGCTGCCGGAGCTGGCGAAGTCGTCGCGGCCTCTTGCTGACGCGGCCGTTACGCTGATTGGCCCGATCGGCGGCACGGCCATCGTGATCGGCGCCTCCGTCTCCATCCTCGGCACGCTCAACGGCGGCATGCTCACCATCTCGCGCATTCCGTTCGCCATGGCCGAGGCCGGACAGATTCCGCGCGTGTTCGCCTCGCTGCATCCCGTGTTTCGCACGCCCGTCCCGTCGATTCTGCTCTCCACGCTCGTCGTGCTCGCGCTGACTCTTACCAGCACGCACGTGTACGTGCTCACCATCAGCACCATCGCACGGTTGATCGTCTTCGCCGTCACCTGCGCGGCGCTGCCCGTGTTGCGCAAACGCGAGCGCACGTTGCCCGCGAAGTTCACGCTGGTTGGTGGCGTGACGATCCCTGTGGCCGCGTTCGCGCTCATCGCGTGGTTGCTGGCGAGTACGTCGGGGCGCGAGACGCGCGACGTGCTCGTCGCGACCGGCGTTGGGGCGTTGATCTATATCGTGCTCAAACGTCAGCGTTATGCGTCCGCCGTGGAGAACCGGTAGACGGCATCTACCCCGCGGCTCGCACTCGCGGAGAGATCCCGAGGCCACAGCGTTACGCTCCCGCCCGATATTGTGGCTCAAATCTTGAACTCTGTGGTCGCGTCGATCGGAACATCTCCGATGGACATCACGATCTTCCACGGGGTCAGCCATGCTACCGGTTACAAGAGTATCTACACGGATGCTCACAACCGCATTTACGCTGTCGGCGATACTGCTGTCTGCGAGTACCGTCGCGGCACAGTCGACGACGGTGGACTTCAATGCACTCACGGAGAGTTCGCCAGGCTCCGGCACACGCTTCGTGAGCAACTGTTACTCGGAGAGCGGCTACGTATTCACCGCAGTTGGCCTCCCGTGTTCAGGACCAACGTCCGACAATGCGTTCATCGCCGGCGGCGCGAACAGTCCGCTCTTCGGTGGTGGACTCACGCCGTCGATGCTGCTCAACACACCGAACGCATCGTTCATTGATATCACGCGCCTGGACGGGACAACCTTTGCGCTCACGTCCATCGGACTCGCACCCTTTGACGGCGCAATGACGACCGTGTCGTTCACCGGCACGACATTCGGCGGCCCGGTCATGCAAAGCTTCATGCTGGATGCCTTGCAGGTCGGCTTCATGACGTTCGACTTCGGGAAGATGTTCGCCGGGCTAAGCTCGGTGCGCCTCACCGCGACCAATGAGTTTGGTGAGCCATTGGTGAAGTTCGATGATCTCGTCGTGATTTCGTCAGTGGCGGTTGTTCCGGAACCATCCACGGTCGTGCTGATGCTGGCCGGACTCGCCGGTCTGGCCTTCGCCGCCTCACGCCGGGGACGCCACGCATGAGCGCTCACGACAACACCGAGCTGACGGCAGCGAGTGGCGTGCAGTCGGACACAGCGTCGAACGGCCGACGGGCCTTCCTGCGCTCGGCGGGACTCACCGGTGCGGCGCTTGCGCTCGCCGGGTGCTCGTTGGACGGCGCGGCATTGTTCGAGCCCGCAGGACCGACACGCGCGATGATCGGACCGAACGGCAGCATTACGCTCGACTTCTCCACCGATATCGATGTACTCAACTACGCGTATGCGCTGGAGCAGTTGGAGGCAGCGTTCTATATCGGCGTGGTCGCCAACGCAGCGTTTGCGACGATATTTGCGGCCAACGAACAGCGGGTGCTTCGCGATGTGCGCGATCACGAGGTTGCACATCGGGATTTCTTCGCTGCGGCACTCGGTTCTGCACGCATTCCCAATCTCACGCCGGCGTTCGGTGCGATCGACTTCGCGAATCGGCTGAGCGTGTTGCAGACGGCGCGCACGTTCGAGGACCTGGGCGTCAGCGCCTACAACGGGGCGGCGAAATATCTCGCCAGCGCAGCGTATCTCGGCGTCGCCGGCAAGATCGTCTCCGTCGAAGCGCGCCACGCCTCCGCCATTCGCGATCTGCTCAACAATCGCAGCGCGGATTTCGCACCGAATGCGTTCGACATGGGCAACACGCCGCAAGCGGTGCTCACGGCCGCCGATCCGTTCATCGTCGAAAGCATCACCGCCATCAACACCTAGGAGCAACGACCCATGTCTACGCAGTCCAATGCTCCAGGCGTGTTGTCAGCGATCGACCCTGACCTCACGGATCGTATCGTCTCGCGCCGGCGCGCCATCATGCAGGGTGGATCGGTGTCCGGTGTGGTGCTGGCCGGTCTCCGGCTCGGCAGTATTCCGGTTGCGCTGGCCGCTCTTTCGCGCGACGCGTTCGGTCAGGGCCGACTTCCCACCGCAGTGAGCGGAGTGCTCAACTTTGCCCTCAAGCTCGAGTACCTCGAATCCGAGTTCTACAATCTCGGTATCGCCTCCGGTGTGATTCCCGCGGCCGATCGCACGATCTTCACCACGATTCAGGGACACGAGAACACGCACGTCACCTTCATCCGCAATCTGCTCGGCAGTGCAGCGCGACCCAAGCCGACGTTCGATTTCACGGCCGGCAACGGCAGCGGTGCCGGACCGTTTGCGGATGTCTTCACGAACTACGCGACCTTCCTCGCGGTCTCGCAGGCCTTTGAAGACACTGGTGTACGCGCATTCAAGGGACAGGCCGCCACGTTGCAGCCGTACAAGAGCGTGCTGGAAACCGCACTCACCATTCATTCCGTCGAAGCACGACACGCGGCGGAAGTGCGACGTCTGCGCGGGAACTTTCAGGACAACGAGCCCAATCAGGGGTGGATCACCAACGCGACCACCGACATTCCCGGCACCGCGGCGGTGTATGCCGGCGATGACAATGTCGTGCACTTGGGGATCGATGTGACGACGATCACGCCGGCGGCCCGCAAGGAGATCACGGAAGCGTTCGACGAGCCGCTGACCATGGCGCAGGTGCTGGCCATTGTCGACCCGTTCATCGTGTGAGCAGAGGTGCATCCGAAGATCGGATGCGCGCATAGTGGACGGCGTTGGCATCGAACCGGTGCGGACGCCGTTCCTTTGGGGACCGAAGTGCCGGTGCGAGCGGCTTCTACTTCGATCGGCAGTGGGATATGTTCGAGAAGTCGATGAAGCTGGTGATGCCTAACGTGAGCATCATGCAGGTGATCATCAACTTCAACAACGATATCGGTGATTACATGGAGTGGTCGGGCGGCGGGTGGTACCTCGTCAACCTCTCCGACGACGCGTACAAGTTCGCCACCAACTACGTGGTATACGGCCTGCCGCACTGAGCCCCGCGCGGCACCCACTGCTGGCGCAGCGCCGGGGTTGACGGCAGTTTCCTGTTTCCTCCTTCCCGGGACCGGCCTGTGTTGCTGCACATCTCTCGCGTGTTTGCCCGTGTCGCGTTCGGCGCGACCATGACGCTGCTTTCGGCACTCCCGCTGGCCGCGCAAGGGAAGAGCGCCGCCGATCCGCTGGCCGCCGAGATCGAGACCCGCCTGGCGCAGGTGATGCCCAAGGTCGTCGCATGGCGACGCGATGTGCACGAGCATCCGGAGCTGTCCAACGAGGAAGTGCGCACCGCCGCGCTGGTGGAAAAGCATCTGCGCGCTCTCGGCCTGGAGGTGAAGGCCAACGTGGGCAAGACCGGCGTGGTGGGCGTGCTGCGTGGCGGCAAACCCGGACCCGTGGTCGCGCTGCGCGCCGACATGGATGCGCTGCCCGTAACGGAGCTGGTCAACCTGCCGTTCAAGAGCAAGGTGCGCACGCAGTACAACGGCATGGAAGTCGGCGTGATGCACGCGTGTGGACATGACAATCACGTCGCGATCATGATGGGCGTGGCCGAAGTGCTGGCCGGCATGAAGGCGCAGATCCCCGGGACGGTGAAGTTCATCTTTCAGCCGGCGGAGGAAGGACTGGGCGGTGCGCTGGCGATGATCGCCGATGGCGCCCTCGAGAACCCGAAGCCCTCCGCCATTTTCGGTTTGCATGTGTGGCCGTCTGAGCTGGGTTCGCTCAGCACACGCGCCGGTGGATTCATGGCTGCGGCCGACGGTCTCGAGATCGTGGTCAAGGGACGGCAGACACACGGTTCGCAGCCCTGGTCTGGCGTGGACCCGATTGTTGTCGCGGCACAGATCGTGATCGGTTTGCAGACCGTTGCCAGTCGGCAGATCGATGTCACCGTGGCACCGGCCGTCATCACCATCGGCATGATTCAGGGCGGCAATCGCGGCAACATCATTCCCGACAGCGTGGTGATGATCGGTACGATCCGCACGTTTGACGCCGGCATGCGCGCCGAAATTCACACGCGCGTCAAGCGCACGGCCGAAGACATCGCGCACTCGGCCGGCGCGACCGCCAAGGTGGCGATCTCCACTGGTGGGCTGATCACGCAGAACGACGCGGCGCTGCTGGACAAGATGACGCCAACGCTCAAGCGGACGGCGGGCGACGGAGGTTTTCAGATCGTCAATCCTGTTACCGGCTCGGAGGATTTTCCGGCATTCACCAAGGAGATTCCGGGGCTGTTTTACTTTCTTGGCGTGGCGCCCAAGGGTGCCACTCGTGGGTCACAGCCGGCCAATCACTCGCCGCTGTTCTTCGCCGACGAAGCGGCGCTGCCGACCGGTGTCCGCGCAATGGCCAACCTCGCCATCGACTATCTCAAGAGCGGTGGAATCGCACCAGCGAAGACGGTGCCCAAGTCCGACCACTAACGCGGCGCGCGCGGCGTGTTCACCCATCTCATCCGGCAGCGGCTCGTGCACGTGTGATTTCGTAGACCACGCTTTCGACTCCCGGCGCGTTGGTACGCGTGCCCGTGAGGACACCGCCGATCTTCTCCATTGCGCGGCGCGAACGCTGGTTGTTCGGCCCCACGAGAAACTCCACGCGCTCCACGAACTGAAATGCGTGATCGAGCATGAGCGATTTCATGGAGCGATTGAAGTGGCCGCCCCAATACGCGCGCGCCAGAAACGACCAACCGATTTCCACCACGCTCGCCGACTCGTCGTAGCCGAAGTAGCGCGACGAGCCGATGATCTGCCCCGTCCGCGTGTCGAGCACGACAAACGCGCCCTGAGACAACAGCGCGTCGGCGAAGAACTGCTCGAAGACCGGACGCTGGTAGCGATCCGATGCCGGGTGCTGTTCCCAGATGAGCGGATCGGACGCGACGGCGTAGAGCGCGTCGAAGTCGTCGGAAACCAGCGGACGCAGGGTGACATGTGCGTCCTGCAGCGTGGGTTGCCGTTCGAAGGGCATGTGAGGGTGGAGTGGTGAGATGAGACAAACAATCGCGTCGCATCCGACACCCCGCAACGTTTCGGGGCGTAGGGAGACGCCGAGTATGCTGCACATGCCCTCCCTCCTGCCGGAACTCGCGATGACCCGATATGAACTGCTCATAATCGCCGCACTGCCTTTTGCTCTGCTTGCCGCGCCGCTGGCCAACGCGCTCTGCGCACAACGCGCCGCGTCACGCGACTCCACCATCAAGCGCGCCGATCGCACCATCTACCACGAAGACGTTGCTGGCGAGCGCGAATGGGCATATGCGCAGGCGACGATCGTCGGCAACACGATCTACATGTCGGGCGTGGTGGCCGGCGGTGCCACGATGGAGCAGCAGATCACGCAAGTCTACGCGCGCATCGCGCGTACGCTCGCGAAACATGGCGCAACACTGCGTGATGTCGTCAAGGAGACGGTCTTCACCAAGGACATGGCGGCGCTCTCCGCTGCGAACGACGTGCGCAAACGTGCGTACGGCGACCATACTCCAGCGGCCACGTGGGTGCAGATCACGGGACTGCTCTTACCGCAGGCGATGCTCGAGATCGAAGTCACGGCGGTTGTTCCAGCTGCGAAGTAGCACCCAGTTGGACGCCGTAGCGTAATGCAGGACGACGCTGCGCGGCGATGTGCGCGCTGCGACCTGCGTGCCTAGGAGCCGCTCCCGCACGAATCGCGCACTACGATCTCGCAGCGCAATCGCGTATCGCGCGGCGGCAGGTCTCGCTGCGCGACGCGCGCCAGCATCACCGACAGCGCGACTTCGCCCAACTGCTGCGTCGGTTGCCGCAAGGTGGTGAGCGGCACCGGCAGCAGCGACGCGTAGTCGACGTCGTCGATTCCAACGATGCGGATATCGCCCGGCACCTGCACGCCGAGCTTGCGCAACGTGTGCATCAACCGACCCGCCGTGCGGTCGTTGGCGCAGAGGATGCCTTCGGGTGCGCGCTCGCGCAGCATCGTCTTCACCTCGGCCACATCCTCGGGATCGAGACGGGCGCTCTCGAGCCAGGCAAACGGCGTGCGTCGCGCATACATGGCCTCGCGATAACCGGCTTCACGCGCGTCCACGGTGGGCGCGCTGTTGGGCTGCCGCACGAAGAGCACGCGATGGGCGCCCAGCGTGAGCAGATGCTCCGTCATCAGATAGCCGGCGCGCCGGTTGTCGATGCCGACGAGATCGTGATGTCCGGGGTCGGGATACGGCGTGACGGTGCGGTCGAGCAACACGACGGGAATGCCCGCGGTATCGAACGCACGCACGATGCGGTGATTCACATCGTCCGACGCTGGCGTCATTTCCACCGGTGCGAAGAAGACGCCGTCGACCTGGCGCTCGATGTACTGGCGGCATAGCTGCCAGGCACGCTCGCCCCGCTGCTCCGCGTCGCCCGGCGTCGTTGCAATCACGGCACTGCCCCATAACAGCGCATGTTCGCGCGCCAGCGGCGAGGCCATCATGCCACGGCAGATCGGTTCGAAAATGTCCGTCTCCCCCAGGTCGGCGATGAGCAGGCCGAACGAAAGCCTGGGGGTACTCCCGGCGCGTTGCACGAAACTCCCCGACCCGACACGACGGCTGATGACGCCCGCCGCCTGCAGGTCGCGCAATGCCCGCCCCACTGTGATGCGCGAGTGTCCGAAGCGCTCGACCAACTGCGCCTCACTCGGCAACCGCTCCCCGTCCTTCCAGCGACCGTTCTCGATCTCCCTGAGGAGGGTCGAGAAGACCTGATTGTGCTTGCTGACCGGTGCGTTGGCGCGGGAGCGGGTGCCGGTCACGGAGATTCAGTTGATGGAGAGAGTGGTCGTCGCTGCGCGCGACGGATCGACTCGACGCGCGTTTCTGATCGCTTCAGGACGCAACTACGGCTTGGCGACGCGGCCCCGCAACGTTCCTTCGACCTTGCCTATCATCCAGCGACCGTTCGCCGGGATCGTTTCGTCGCCCTCGTTCTGTCGGCTGAGCTGCAGCGTCAGCACACCTTCGGGCGTCTGCCCCTGCAACACCAGGTCGGAGTTGATGATCGTGACCGTCATCGGAAGCTGACTCGGCTGCCCGTTGAGCGTGGCGCTGGCGACGATCGTGCCCGCGGAATCTGCTACGGTGACACGGCTCGGGAAGGCCAGGGAGTTGGGGATGTTGCGGAAGCCGTACGTGGCAAGGACGCGAGGCGCCTTGGTAGTGTCCGCAGCACGCTGCTGGGCAGCGGCGGCGGTTGCGTTGGTCAGCATGGCCGCGATGGCGACGGCGGACAGCACGGCGAATGGGCTCGTGGCGCGTGGACGCATAGCATGACTCCTGGCGAAAAGCGTTGATGATGATATGTTATAACAGATATGACAGAGCTGTCCTGTCACTCACCTCGAAATATGGACGTATGGCATGACAAAACGCAACTGCCCAGCGTCTCGATTTCAGCAGACGTGACCGCTTATCGATGGGTTTAGCTTGCGCGCGTTGGTAGTTTGCACCTCATTCAACGTCCGAGGATGACGAATCTAGTTGTTATGGCAACTTGTCTCAATCTCAGCCAACTCTGATCGAAGTGAACCTGGCGAGTGGCGCGGAACTGCCGCGCTTTCGTCACCGCCCTCGATGACGCGACGCGAACTCGCTGCCGGGCAGTTGCGGAAGTCCGCGGTCGCCGGTCGATTCGGGTTTGGTGGGGCTTGGATGCCTGCCCCCATTCCCCCTCCTCATCGCCCATGTCCGAGTCCCCGCCAACGCCTGAAGCTGGGCCCGCCTTCGACCCGACGCGGGCTCGCACCCTCACGGACGCACGACTCCAACTGCATCATGCCGTGCAGCTCGCGACTGCACTTGGCATCTCGTACCTCGAGCCGAGCCACGATGATGGGGCGCGCAGTTCGACACCCGGGACCGGTCGGCGTTCAGCGCGCTCGATACGGCGTACCGCGGTGCGGCCGTCGCGCTTGGCGCGCTGCGCGAGGGCGTGTGGTCAGCATCCGACGTGCTCTGCTGGCCGCATCACTTCGACATCGCCACGCTTGTGACCTTCGCGTCCGACCGCAGTTCGTCGGTCGGGCTCTCCCCCGGCGACGGCTCCTACGACGAGCCGTACTACTATGTGAACGTGCACCCGCAGCCCGACCCGGCGCAGCTCACGGATCGCCTCAAGGGAGAGGGGCGATGACACACCGACGGATGGATCGGTGCCGTGCTGCCGGCCTCCCATTGGGCCGTCGACGCGCGCGCGCAGGGGGCGCAGGCGGCCGCCTTCCTCGACTCCGCGGTCGCTGCGGCGCGCCGCCTGCTGACGACCTAGTCGGTCCCGAGTTCCTTCACCACGAGGCGGTGCGCCTTCCGACCGCCGCGGGAGAGTGCGTGCGGTGAGCCGATGTGGTCGAGGAGCAGCTGCGCGTGATCGACCGCGCGCGCGGCGAGGCTCCGCGCGGCCTCACGCAGCTCCTCGCTCCGCTGGACCACCTCGATGTTCCGCTCCATGTCCTCGGCGCTCCACCCGCGGGAGTGCGCGATGTACGGGAACTGCGGAAACTGGCACCCGATCTCGGCAAAGAAGCCCAGCAGCTGTCCCGCCACCGCCTGAACGTTGTCCTGACCGCCGGTGATGATGAATCCGGCGACCTTGTTCCGCATAAGCACACGGTTCGCGATCGTCACCTGATTCTGCACGCAGTTGAGACGTTCCACCATCCGGTAGTACAGCGACCCCGAGTTCCCCCAGCGGATCGGGGTCGCGAGGAGGATCACATCGGCCCAGTGGACGAAGGCCTCGTACACCCGTTCCATCTGGTCCTCAGGGTCCATCTGCGTGATCGAGCAGGGCCACGTGCAGGCGCGCGCACTCTTGGAGTAATATCCCTCGCAGGGGCGGAACTTGAGCTCCGCCAGCCGGATCGTCTGCGTCTCGGCCCCCAGCGCGGCGGCGGCCCCGATCGCTTCTGCGAGCAGCGCATCGCTGGTCGAGAAGCGCGGGTTCGCGAGGTCCATGTTCGTCGTCGAGATCCCGACCACGCGCACCGGTCCCGGCGCGCGCTCCACCTTCCGCGCGAGCGGATGCGGGGGATGATCGCCGCGCGACCGCTTGGTGGCCGGTTCGCTGCTGGCAAACAGGTGACCGTCTTCGACCTTCACGTCGTAGCGCGGCACCGCGTCCACCTCGTAGCCCGGTTCCCCCTGCCCCGTGCGGCAATGGTACTTCCAGTTGTGCCAGGGACAGACCACGTACTCGCCGTCGAGCCGCCCCTCGGCGAGCGAGCCGCCGGCGTGGTTGCAGACGCCGGAAAGCACGCCGAAAGCGCCCGCCTGATGCGTGACCACCACCTTGAGTGTGCCGATGGTCGCCGCCGTCAGGGCCTGCCGCGTGAAGTGTTCGATCGGGCCGAGGTCGTGCCACATGGGATGTACCGGTTTGGGTGGGGCCAACGTCATCGACGCCTGATTTCCAGTTTCGACCTGCTCGCAAACTGGGCCGACGTCAGTTCCCCGCAGTCGATCACATCACGTCGGCCACCATGTTGGCACCGTCACCGTAGCACACGACGCAGTATTCGACACCTGCGAACTTCGATGCACGGAGCGCTCCTCGACGCGCCGAGGACTACATGAGCCTGCATCCGTACGATCTACCTGAGACGCACACCAACGCGCGACGGCTTCCGTCGGTGCGCGGGCTCGCTGTCCAAGCCGCGACACTGGCGATGTTGCTGGTCGGCTCGCGCACGGTAGTTGCACAGACCCCGCACGGCTCGACGTTTACATTGCCGGCGCCTTCGGGTCCGTTCGCGGTCGGAACGACGGAGTGGCAGCTCACCGATCGCGGGCGTGTCGAGACGGTTGCCGCCGGTGACCGCGTCATCGGCGTGGTGGCGTGGTACCCTGCCGCTTCGGGAAGCGGCACGGCTGGCAATCGCGCGCGCTATCTTCGCGAGAGTGTGGCGGAAGTCCAGGCGTTCGGGGCGCTGATCGGCAAACCGGGCGCCTACGATGCGCTCGCCGGCGTTGCCACGCACGCGATCCACAACGCGCCGCCACTCCTGACCAGAGAGCGGTTGCCGGTGCTGCTCTTCTCGCACGGTTACACCGGCGTGGCGAGCGCGTAAACGTCGTTGCTCGAGGATCTGGCGAGTCACGGCTACGTGGTGTTGAGCGTGGTGCACCCATTCGAGGTCGCGGCGGCCCGTGTCGCCAATGACTCCGTCGTCACGTTTCTGGATGCGAGCGGATCGATGCGAGTGGCCGCGCGCGCCGTGCAGGCAGAGTGGGCCGATGAAGACCGGATCATGACACGCGTGACGTCTGCGGTCGGAGAGGAGGCGCAGCGTGCGATACTGCGCACGTATCTCAGCGGACTGCCACAGTCGGATGCTGCCCTCACGCGGTGGGTGGCCGATACACGTCTGGTTCTCGATCGACTGACTTCGCTCCCGCGCGGCACCGTCGCGCAGCGACTCGCGGCGCGCGTGGACCGCAGGCGAGTTGGCGCGTTCGGTCATTCGATGGGCGGAGTGACCTCGGCTGAGTTCTGTCTCGTGGACACCCGAGGTGGAGCTGGGCTGAATCTCGACGGCAGTCCGCAGTACGGACGGTTGATCGACGCGACGATGTCGCGACCATTCCTCATGGTGTACTCGGAACGACCCGGTCGACTCGGCGC
>Ga0163144_10012882_pt1 | contig 17500 bp, 6 predicted proteins | sample OliLak19BULKMAT1_FD_123175 | JGI IMG/M metagenome (GOLD analysis project Ga0163144, IMG submission 123175) | Freshwater microbial mat bacterial communities from Lake Vanda, McMurdo Dry Valleys, Antarctica - Oligotrophic Lake LV.19.BULKMAT1 | ecosystem: Environmental > Aquatic > Freshwater > Lake...
TCCCGGTTTTCGCATCGTCCCGCTGCGTTTGGACGACGCAGAAATACCAGCCGACTTCCAGCACCTGCTCGCACTGGACCTGCGCGGCAGCACACAGCCCAGCCAGGCGCTGATCCAGGCGCTAGTCACCGGGTTGCAACGCGCCAGCACGGATGCAACGGACGATTGGCGACGCAAGCTGCTGTGGGTCGACGACATGCCCGACAACAACGTGAACGAACGCCAGACCATGGAATCGATGGGGCTGCAGTTCACCATCGCGCGCTCCACGCACGAGGCGCTGGCGCTCTTCGGCACGCAGAAGTTCGCGGCCATCATCTCCGACATGGGCCGCGAAGAGGGGCCGCGCGAGGGCTATGTGCTTCTGCAGGCGATCCGCGCGCTGGACGAGAACATCCCGTTCTTCATCTACGCCGGATCGAAGTCGCCCAAACGGCAACGCGAGGCCGCCCAGATGGGTGCCCAGGGCAGTACCAACAATCCGGATGAACTGGTCGAGTGGGTGGCGCGTGCCTTGCTTGGCGACACCCCGCCGTCTTACGTGAAGGAAGACCCGTCACCCCCGCCCGAACCGTGGTTCGCCGACCGGGACCCGCAGCTCGTGGCGATCGGTTCGCTTATCGCCGAGTTCCGTACCGGTCTTGACGCCACGACGCGACGGGCGGTGGCGGAGAGCCTGCTGCTCGCCCACTTGGCCGCGGGCCAGTCGACCGCAGACGACCCAAGCATTGCCAGCTGGTACCGCCGCTACACCGATGTGCTGACGAACACCGGCTGGACGGCACGCGCCATGGCGTTCACCCACCAGGAGCTACCCGCCACCGAGGGGGGTGTGCGTGAGGCCGTGCTGCCGGTGCTGAGCACCATGCTGGGCCCGACTTTGGCGACCTCGTCCCTTTTGCTGCCGCTGCTCAATGGCCTGGGCCAGTGGCAGCAGGAACCACCGGGTATCCAAGCTTTCCACCGCTCCAGCGAGCACGTGGACGGCGCCAGGTTCCAGATCGCATGCATCGACGCCGACGCCAGCGGCAACCCCGAAGTCCAGGTGCTGTGCATCGGCATTGAGGCAGAGCGCACCATCACTGCGGTGCTGTTCTTCAAGAGTACGGACGAACACGCACAGATCCACCATGCCTCCGGACACTTCTCGATCCGCCGTGCGATGCTGGAGAGCACTCGCGATGCAGTCGCGCGTCGCGTGGCCTCGAAGCTTCCCGCAATGGTCCGCAACATGGAGGTCTGACGCGGGCCATTGGCACGCCCCGGTTTCATTGGAGTGTCTACCCCTGTTCACCAGCGGCGCGTGCGCAACCTTGTGGGATGCCGTGAAGCTGCCGGTAGCAAGCGGCGGCTTCTGGCCGATACCGGGTTTACCCGGCCTGCTCCGGAAGCTGACCATGGCCGGCCGAGCCCGCGCGTCGAAAGTCAGCTTACTGGCCCGACTTCGTACTCACACTCCCGGCCACAAGCGGGTGCTGGTGACCGGCGGCTGTACGGCGCCTCGCCGGGCCCGATTGCTCAAGCGGGTCTTTGCGATCGATCTCGCGCACTGCCCGAACTGCGGTGGTCAGCTCGAGATCATTGTGGTCATCCTCGAATCGGCGTGGCATCTTGCGGTAGGCAAGCGTTACCTGGTGCCGCGGGCTCGCCGGTATACGGCCCCGACGCTGGACCGCAGTGGCGACTTCAGCAGCGCTGCAGACGACTCCCAACGCCGCTTCGCCAGCATGAGGTGCCCTGCGCAGACTGGCCATGGGCTGGATAACAGCGCGTGAAACTCCGATCCCCTCGCTGACCGTGCCGACGAAAACGGTGCCGGTGAAGCGCAGGTGGTCCGACTGTCAGCGGTGGTCAGGGCTGACCGGCACCCAGTGCACGACAACGAAGTTGCGATCGCCGCCATGAACAGGACGGGACCTTCGGCGCCGGCGGCTGATCTCCCACACTCCTAGGGATACCGGCCAGCGTTCGACCTGCTTAGGATCGGCGTGACTCCTGTCGGGACCGGATGGCGACGATGGCCGAACGTACATTACCCATGGTGTTAGCTGGGCCCATTGTGCGCCGGGTAGAGCCGCGCTCGTGCAGCGTGTGGATCGCGTTGCGCGACACCAGCGCCGAGGTGCGGTTGACAGTCTGGCGCGGGCTGCAAGTGGCCGGCGCGGCGGCTGGCCAAGTCGCTTCGGGCAATGCGCCGGTCGGCACGGCGGTCGTTGCGACCCGTCAATTCGGCCGCAAGCTGCACATCGCGCTCGTCACGCTGACGCTGCAGGCCCCGCAGCCACCGCTGGAGCCCGGCGTGCTGTATGCCTACGAGTTGCAGGTCGGCGCGCAGGGCCTCAAACAGCTCGGCCTGCTGCAGGATGCCGCACCCGGCTTCGGCCTCGCGCTCGGTTACGCCGCCGATCGCCTGCCGAGCTTCGTGACGCCGCCGCCGCTGGTCGAGAACACCTGCTTCGCGCATGCCAGCTGCCGCTGCACCGACGCACCCGACCACGACGCGATGGCGGGGCTCGACGACCTGATCGGCGCGGCCCTGACCAACCCGCTCGAGCGCCCGCAGCAGCTGTTCCTGACCGGCGACCAGATCTATGCGGACGATTTGACCGTGGCCCTGCTCGGCATGCTGTCGCCGATCGCCCACGCGGTGGTCGGGCCCGACGAGCAGCTCAACGGCCTCGCGGTGGATCTGCAGAACTACCCGCCCGACGACATCGTCGCACCCGACCCGCCGCAGCCGGGCGTCAAGCGCATCCTGATGAAGCGCGGGCGGCAGCGCGCGCTGCAGCAGGTCGGTGGTTTCTCGACCAGTGCCAACCACCACCTGCTCGGCTTCGGCGAGTTCGTCGCGATGTACCTGGCGGTCTGGAACCCGCGCATCTGGGACCTGCCCGACACCAACGCGGTGCCGCTGGCGCTGCGCCAGTTTCGCGCCGGTGTGCCGGCGGTGGCACGCGCGCTGGCCAACGTCGCCACCTACATGATCTTCGACGACCATGACGTGACCGACGACTGGAATTTGAGCCAGAAGTGGATCAACCGCGTCTACAGCAAGCCGCTCGGCGCGCAGACGATCCGCAATGCACTGTGTGCGTACGCGCTGTTCCAGGGCTGGGGCAACGACCCGGCGGCGTTCGCAGCGGCCGGGCGCAACGCCGAGTTCCTGCAGGAGATCAGCACCCGATTCGGCCAGCCGACCGGCCCGTACCCGAAGGGCGACGACACCGTCATGCACCGGCTGATCGGCCTGACCCCGGCCACCCCCGTGCAGATGGTGCGCTGGAACTACCAGGTGCCGTCGCCGCGCTCGCTGATGATCGTGCTCGATACCCGCACGCGTCGCAAGTTCGCCGGCCAGGGCGACCAGCCGCCCGACCTGCTCGGCGCAAGCCGCGACGCGCAGTTGCCGGTCGGGCCCCTCAGCGACGGCCGCGAGATGCTATTCGTCGTGTCGGCCGCGCCGGTGTTCGCACCCGATGTGATCGACTCGATCGGCTGGCCGGCGGCGCAGATCGCAATCGACGCCAAGCACCTCGGCCGCGGGCTCGACGGTGAAGGTTTCGATCTCGGCGAGATCGGCGAGGAATACAAGACCGCGCTGCGCCCGAATATCGGCACCGAGAAGTACGACGCCGAGGGCTGGTCGGCCAACGAGATCGCACGTGAGGAGTTCCTGAAGCGGCTGGCAACCTACCCGGCCGCGGCGATCCTTTCCGGCGACGTGCACTTCTCGTGCAGCGTGGCGATGGACCACTACCGCAAGGGCGTTGCGACACCGTCGCGCATCGTGCAGCTCACCTGCAGCCCGGCGCGCAACCAGTTCAAGGCCATCGTCAAGCTGCTGACGCGGCAGAACCCGGTGCTGCAGCTGGTGGCAGGTGCGCTGGCGGTGAACCGGCTGGCCTGGGCGGCTGCGTCGCCGGTGGTCGTGCCCTTCCCGTCCAGGGTGTCGCCGGGCCGGCGTGGGCGGCTGGTGCGCAAGCCTTCGCTGATCCCGGCCGGCGGCTGGCCTGCGGGCACGGCCTTCCCCGCTGACAAACCGCCGGACTGGCGCTGGCGCCTCACGGTGCTGCGCGACGAGCGGCACGAAAGCGAGTTGCCGCCACGTTTGCGTCAACCGCTGTTCACGGCAACCCAGGAGTTGAACCCGACCCAGGCGCTGCAGGGTTACCACGACATCGCGGCGCGCCACCAGACGGTCACGATGGACCGCTTCGAGCACCTGCGCCAGCTGATCTTCAAGTCCAACATCGCGATCGTGCGCGTGCTGCGCGAGTCCGACGGCACGCTGCGCCTGCGCCACAGCCTGTTTTCGGCCGACGCGGTCGGCTCGGCTCGGTTTGCCGAAGGCACCCGCCACGAGACCCGTCTGGCGCCGAGCCTGGCGCCGCCACCGGCCCTGGAGACGCGCTGAATGGCCACCGCCCCGGCGCCGAAGAAAAGCCCAAAGAAAAACATCTTCGGTCGCCTTGTCGCGTTCTTCAAGGAGGCGGCCAAGTGGATACCAGAGCACCTGGGGGACCCGGCGGTGGCCCGCTCGATCCGCCAGGACCTGGGGCTGGCAGAGGGCGAGGACATCCCGGAAGCGAAGAAGGCGCAGTTCAAGCGGTTCGGCGCCGGCTTGGATCCGGACAAGGCGGCGTTCTCCGAACTCGTGCAGCAGATCCAGGAGCTGGTGCCGCAGATCAAGTCGCTGGCGCGTGATTTTTCGACCGACAAGCTCGATCCGGTCGAAGTCGAGTACCTGCTGTTCCGTCTGATCGCGACCGACTTCGTGCGCATGCGCGCGCCAGCCCTGTATGCGCTGATGCGCACGATCCTGTTCGTCGAAGACGACGTCGAGACGCTGGCGCTGATCGACCCCGGCGTGATGTTGCGCCAGCTCTATGGCGAGGACTTGCCGCCCAGCGAGTTGCTGGCTCAGCGCCTGTCGGCCGCCGGCGCGCTGGTGCTGCAACTGATCGACGGGCTGAACCGTGAAGACGGCGAACGCCCCGGCCACGTCGACATCAACTACGGCTGGGACGCCTCGCCCGATACCGCCACGCCATTGGCCGATCTCGTGTCGATGCGCACGACCACCATCAGCATCGGCCACGTCGAAAGTGGTACGCGGCTGCTCAGCAGCATCCTGTTCGTGCCGGCCGAGCATGGCGGGCCGGGCCTGTTCCTGAGCTTTGGCGGAGCGGTCACGCTGAGCAATTCGAGTCCGCCCGATCCGGCCGATGTCAACCCCGACGACCCAGCGCCGAAGACGCCGACACGCTACCTGCTCGACGCCGGTTTCGGCTCGGCTTTCGATGTGTACCTGCCGTGCGGCGACAGCCCGCTGCCGCGCCAGGTGCATGCCGGCCTGGACAACCCGTTCCTCAAATTCACGGTCGCCGCCGGCGAGGTCGACACACCGGCGTTCCGCTTCGGCGAAGCCGATGGCACACGCCTCGACGTCTACGAGACCGAGTTCGGTTTCAGCGTCACGAAGGACCGCATCGCGCAGATCGCCGCGCTGCGCAATGCCGAGCTGGTGATTGCCGCTGGCGATGGCGACAGCTTCCTGCGCACGCTCGTCGGTGACGGCGCGACGCTGCGCTTTTCGGTCGGCCTGGTCGCCGACGAAGACGGCTTGCGCCTCGACGGCGGCACCCGCGCCGCGGTCACGCTGCCGGTCGGCCGCTCGATCGCCAAGCTGCTGACGGTGCACCACCTCGAACTCTCGCTCGGCCCGACCCCGCGTGGCGGCGAGCTGGCGCTCGGGGTAGGCGGCGCGTTCACCGCAACGCTCGGCCCGCTGGCGGTCGCGATCGACCGCATGGGGTTCTCGCTGCAGTTCGAGCGCCTGCCCGAGAACAACAACCTCGGCTGGTTCAACCTCTCGCTCGGCTTCAAGCCGCCCGAAGGCCTGGGCCTGAGCATCAAAGGCAGCTTCGTGAAAGGCGGCGGCTACCTGTTCATCGACCCGGTGAAACACGAATACGCCGGCGTGCTGGAGCTGAAGATCGGCAAACTTGGGCTGAAGGCGATCGGCCTGCTGAGCCCGCGCGAGCACGACGAATGGTCGCTGCTGCTGCTGGTGTTCACGCAGTTCCCGCCGGCCCAGCTCGGCTTCGGCTTTACGCTGAACGGCGTCGGTGGCCTGTTCGGCCTGCAGCATGGCGTCGACACACCGCAGCTGATCGCCGGCATGAAGACCAAGGCCTTCGACGACATCCTGTTTCCGGCCGACCCGGTGGCCAACGCGCCGCGCATCATCAACCGGCTTCGCACGCTGTTCCCGTACACGCCGCGGGCGTTGGTGTTCGCGCCGATGTTCGACATCGGCTTCGGCACGCCGCGCTTCGTGTTCATCCGCATCGGCGTGCTGATCCAGCTCGAAAACGTGTTCGGCCAAGGCGATGGCGACGTGCGCTTCTCGCGCGCGGTGCTGGTCGGCCAGTTGCGCGTCACGCTCGGGCCGACAAAGAACGAGCCGAAGACGACCGTCGTGCAGCTCGTCATCGACGTGCTCGGTTTCTGGGACCGCGACCAGAAGCGCTACGGCGTGATCGCCCGCCTGCGCGACTCGAAGATCGCGACGATCGCGATCACCGGCAGCCTCGCGGTCTGGGGCGACTACGGCGCGCAGCCGCGGTTCCTGCTCGCCGCCGGCGGCTTCCACCCGCGTTTCAAGGATGTGCCGACCGAGATAGGCGGCGTGCTCGACCGGCTCGGCGCGGCCTTCGAGGTTGGCCGCTTCAAGCTCGCGATCACCGCGTACTTCGCCATCTCGCCGGGCACGATCCAGTTCGGTGTCGACATCGCGGCGACGGCCAAGATCGGGCCGGTCGCGATCAAGGGCAACATCGGCTTCGACGCGCTGATCTACCGCGAACCGCACACCTACTTCCTGGTCGACTTCCGCGTCAGTGTCGAGATCAGCTACAAGGGCCACTCGCTCGCTGCGGTCAAGTGCCTCGGCACGGTCGAAGGGCCGGGCCTGTGGCACGTCGCGGGCAAGGTCAGCTTCTCGATTCTCTGGTGGGACATCGACAAGTCCTTCGACGAATCCTGGGGCAGCTCGCCCGCACTCGGCGTCATCACGACCGATGTGCGTGCGCTACTGGCGGCCGAGCTGGCGCGGGCCGAAAACTGGTCAGCGCAACTGCCGGCCGGTGCCGACGGGATGGTCACGCTGGCACCACCGCCGGGCGATGCCACGCTGCTCGCGCACCCACTGGGCCGCGCGGTGTTTTCGCAGCGCGTCGTGCCGCTGGGGCTGACGCTCCAACGCTACGGTAGCACCAAGGTGGCCGGGCCGATCAAGTTCGAGTTGACCGCCATCAAGCTTGGCGGCGTGGCGGTGCCGCTGGCCAGCTGCCCGCCGGTGCAGGAGCACTTCGCACGCGCCCAGTACCTCGACATGAGCGAGGACGACAAACTCGCCAAACCTTCATTCGAGACGATGGACGCCGGGCTCGAATTCAGCAGCGCCACATTCCGCCCCAGCGCCTCGGTGCTCACCACGACGCTCGACTACGAGACGGCCTACATCGACTTCGACAGCCATGGCTTCAACCCGACCCGGCCCGACACGCGCTTGCGTGGCATCGGTGTCGACCATGGCTTGCTCGGCGTGCTAGCCGGCAGCGGCGCTGCGGCCCGCGCACCGCAACGGCACGATGAACGGCAGGCGAAGAAAACGCGTGCCCGCGTCAGCCTGGCTGCCGCGCCGTTGGCCGCTGCGACACGCGACACGCTGCGCGCCGAGCCGGCGGTGAAGCTCGGCGCCAATGCCGGCCGCGCGGTGATGCTGGCCGAGCAGCGTGTGCCGGTGTCGCTGGCGCGCAGCACGCAATTGTGCGAAGCCTTCGAGCTGGCCTAGAGAGCAACCCATGGCCAACACCACCTACCGCTTCCTGCCCTGGGCCCGCCGCGGCCTGGCCGACCGCATCGTCGATCCCGACAACGGCGCACCGTTGCCGGCGCGCGCGCAGGTCAGCGTCGGCATCACGCTCAGCAACCTCGGCGAAATGCCGTATGCGCTGTCGCTGTACGGCCCGGGCGACGTGATCGGCATCGACCCGCAGATGATCGTGCGCACCGAGCCGCGGCCGAGCAGCAGCGATGTCGAGCCGAACTACTTCGCGCTGATCGAGTTCGACCCGCCGGACTTTCCGTGGCTGTTCACCCCCGCGAAGGCTGGCACCGGTGAGCGGTTGCGGCCCTGGTGCGTGCTGATCGTCGTCGATCTTGACCGGGCCGAGACACCGCGCACCGAGAGCGGCCGCCCACTGCCGATCCTCACACTCTCGGCCGAGGCCGCGGCGACCGAGCTGCCCGATCTGGCCGAGTCCTGGGCCTGGGCCCACACCCAGTTGCTGGCGCCTGCCGGCAACCTCAACATCGCGACCGAGCTGGCCGACAAACCCGCGGCCAATGTCTCGCGACTGCTCGCGCCACGCCGGCTCGAAGCAGGCAAGCGGTATGCCGCCTGCCTGGTGCCGGCCTTCGATGCGGGGGTGCGTCGCGGCCTCGGCGATGCGCCGTCGCCGACAGCACCGCTGCTGCCGGCCTGGCAGGCACCGTTCACTCGCGCGCTTCGTTTGCCGGTGTTTTTCCACTGGACGTTCGCCACGGGCCCGGCCGGTGATTTCGAGTCGCTGGCGCGGCGACTCAAGCCCTTCCCCGCGCCGCCGGCCCTCGGCGTACAGCGCCTGTACATCGGCGCGGCCGGGCCCGAGCTGCCGGCGCTCGCCCCCGACGACCCAGGCGCGACGCTGCTGATGGACGGCGCCTTGCGTTCACCGGCGCGCAGTTCGGCTACGCTGGCCGAAGTCAGCGTGCCAGTGCAGCAGGCCTTGCAGGCCGCACTCGATGCACCGGCCAGGCAGGCCACTGTTGGCGCGTTGGACAACAGCCCGGCCCTGGCACCGCCGATCTACGGCGAATGGCACAGCCGGCAGCACACCGCCGCCGCAGCCTTGCCAGCCTGGCAACACGAGCTGAACCTCGACCCGCGCACCCGCGCCGCCGCCGGGCTGGGAGCCGAGATCGAGCGCCAGAACCAGGAAGCCTTCATGCAGTGGAGCTGGGAGCAGGTCGGCCGCATCCTCGAAGCGAACCGGCTGATGAGCCAGACCCGGTTGTCGCAGGAGGCCTTGTTGCGGGTGCACGCCAAACACCTGGCGACACAGCCGGCCGACCGCCTGTTGCAACTCACCGCACCGATGGCCGGCCGCACGCGCCAGAGCGGACTGACGCTGCAGGCAACCCTCGCGGCGTCGAGCCTGCCCGACGCCATCACTGACCCGGCGCTGCGGCGCCTCGCCAGCCCGCAGCGGCCGATGCGCGCGAAGGCGCGGCGGCTTGGCGACGTGCTGCCAGCATCGCGCGCCGCGGCGCCGCGCGGCTCGATGCTGACGCGGCTTGCCAGCGGCGCACTCGATGTCGACACCAGCCGCTTCGTGCCGTCCGGCCTGCAAGGGCTGCCGGACCTCGCCGCGCTGGCGCTGCCCGAAACAGGCGACGCCGGTGTCGCGCTGCATGCCATCGGCCTGCCGGTGACGGTTGGCGCGACCGCGCTGCGCCAGCTGCGCGCCGACACCCGCCAGCTCGCCGACGCGACCGCACCGACACTCGCACCGCGCAGCACGTTGCGCAGCAACGGCATGCTGGCCGAGGCGCATCTGCTGCGTGCGCGTGCGCTGTTGAGCGCGGTCACCGTGCCCGGCAACAGCCTGAATGGCGCGTTGGGCGAGCTCGTCAAGAAGCGCATGCCGGTCGGCAATATTGGCGTGCTTGTCACCGCGCGCGCCGGTGCGCCGATCGAGTTGCGCGCCCTGACCGTCGACGCCCAGGGACAGGTGCGCGCGCAAGGCGAGACCAGCGCGCCGGTGGTTGCGACGGTCGCTGTGGCGTTGCAAAGGACCGCGCGCTTCGATGCCGCCGCGCTGATCGCCGGCCTGCCTGCAAACAGCCTGGACGTGCAGCGCACGCGCCCGACCGCACTGAGCGGCAAGCCGACTGCAGTGCGTGCAATCCCCGCCGGGCGCAGAGTCGGCGATCTCGGCACCACCGCTGGCACCAGCGTGCTGACCGGCGAATTCACCACGCTCGGCACCATCACGCTGGCGCCGCCGCAGGTCGATCCGGTGCCGATCCAGCGGCTCGAACTCAGCGTCACTGGGCTCGCCCCGGGCGGCCGGCTCGGGCCGCAGCGGCAGGTGCTGCAGTTCGTCGGCTTCGACCTCATCACCGCGCGCAGCAGCGTGCTGACGCGCAGCGACCCGCGCACGACCGTGCCGCTGCGCCTGGCCGGCCAACTCGGCGCGGGCGGCGGCACCCTGCTCGACCGCAGCAACCATGGCCTCGTGGTCGCGTCGACCTTCGACCGCATCCTCGCCGCGCCCGAGATCGAGGTGCCGGTCTACGACTACCTGGCCAGTCTCGCGCCCGAACGTTTCCTGCCCGGGGTCGGCGAGATTCCCGACGACGCGATCATGCTGCTCGAAACCAACCCACGCTTCATCGAAGCGCTGCTGGTCGGGCTGAACCACGAGATGAACCGCGAGTTGCTGTGGCGCGGCTTCCCGACCGACCAGCGCGGTACGCCGTTCCGCCGTTTCTGGGACTGGGCCGATGGCGGCGCCGACATCCCGGCGATCCACACCTGGCCCGCTGCCAACGCCCTCGGCGGCAATGGCCGCAGCGGCGCGGGCGGGCAGATCGCTCTGCTGGTGCGCGGCCGGCTGCTGCGCCGCTACCCGAACACCGTGGTACTGGCCTGGAAAGCGAACGGCAACCAGCTGATCAATCCGCCGGCAGCCGGCGACATCCGCACGCCGGTGTTCGGCGGTGCACTCGGCAGCGACATCGTGTTCGCCGGCTTCGACCTCGCCGACACCGAGTTGCTGCAAGGCGACGGCTGGTTCTTCGTGCTCGCACAGCAACCGAGCGAGCCGCGTTTCGGTTTCGACGAACCCGACCTGCGCGTTGCGAGCCCGGCACTCACCGCGTGGTCGGGCGCCGACTGGCGCCACACCGGCACCGCACCGGGTGGCTGGCTGCACATCGCCGGCAACCCGCTGGCCGGGCGCCAGTTCGGCGCAGTGCATTTCGTGGACCATGCCGCGCATCTGGCCACGTTGTCGCTGCAGCAACCGATGCGCATCGCGCTGCACGCCCGCAGCCTGCTCGCCTGATCATCATGGCCGACAACTTCGACTCCGAGATCAATGCACTCGCCGCGAGCGTGCCAGTCGCGCTGCTGCCAGTGCGGCTGGAAGCGCGTTTCTTCGACAACGCGCGCGAGTTGCGCTTGCGTGTCTACCCGGACCAGATCCACGTCGATGCACACGAGCCGCGTCTCACGTCGGTCGAGCGCGACGCCGGCATCGCCTACTGGCAACAACGTGCGGCGGTGCCGAACCCGGTGCTGCGAACCGCCTCGCCCTGGTTGGCCATCGCCGGGCCATTCGGTGCCGCGCGCGCAGCCTGGGTGGTGCAGACGCTGACGCCTGAGAACCTGCCAGCTGCGTTCGGCCCGGGCAGCGGCGCGTTCGTGCCGGTGTTCCCGGCCACGCCACTGCAAGACGCCACCTGGTCCAGTGCCGCCTGCGCCGCGGCGCTGCCCAAGCGCTGGCTGGTGCTGGGCCGGCGCGGCGGCGCCACGCTGTTCCGCAAATGGAGCACCCCGATCGCCACGCCGCTGGACCTGACGCCGACGCCGCTGGACGACGGCACACCACTTCCCGACAACGCGCTGCCCTTGCAGGACTCGGCCCGCTGGCTGGTCGATTTCGACGTGGCCGAGAAGGCCGGCATGGCGCTGCGCATCGTGGCCGCCGACCTGCCCTCGGCCGACGCCATGACAGCCGGTCTCGACCGCATCCTGGTGCTCGGCGTCGCCAGCGCGTTCACACCTGAGAAGGGCGCGGCCAGCCTGCGCACACTGCTGTCGGCACACATCCATACCGATGGCCTGTCTACCTTGCAACCCGGCACGCCGACCAACGTGAGCCGCGACAGCACCGCCGCCGCGGCGCCCGACGCTGCCGCGCTCGCCGCCGCGCTCGACCCCGAAAAACGTCCGACCGCATCGGCCTTCAACGGCAGCGGCGGCGACCGCCTGTGGCGCGCATTCGGCTTCGGCGCGACGGTCAAGGACATCCTCAGCGCAGTTCCCGGCGCGACCGGCTTCGAGGCCTTGTGCGCGGCGCACATGGGCAACGCCTTGTGGGAAAGCACACTCGGCAGCTGGTTGATCGACTTCCTCAAACCGATGATCGAGGACGCCGCGGCAACGCAGGTCCGCGACCATGTGCGCCAGCACCTCGTGCCCGCCGGGCCGATGCCGGCACTGCGCATCGGGCGCCAGCCGTATGGCGTGCTGCCGGTGATTGCGGCGGACCGTTTCCTGGCGGCCAAGAACAATCGGTTCGAGACCGAACTGTTTCAGGTCCTGCGCAAGTTGCGCGTGCTGTGGACCGACGCCGTCGCGCGTGCACCGCGCCTGGGTGCCAGCAGCGACCTCGATGCCGACCTGACCAGTGTGCTGCAAAGCACGCCGCTGTCGAGCCGCTACCAATGGCGCCCGGTGCTAGGCCCGTTGGCGCTGAATGCATCGCAAGGCCTGGAGCGCCATGCCGCCGCGCAGGAGACGCTGACCGAGTTGCTCGGCGTGCACCTCGGCTGGAAACGCCGGCCCGACCTCGCCGGCTTTGCCGCACACCCACAGTCGCACCCCTTGCGTGTGCCGCTGGTGGACGAAGCCGCCGCTGCGCCCGCCGCGCGGCTGTCGCGCAACTACCTGAGCGAGATCGCGACGCTGGCGCGCAGCAGCGGCGAGTGGGACGCGATCAAGGAGCGCGAAAAGGCCCGCACCCTGCTCGAAGCGCTGGCCGCGCATGCGGTCGCGCGCGAGCTGCACCGCGCCGACATGCGCACGCTCGATCGCCAGCGCCTCTCGGCGGGCGCGATCAACGCGCTGCCGGCGGTCGGGCTGATGGCCGCGTCCGAATACGTCGCGATCGAATCGATCACTCGGCCGGTGGCATCGGCCGGCGCCTTGATCACGACGCCGGCCGAAGCGGCGCGCAGCGTAATCCCGTCCATCACCGCCGACAAGACGGTGCGCCAGTTCGTCACCGCTGCCGTCGCGCGTGGCGTGCGCCCGACGCCCGACTACGCGGTGCTCGGCGACATGCTGAGCAGCATGGAGTTTCTGGCCACGCGCAGCGTCGGCGAGCTGGATCGAGCGCTGCGTGGCTGGCTCGATGCGTGCGCCTGGCGGCTCGATGCCTGGTTCACCTCGCTCGCGCAGCGGCGCCTCGCCACCTTGCGTACCGCGCAGCCGAGCGGCCTGCATCTCGGCGCCTATGGCTGGCTCGACGACCTGCGGCCCGACGCATCGCCGCAAGCCACGACACAAGGCTATGTGCATGCCCCGTCGCTGGCGCAGGCAGCCACCGCGGCGGTGCTGCGCAGTGGCCACCTCGCGCACCACGACGCCGAGCACCAGGCCTTGCAGATCGACCTGCGCAGCGACCGCGTGCGGCGCGCCGCCCAGCTGCTGGGTGGCGTCGCCGCGGGGCAGCCGCTGGCCGCGCTGCTGGGCTACCGCTTCGAGCGTGCGTTGCGCGAGCGCAACCTGCTGCTGGCGCGCTTCATCCTGCCGCTGCGGCGCCTGTTTCCCTTGCGGCCAACCGGCGAAACGGTGGCGCCGCCGGCCGGTGCGTCCGAGACGCTTGCTGCGCGCGATGTCGTCGATGGGGTCGCGTTGCTGCAAGCCTGGCGCGACCAGCAGGCCGCGCTGTTCACCCGCCTCGTGCCCGCACCCGACGCCAACGACACCCCGTTGCTCGCCGACGAGCTGAACCGCCTGACCGACCTGTACGACGCCGTCGCCGACCTGATGGTGGCCGAGGCGGTGCATCAGAACGTGCTCGGCAACAACGACCGCGCCGGCGCGGCGATCGCCGCACTCGACCGGCAGGAGCGCCCGCCGACCCTCGACTTCGTGCGAACCCCGCGCAGCGGCACCGCCTACACGCAGCGCCTGCTGGTGCTGCTGGGCGACGCGGTGTTGCCGACGACCTGGACGGCACTGGGCAACGACGCCCGCGCACGGGCCGAGCCGCGGCTGTCGGCCTGGGTCGCGCGGCTGCTGGGCAACCCGACGCGGTTCGTGCTTGCCGCCAACCTGCGGAACGGTGGCACGGTGAAGCCATTGACGCTGGCATTGCCGGCCCTGGGCTTGTCGCCGTTGTCGCTGGTGATGGCATCGCGCGGCAGCTCGCAACAATCCTCCAGCGAACTCGAAGCGCGCGTGCTGCTGTCCTTTGCAAAGCTGGTGACCGCACCGACGCCCGACACCGAGATCGAGTTGCTCGACGCGCCCGCGCCGGTGGCCAATACGCTGGGCCTGGGCGCCGTGCGGGCATTGCTGCAATCGATCCACGCCCTCGTTACCGGCCAGCGCCCGGCACACGCGCAAGACCTGGCCTTGCCGCGACATGTTGCCGACGGCGAAGGCGTCGATGCGGCCGAGCTGGGCTTGCGCGCGCAGGCCTGTGCCTTCGCGCATGCAACGGCGTTGACGACACTGCGCAACGTACAGGCCCAACCCGCCGCCACCGCGACCGCCATGCGCAACGCGCTGCTGGCCGCCGCCGCGTTCGGTCTGCACGAAGCCTTGCCACCGCCGCCCGCGCCGGCCGGCCAGGCCGTGGCCGAGCGCGCGGCACTGCACGAACAATGCGGCGCGCTGATCGAGGTGATGTCCGAGCGCAGCGCGCGCGAACAGGCCCTCGCCGGCCAGGCCGCCGGCGCGCTCACGCTGCAAGCGGCGGCCACCCTGCACATCGAGCGGACACGCGTGCTGCTCGGCCAGGGCTTCCCCATGCTGCCCTTGTTCCAGCCCGGCCACCCGGCCGATCTGGCCGCCAGCCTGGCCGCCCGCAGCAGCCTGCTCGGCGGTGACGAACCCGCGCCATTGGCCTGGTTGCAGCGCATGGGCCTGGTGCGCGACGACAGCGCGCGCCTGGCGACCGTGATGCAAGGCGCCGAGCTGACCGGCGGGGACATCACGAGCGCGAGCCTCGCGGTGATGCAGTTACCGGCGCGCCCCGGCGAACGCTGGCTCGCCCTGCCCTTCGGCACGACGCCACCGGCAACCGCCGAGCTGGCGATCACCGCCGCGGTCAGCGGCGTGCTCGACCCGACGAAACCTTGGGCCGGCCTGTTCGTCGATGGCTGGCCCGAGACCATTCCGGCGCGCGAAGAGACCACCGGCATCGCCTTTCACCACGACGCGCCCGGCGCGCGCGCGCCGCAGGCCGTGCTGCTCGCCGTGCCGCCCGACGCGGCGGCGCCGGCCTGGAACGTCGACGACCTGCTCGCCACCATCGACGAAGCGCATGACCTGGCGCGGCTGCGCGCCGTCGGCCCGAAGGATCTGCACTTCCTGGGCACGCTTTTGCCGGCCCTGCTGCTGCCGGCATCGCTGTCGGACGACGTGCCGGGCGTGCGGCTCGAAGCGCTCGCGGCACTCGCGCCGGCAAGCGCCGGCGTGCTCGGCAAAACCTGAAGGCGGGCCCACGGCATGCAGAACGTCCTCGTTCCCGGCGCGCGCATCCTCAATGCGCAGCGGGTCATCAAACCTGCGGTCAACACCTGGAACCGCCTCGAACCGCTGCCGATCTCGAGCGACTTGCAAGTCGCGTTGCAGGCCGCGGTGGCCGACCCGCTGTGGCTGTTGTGCCGGCAGTGGCAGTTCCTCGAATTCGCCGGTGAAGATGCCGGTACGCCGGTGCAGGTGCAGGTCGCCGCCGAGGCCACGTTGCTCGACCGCTTTCTGGCCGGCCCGCTCGGCGCCGATGTGGCCGCCCGGGCCCGGCCGCTAGACACCGGCCGGATGCCGCTCGAAGTGCAGGTCGAGGCCGAGCCGATCCGCGCACTGCACCCGCGGCTGGCGGCAGAGGCCGGGCAGCATGCGCTGCGCTTGCTGCTGCCGGCCTGGCCGGCCTCGCTGCGCGCTGGCTTGAAGTCCGCGCTCATCGCCACCTATGCGCTGACCATTCCTTCAGCCGACGAGAGCCTGGCCGCCGACGAAGCGGCGCGGCTCTGGTGGGCCATGGCCGCGGGCAACGCACTCGACGGCCGCAAACTTGCCGCTGCCCTGGCGCCGCTGCGCGATGCAAGCGGCCGGCTCGGCACGCTGCCCGCCACGCCGCCGGTGGCAGCGGCCCAGCGCGCCGCCACACTGGCCGCGTTGCAGGCCTGGCTGGCTTGGTATGACCAGCAGGTGGTCGAGCCCGCGGCGGCCAATGCGGCGTGGAATTCGCGTCGCCTGGAGTACGCCTTCGCCGCATCGGGCCGCAGCGCCAGCCAGGGCGAGATCACGCTGGTGGCCGACGAATACGCCGACGGCCAACTCGACTGGAGCGCGGTCGACGTGGCACCGGTCACGCTGTCGGCGAGCCCGCCAGCCGCGACGCCGACAACGACCACGCGTCTTCTGCTCAGCCGCCCCAGCCTCGCCACCCCGGTCGAATTCGCCGGCAAGCCGGCCGACCGCTACTGGGAGTTCGAAGACGCGGCGGTCAACTTCGGCGCAATCGGCGCCGGGCCGACCGACCTGTCTCGGATGCTGCTGGTCGAGTTCGCGCTGATCTACGGCAACGACTGGTTCGTCGTGCCGCTGCGCGTGCCGGTCGGCTCGCTCTACAACATCACGCGCTTGGCGGTGACCGACACCTTCGGCGTCGTCACCGACATTCCGCGCAGCCGCAATACCGATGGCGCGGCCTGGTCGCTGTTCGAGTTGGGCGGCCGTGGCGCGAGCCTGACGAATCGCCGTGTCGAGACGGGCCTGTGGCTGCCACCGGCGCTGGCCGGACGCATCGACGGCGCACCGCTGGAGCAGGTGGCTTTGTTCCGCGACGAGATGGCCAACATGGTGTGGGGCGTCGAGCGGCGGGTGCAGGGTTTGTCGGGCACGGCCTACGACCGCGCCGACGAAGCCTCGCGCCGCGCCGCGACCCAGCAGCTCGACGGTGCGCCGGTCGAAGCCGAACTGGTCTACCGCCTGGCCACCGAAGTGCCGGCGCACTGGCTGCCGTTCGTGCCGGTGGCTGCGCCGGGCAGCAGCGGCACGCACCCGGTGATCGAGCTGCAACGCCGCGCGCTGCTGCGCACCGGGTTCGACGGCAGCCGCCAGCGTGTGCTGCCGCGCGGGCAGTTGCTCGGCCAGGCCGATCGGCTCGAAGAAGAAGAGGTGGCGCGTGAAGGGGTGCTGGTCGAACGCGCCTTCCAGTACGCCCGCTGGTTCGACGGCCGCGCGCTGCTGTGGGTCGGCCGGCGCAAGACTGCCGGCCGCGGCGAGGGTGCAAGCGGCCTGCGCTACGACACGCTGAGCTGACCCAGGGTGACCGGCACCCGCCACCCGCCACCCGCCACCCGCTACCCGGCATCTGCACTGGCGCAGCAACCTCAACAACACGGGCGCGTCGAGTGTGGTCGTCGA
>Ga0163144_10012884_pt1 | contig 17498 bp, 21 predicted proteins | sample OliLak19BULKMAT1_FD_123175 | JGI IMG/M metagenome (GOLD analysis project Ga0163144, IMG submission 123175) | Freshwater microbial mat bacterial communities from Lake Vanda, McMurdo Dry Valleys, Antarctica - Oligotrophic Lake LV.19.BULKMAT1 | ecosystem: Environmental > Aquatic > Freshwater >...
TGGGGCGGGTCGCGGGATTCGGGTGGACGGCTGGGTTGGCGATGGGCCGCAGGTGGTGGTCGCGGGATTCTGGGGCGAGGCTGAGGTTGATTAGGGAGCTCGAAGGGGGGCGGGGTTGGGGCGGTTCGCTGGATTCGAGTGGGCGCCTGAGGCTGAGTAAGGAGCGGTGAGGGCGGCTGGGTTGGCGATGGGCCGCGGGTGATGGTAGCGGGATTTGAGGGCGCGGCTGACGTCCCGGCTAGGAGCGGTGGGGCGAGGTGAGATGCTGTAACAGAACTGAACGAGGGAGTTTTCGAGATGAGTGAATTGTTGCGACAAGCCTGGCTGACGGTCGAGCCCGGGGACTATGAACTGCACATGGCAGGGATCGGGCAGGCACAGGCCAATGCTGGGTTAATGGCCGCTTGGCTCGCCGGAGGGCCCGGAACAGAGACTGTCCTGGTCGCGGGTGCCGGGACCGGGCAGATGTTCGACTTCCTCGGGTCCGAACAGGTTCGGCCGGAACAAATGGTTTTTTCAGACTGGAATCCGCGGTTCCTCGACGAGCTGCGCGGGCGGTTGGAAAAGACGGGCCGGACGCCGGGGGAGACCGTCGTCGATAACATCGAACAGACCTCGCTGGAAGGACCTTATCGAAACGTCGCGATCACTCTCGTGCTGGAACACGTCGAATGGCGGTTGGCGCTGGTGAGCCTCAAGACCTGGGGGGCAGAGAATGTTCTGCTGGTGATTCAAGAGAATCCGGCGAACCTGGTTAGCGCCGTGACCCCAGGGCGAACTGTGCCGGGGACGATGAACGTGTTTCGGGAACGCGCGGCTCCGCATTTGATCCCGGTCGAGGAGTTGACGATGGCGATGGTCGAGCTCGGGTTTCGGCTGGAACAGGTCCAGACGGCTGTCGTCAGCGACGAGAAAAAGATGCTGGGGTGTTGGTTCGTTACGGCTTCTTGATTTCCTGCATGGCGCCTTGGATGAGGTCCTTGGCGCCAACCAGGCCGGCTAGCACCATTTGAATATCCATGGCGGGCTTGGCGGGGTTGCGGGCGCTCGTGCAGTAGACTCCGTGCTGGCCGACCAGGACGAGGGCGTCCGTCAGGACATCGAGAGCGAGGGCGAGCTTGCCGCGGGCGGGACCCATCTGAAATTCGAGGCGCTCGAGCTCTTCTTGTCTTTCCCGAAAAATGTCCATTCCTTTACTCTAGAGGGATGAGTGAACTTCCGTCCTGGCCCGTGTCGACCAATCGAGAACGAGAGCTGCTGGATCAAGTCCTGGCGAGCCCGCAGTGGGGCGGATTCAACCCGATCATCGGGGAGTTCGAACAGAAGTTTGCCGCCTACCAACATTGCGCGCATGGCGTTGCGGCGGTGAACGGGACCGTGACCCTGGAGATGATGCTGGTCGCCGCTGGCATCGGGCCGGGCGATGAGGTGATTGTGCCGGCGATCTCGTTCGTTTCGACTGCTTCGGCGGTGTCGCGGCTGGGGGCGACGCCGGTGTTTGTTGATATCGAACCGTTCACGTTCAACATGGATCCGGCGCAGGTTCGGTTGGCGGTGACGGCGAAGACGAAAGCGATCCTGGCGGTCCACTTCGGGGGGCCTTTGGCGGACATGGACGCTTTGGTGGCGCTGGCGGGGGAGACCGGGGCGATGCTGCTGGAAGATGCCGCCCATGCGCACGGGGCGGAGTGGAAGGGGCAGCGGGCGGGGTCGTTCGGGTTGGCGAGCAGCTTTTCGTTTCAAAACGGGAAAGTGATGACGGCGGGGGAGGGGGGGATTGTGCTGACGAACGACGCCGCGTTTGCGGAGCGGATGCGGAGTTTCATGAATCAAGGGCGGCGGCCGGGATACTCGTTTTTTCACCACTTTGAGGCGGGAAACAACTACCGGATGTCGGCGTTGCACGCGGCGGTGTTGCTGGCGCAACTCGAACGGCTGGACGAACAGATTGACCTGCGCGCGCGGAATTGGCCGCTGTTGAAGGTGGAGCGGCCGGGGCTGAGGTGGCAGGAGGTTCCGGCGGCGGTGAATCGGAACCCCTGGTATCTGCTGTTGGGCCGGATTTCGGCGGAGGAGTTTGGGGAGACGCGCGACGAGTTTTGCGCTCGCTTGCAGGCGAGCGGAATTCCGGTGACGCCGTTTTATCCGCATACGCTGTATCAGAACCCGATGTATGTGGGGGGGCTGCCCCACCGGGTGTTGCCGTGTCCGAACGCCGAGGCCTGCGTGCGGGACGCGTTTTGGATGCCGTTTCGATTGTTGATGGGTGGAGAGGCTGAGACGGCCCGCATTGCTGACGTGGTGCGAGGCCGTACACTACAGGGAGAATCCAAATGAAAACGAATCTGATGATGGCGTTGGTGATGGCTTCGGCGGCAATGGCGGCCGATGGGGGCTTGATGACAAGCACCTTCTCGAAGAGCGAGTTTCCGCTGTCGGCGGATCCGAGCGCAGGGCAATGGAAGAAGATTGCTCCGGCGGTGGCGGAGGGAGACCACTGGGGGAAGCCGGTCGAGAAGCATCGGACGGAGATCCGGTCCCGGTGGACGAAGGACCATATCTACTTTCTGTTTAGTTGCCCGTTTGAGGAGTTGCATTTGAATACGGCTCCGGTGACGGACCGGGAGACGAGTAAGCTTTGGGACCACGACGTGGCCGAGATTTTCATCGGGGCGGATTTTGAATCGATTTGGAAGTATCGGGAATATCAAATTTCGCCGTTGGGGGAGTATATCGACTTGGACATCGACCGGAAGAAGCCGCTGGCGAATGCGGGGGCGGACTGGAACTCTGGTTTCACGGTGAAGGCTCGGCTGGATCGGGAGAAGAAGATTTGGTACGGGGAGTTTAAGATTCCGATTGCTTCCTTCGATAGCCGGCCGGCGAAGGCGGGGAACGAGATGCGGGTGAATCTGTTTCGGATCCAGGGTCCGGGGCCGAAGCGGACGTATATTGTTTGGCAGAAGACGGGGATTTTGAACAACCATGTGCCGGAAGCGTTCGGGAAGATTCGGTTGGTAAGCGAGTGAACAGCGCACTTCGAATTTCCCACGTTGGCCTGCGTGGCATCGTGGGAAAGGGGCTGACGGCGACCCATGTGATGGAATTCGCGGCGGCGTTTGGGACATTCCTGGAGCCGGGGCGGCCGGTGGTGCTGGGTCGGGATCCGCGGTTGAGCGGGAACATGATTCGGGAAGGGGTGGTGGCGTCGCTGCTGGGTTGCGGGCACGACGTGATCGATTTGGGAGTGGTGTCGACGCCGGTGGTGCAACACGCGATTCAACGGTTGGATGCGGCGGGGGGGATTGCGATTAGCGCGTCGCATAATACGATTGACTGGAACGCGCTGCGGTTTTTTGGGCCGAGCGGGATCTACCTGAATACGGCTGAGGCGGGGGAGTTGTTGGACATCTACCACCTTCGGCGGTTTCGTTATGAAGAGTGGAACCGGCTGGGGAAATTGGTGGTGGTGGATACGGCGATTGATGCGTATCTGGATGGTTTGGAAAGGGTGTTTGATTTGGAGTCGTTGCGGCCGTTGAAGGTGGTGGTGGATTGTTGCAACGGGACGAGCGCGCTGATTTTACGGCGGATGAACGAGCGGTTTGGGTGCGGGTTTATTCTGATCAATGAGCGGGTGGATGGGCGGACGGTGGCGCATACGCCAAACACGAGTGCGAGCATTGTGGAGTTGCAGTTGGGTCCGTTGATGAAGCCGTTGGGGGCGGACGCTGGGTTCCTTTTTGACATGGACGCGGATCGGGTGGCGCTAGCGGACGAGCAGGGGCGGGGAATCAGCGAGGAGATGATTCTGCCGATGCTGGCGGACCATCTGTTGCCATCGAGCGTGGGGAAGTTGGTGATTGCGAATTTATCGAGCACGGCGTTGCTGGAGGATGTGGCGGCGCGGCACGGGGGCAGGGTGCTGCGGGTGCCGGTGGGGCGGCAGGCGGCGATTGATGCGTTGTCGACTTATCGGCCGGAGCAGATTGCGTTGGCGGGGGAGGGGACGGGGGCGGTGATGATGCCGCAGTTCCGGTTTGTGTACGACGGCATTGCGAGCATGTTGGCGATTCTGACGATGATGCGGCAGCGGGGACAATCGGTGAGCGAGATTTTGGCGGGTTATCCAAAGCACCATATTCTGAAAGCCGAGATTCCGCTGACGAGTTCGAACATTCCGGCGTTGTTGATTGAGTTGCAGGGGCTGTATCCGGACGGGCAGATGGACCGGAGCGACGGGCTGCGGATTTCGTGGCCGGACCGTTGGTTCCATGTGCGGGTGAGCCAGACGGAGCCGATTATTCGGGTGATTGCGGAGCAGCGGGGGGCGGAGCCGCGGGAGCTGTTTGAGAGCTTGCTGGAGCGGGTAAGGAGCTTGAACTAATGGCGCGTCAACATTTGCTGAAGGTGGGGGTTTCGGGGGTTCGGGGGGTGATTGGCGGGTTTTTGACGCCGGCGCTGGGGGCGAGTTATGCGCAGGCGTTCGGGACGTATGTGGGGAAAGGGCGGGTGGTGATAGGGCGGGATACGCGGACGTCGGGGGAGATGTTGACCCATGCGGTGAACTGCGGGTTGTTGGCGGCGGGGTGCGAGGTGATTGATCTGGGCGTGATTCCGACGCCGACGATTCAGATTTACATTGCGCATACGCGGGCGCGGGGAGGGATGGCGTTGACGGCGTCGCACAATCCGCCGGAGTACAACGCGCTGAAGCTGTTCAATCGGGAGGGGCTGTTCTTCAACCACTACGAACGGAGCGAGTTGTTAGACCTGTTTCACCAGAGCGATTTTGCGCGGGCGGGGAACGAGGAGATCCGGGCGGTGCGGCAGGATTTAACGACGGCTCCGGCGCTGCACTTGGCGCGGGTGTTGAGCCGGGTGGATGCGGACGCGATTCGGCGGCGGCGGTTTCGGGTGGCTTTGGACGGGGTGAACGGGGCGGGTTCGGAGCTGTCGGTCCGTTTTTTGCAGAGTGTTTTGGGGACGCAGTTGGAGGCGATTTCGGTGGATCCGACGAAGGTGTTTCCGCGGATTGCGGAGCCGCGGCCGGACACGTTGACGGAGTTGGCGGAGCTCGTGCGGCGGAGCGGGTCCGACGTGGGGTTTGGGCAGGATCCGGACGGGGACCGGTTGGCGGTTTGCGATGAGACGGGGCAGGTGTTGGACAACGACGATGTGCTGGCGTTGGCGGTGCATCGGGCGCTGGCGTACACGCCGGGGGATGTGGTCGTGAATCTGACGACTTCGGCGGCGATCGACGATATCGCGATGGCACACGGGCGGAAGGTGTATCGGACGCCGGTGGGGGAGGCGAACGTGGTGGAGATGATGCAGGCGGTGGGGGCGGCGATCGGTGGGGAGGGTTCGTCGGGCGGGATTATCTATCCGGCGGTGCATTTGTGCCGGGATAGTTATACGGCGATGGCGCTGGTGCTGGATTTGATGGCGGAGACGGGGAAGACGGTGTCGCAGCTGGTAGCGGAGCTACCGCGGTATACGCGGCTGAGCGGGAAGGTGGCGTTTGAGCACGGGCGGTTGGGAACGTTGATGCAGTCGTTGGAAGAAGGTTTTCCCGATGCGGAGACGAACCGGATGGACGGGTTGAAGTTGAGTTGGGCGGACCGGTGGCTGCATGTGCGGAGTTCGAACACGGAGCCGCTGCTGCGTTTGGCGGTGGAAGCACGGACGGCGGAGGCGGCGCAGACGCTGTTTGATGATGCGTGGCGGCAGTTGACGAGCTAGGTTATTTAACGGTCTCGGGCTCGGGGTCGTGCACGTCGTAGATTTTTTCGCCCTTTCTGAGGCGCTTCAGTCTGCGGCGGATTTCGAGTTCCTGCTGGACGGGGCTCCCTTTGAGAATGCGAAGCGTTTCCTTGCGTTCTTCGAGTTTGCCGGCGAGAGCGGCGTTTTCATGTTGGATCCTTTCGAGCTCATTCCACTTGCCGAAGAGCGCGGAGACGCCTTGCTGTCCGGTTAGATTCACCGCCGCATATGCGCCGACCATGGTCGCGACCAAAACTAGGCCGAACCGCTTGTACACTTGTATCGCTCGAGAACTTCGCACTACTATACCTACCAATTGGTTATAAACTTCTTTTGCGAAAAAAGCTACCCCGGATCACTGATAAGATTGTGCTCTTGTCTACTATTTCTTCTCTCGATTGTTCTGCGAGGGGCTAGATCAAGGAACTGAGGCGCATTGATGCAACCAACAACGAAAACTACATGGGAAACCGCGGTGCCCGCGAGCAACGCACGACGGAAGGTGATCTGGTTTGCGGTAACGCTGGCGATTCTGGCCTATATCGATCGAGTTTGCATCTCGATGGCCGCGCCCGAAATATCGAAAGATTTGGGATTGGACAAGGCCCAGATGGGTTACGTGTTTGGCGCGTTTGCGGTGGCCTACGCTCTTTTTGAGATTCCCGGCGGATGGCTGGGGGACTGGATGGGTCCGCGGAAAGTTTTGATGCGGATCGTGATCTGGTGGAGTTTCTTTACGGCGGCGACGGGGTGGATGTTTAACTACTGGTCGATGTTGGCGACGCGTTTCCTGTTTGGGGCGGGGGAGGCGGGATGCTTTCCGAACATCACGAAGGCATTTTCGACTTGGCTGCCGCTGGAAGAGCGGGTGCGCGCGCAGGGAATTCTTTGGATGGCAGCGCGGTGGGGCGGGGCGTTCACGCCGCCGCTGGTGAACTGGATCTTCAAGGTGATGGATTGGCGGATGGCGTTTACCGTGTTCGGTATGGTCGGAAGCGTTTGGGCGTTCTTCTTCTATCGGTGGTTCCGAGATAATCCGCAGGAGCATCCGGAAGTGAACGCGGCGGAGCGGAAGTTGATTGCGGCGACGGCGCATCCTTCGTCGGGGCACGGCGATGTGCCGTGGGGGAAGATGCTGACTTCGAAGAGCGTTTGGCTGCTGTGGTTGCAGTATTTCCTACTAAGCTTTCCTTGGTATTTCTACCCGACGTGGCTGCCGACGTACTTGCAGGAGTACCACGGCGTCGATCGGATGACGAGCGGCTACTACGCGATTTTGCCGCTGTTCCTGGGTGGCGTGGGGTCGTTGACGAGCGGGTTCCTTTCGACAAAGCTATCGCGGCGATGGAATAATATCGGCAAGTCGCGGCGGGCGATTTCGACGTTTGGCTTCGGCGGGGCGGCGGTGATGATGTTTATCGCGATTCAGGTGAAGGATCCGCTATGGGCGATGGTGGGACTGGGGCTGTCGAGCTTCTGCAACGATCTGGTGATGCCGAATGCGTGGGGCGCGTGCATGGACGTGGGCGGCAAGTATGCTGGCACGCTGTCGGGATCGATGAACATGATGGGCAATATTGCGGGATTCGTGGCTCCGGTGATGGGGGGGATTATCCTTCGCAATACGAACAACGATTGGAACCTGTTCATTTCGATCATGGCGAGCGTGTACGTGCTGGGGATGTTGACGTGGCCGTTCATTGATCCGGTGACTCCGCTGGAAAACGAAGGCTAGGGTTGTTCGATTTGGACGAGGTGTTTGAGACGGCGCGGGCCGAGGGCCCTAACGCCGCCAATCCAGTGGAGTGCGGCTGACATAAGAACAGCCGCACTGGGCGCAGTCGGGGTCGGCGGGACGAGGAAGGCTTTGGCCATGCCGTCGGGGACGAGGAGTTTGGGGTAGCGGCGGGAGAGCGCGGAGATTTTGGCCGGCCAGGCTGATGCGGCTGGCGGGGGGAAGATTTCGGGGCTGACTTCGCCGCGTTGGGGAGTGTAGACGCTCATCCAGATTTTGTTGACCTCGGGGCGAGCGTTCCAGAAGGAGACGCACTGGTCGAGGTAGCCGGGCTGTTGCATGCGCTGGTTGACGACGGTCCAATGGATATTGACCTTGGTGTCGGTGATGTTTTTGAGGATTTTTTCGTAGGTGGCGGGTTTGCGGCGGAGGTTGTGATCCTTCGCCAGACCGTCGACGGAGACAGCTACAGTGACGAAGGGCGGCTTTGTCCAGGCGCGGGGATGGGGATGACGGCGCTCGTGACGATCATCGTTTAGATGCCGCGCTGGCTGAGCGGGCATTCGCGGATCATCTCAATGGAGAGTGAGCGGATTCGGCCGTGGAGGATCTTGCCCTACACGGTAAGACTAGGCCTGATGCGTCTTGAGAAGGGAGAGTTGCCGGCGAAGTTCAATGGGGTCCAAGAAGTTACGGAAGCGTCGGCCGTTGGGGAGGAGAGTGACGGGTACGTCGTCGTTATAGAGAGCGCGGAGGGTGGGGTCGGAATCGATGTCAACGACGGTGACGGCGAAGCCGAGTTCAGCTTGGGCATGGCGGAGGGTCTTTTCGGCGACTTCGCAGAGGTGACATCCGGCGCGGGTGTAGAAGAGGATGGTTACCATGCGAGGTCTGGGCGGGAGCCGTAGCGTTGTTTCGGGCGGAGGAGGCGAATGAGCGCGATGCCGGCGACGAAGCCGCCGATGTGGGCGAACCAGGCGACTCCGCTTTGGTTGAGATGGGATTGGCCGACCGCGCCGACGCCGCTGAAGAACTGGAGGACGAACCAATAGGCGAGGATGAGCCAGGCGGGGATTTCCATCGTGGTGAAGAAGATGATGATGGGGACGAGGGTGACGATCTTCGAGTGGGGGAACTTAACGAGATAAGCTCCCATAACGCCAGCAATGGCCCCGCTGGCGCCGATGGTGGGTATGCGGGAGTCGAGGGTGAACAGGTATTGGAGGAGCGTGGCGGCGACCCCGCAGAGGAGATAGAACAGGAGGTATTTGAAGTGGCCGAGGATGTCTTCGACGTTGTCGCCGTAGATCCAGAGGAACCACATATTGCCGATGAGGTGCAGCCAGCCGCCGTGGAGGAACATGCCGGTGATGATGTCGACCCATTGGAAGTGGCGGGGGACGAAGCCGTATTCGAGTAGGAAATGGTTGAGGGAGAATTCGTCGAGGGAGAACTCGTAGAGGAAGGCGAGCACGTTGAGAGCGATCAGGCCGATGGTGACCAGCGGAAAGGAGTAGCTCGGTTGGGTGTCGCGAAGAGGAATCATGGGTTGTTTTGGGTTAGGAGGAGGCTCTTTGGACGAAGTCTTTCTTGCTGCGGCGTTGGCCGGAGGCGATGAGGGCGCGGGCTGCGGCGGCGTCCTGGATTCCGCCTCTGGCTCCGATTTCCATGCAGTTCAGAGCGGCCATGGCGTTGGAGAAGTCGAGGGAGTCGCGGAGACTGTAGCCTTCGAGGACGGAGTAGCAGAAGGCGCCATGGAAGACGTCGCCGGCACCGGTGGTGTCGAGGCAGTCGACGATGAAGGCGGGGGAGTAGACGAATTCGCCATCCATTCGGGCGATGGCGCCGAAAGCACCGAGGGTCATGGCGGCGACCTTCATGCCGAACTCCTGCTGGATCATGACGAGGGCGCGGAAGGGATCGCGTTCGTTGGTCCATTGGGGCGGAAATTCGGAGCTGGTGATGAGGTAGTCGATGTTGGGTAGGACGCGATCGAAGCCGTGGTAGACGGTGTCGACGTCGACGGTGACGGGGATTCCGTGAGCGCGGGCGATTTCGGCGGCGCGGGCAACGGCGGGGGTGTCGTGGCCATCAATGTGGAGGAGACGGGCACCGGTGATCATTTCGGGACGGATCTCTTCGGGTTCGAGGCGCAGGCCATCGGGGCGGCGCCAGAGGACGGTGCGTTCGCCGGTGGATTGATCGATGACGATATAGGCGGATTGGTTGGCACAATCCCGTCGGACTTGGACATCGTCGAGGTTTATTCCGGTGCCGAGGAGGCTGTCCCACTGGATGCGGCCACGCTCGTCGTCGCCCATCGTTCCGATGTATTTTACGCGCAGGCCGAGTTTAGCGCAGGCGACCATAGCGCTGGCGACTTGGCCTCCGGGAGAGAACATTTCTTCGACGAAAGGTTCTTTGCCGGCGTAGGCCGGGAATTTGGGAACCAGCAGGAGGGTGTCGGTCGCATTGAGGCCGACACCGACCACATCAAATTTTGACATCCTCTCAGGCTACCGCGAAGCGACTATTTTTTTCTGGGTCCGATTTGATATAGGTAAATTTTGTGCCGGCGATTGTGGACGAAGACCTCTCGTACATCGACGGGGTTCCAGCCACGGATGCCGTAATCGTGGGACACGACGCGGGCTCCGGGGTGAAGCGATTGCTCGAATTTCGGCCGGAGCCTTTCGTTGAAATTGGTCGTTAGGTAGAGGGTGACGACGTCGGCTTGGGTGAGGTCAACTTCAAAGATGTCGCCGCGGATGACCTTGGCGTGATTTTGGAGTCCGAGGCGGGCGATCATCTCGGTAGCTTCTTTTGCCAGCTTGGGGTTTAGTTCCACCCCGACCGCTTTTGCGCCGAACTTTTGGACGGCGGTAATGAGAATTCGGCCGTCTCCGCAACCGAGGTCGACGACAACCTCGCCTCGTTTTACGTTGGCAGATTCGAGCATTTGCTCGATGATTTCCTTGGGCGAAGGGACATACGGCGCAAGTCGCTGGGGATCGGAGGGTTGAGCCGCCAACGGGAGCGCGGAAAGGGCTAAGAGAGAGTAGATAGCAAACTTCATGATTCCCTGAACAATTCCTCTATTGAGGTTGACGTAAGCGAGCGGAAGCCGTTTCCGCGGTTTGCGAATATCGTGAAGTCTACTGGGTCGGTGAATTCTGAGCGAGCCGGGCGGTGCGTGTCTTCACGATACGGTTTACCACTTCCGAGGTAGCGAACCAGAGATCGCGCGGTTTACTGATAGTGTACTCCTGGCCTTTGAAGTATTTCACAGCGTGAGAGATGGAGTCGCGCCACGGGATCTGGGCCGGATAGAGGTTGTAGTTCAAGTAGAAGAGCGGATAATCCAGGGAGCCGACCTCTTTCAAAGTCTCGGCTTCCACGTTCTGCTCGAGCATTACTTTGGGTCCGGCGAAGATGATGGCCTCGGCCTTGTTCGTTCCGCCGAGTTCGGAACGGATCAAATCGCTGAGAAACTGGGTTTCACTGTGCTTGACGGCCAACTTGCTGAGATCGACGGTGCCGAGTTTCATCTTGTTGAGGGCATCGCCGAGGGCGGGGAAATCGAGGCGATCAACGTTTTCCTGGCGATGGAGGACCTGTTGGCTGGCCATCGAGAAGGCGACAAGGGAGAATTTCCCGATTTTCGGCTCACGGGCAATGGAACGAAGAATCGAGACGAGCGCCGTCGTGTCGACCGACCGCATCACGGTACTTCGGGGGTTCTGGGGGGCGTAGTTGAGCAGGATTTTTACGTTGATTGGTTCTTCGTTGGAAGTCCGCTCAATGGGTGGCTCGTCCTTGAAGCTCTCGTGATCGGAGGCTCGGATCGACCGGGACGGGATGACCATGGCCATTTGGCTTTCTTTGCTCGTGAGGGCGGCATCGACGTCCCAGAAGTTGGAGCATACCCGCTCGGCGCGATCGCGCATCAGCCAGTCGACGTGGTACTTGCCTTCGCCAAGATCGAAGCCGCCATAGAGTGACGCTTCGCCTTTGGCCTCTTCCTCTATTTCTGGGACCCTGACCTTTTGGGTGAAATAGACGGGGCTATCGGGGGTTTCGAGGGAGGCGACTCGGAAAATAATTGTGAGCAGGTTTTCCTGGCCCGCCAGTTCTTTGAGCGGGACGGTTACCTCAAAACCGGAATGGAACTTTAGGTCGAAGCCAACAAGGGCTTTGTTCGAGGGGGTGACGTGGCAGGGAAGATCTTGCCGCGCCTCCTTCATTTCAAAGACGGCCATGTCGGTTCCAAAGAGACGGACGGGGCCACCGTTCCCGTTCATTATGGTCTGTGCCACAGCGGGCAGGCAAAGAACAAGCGGCAAGCTGACCAGCAGCAGGGGCCGGAGCGGGTCGCGTTTGAGCGTAAGCAAACGACGCACTTTCCCTCACAAATTCAAATGCACGATTTCCCTGAGCCTAACGGTGACAACCGGGGTCGCCAGCTAGCACACCGCCAGCCAGGGGATAACCCGTATTATGAACCAGATTCATGGGGATGCAACAGGGGAGTTTACTTATTTCACGTTTGGAATTTCTGAACAGTACTAGCGATGGTCCTGGACAAGGGCGCTGCAATGGTGTGACCTATGCTAGAGTTCTAGGATTATGGCATCGCGTAGCGTCAATAAGGTGATTCTGGTTGGGAACCTCGGCCGAGACGCCGAAACAAAATTTACGCCCTCTGGCGTATCAATGACTCGGTTCTCGGTGGCGACTGGCCGTCGGTACAAGGACCAGGCTACCGGTGAGTGGAAGGAAGAGACTGACTGGTCGAATGTGATTTTCTGGCGTGCGGAGAATTTGGCGCCTTACCTGACGAAGGGAAAGCAGGTCTACGTGGAGGGCCGGCTGCAGACGCGGAGCTACGAAGACAAGGATGGCCAGAAGAAGTATTCGACCGAAGTCGTGGCCGATGATGTAATTCTGCTGGGCGGGCGGGGCGGCGAAAGTGGTGTTGGAGATGCCGGGTTCAATCAAGAGCCTCGGATGATGTCTGGTCCCCGGTCTTCGGCTCCGCGTGCTGCCTCGGTGCCGAGTTCCGGCGGGGGGTCCCCCTTCGATGCCGGGATTAGCGATGATGACGTCCCGTTCTAAATCGGGACACGATTTTGTTCCAAATCGGGATTGTGGCTTTTTCAGGTATTGTTTTCAATAAGTTAGAATTGGCACGATAGTTGCTTCCAACTCATGCGGAGGTAATTGTGATGCCTGAATTCGTCTCCCTATTCGATTCGATTCCCGACCCGGTCCAAGATCCGATGGACCTTAGCCGGTTCAACCCAAGCTTTAGTTCGCAAACGACGTTTGTTCCCACCTTCCGGGAGGTTCCGGATGGTCGATACCGCGTTCAGATTACCGATTTGGAACTAGGGCTGGCGTCGACTGGCAACCCGGTTTTGAAGTATGGACTGCGGGTGGCGACGGGCGAGCATACGGGTCGAATGATCTGGAAGCGTCGAGTGATCACCGTGAATACGATTCGTTTCACGAAGCGGGAACTGCTGACCTGCGGTCTTTTGCTCGATCGATTTTCTCATCTTGGGCACCGCTTGGGCGAGTTGCAAGGGATTGGGCTAGAAGTGGGCAAGGTGACCAAGGGCGACAAATCGGACGTGTACTTCAATCGCCGGGTGGTAGAGCTATGAACGGGATAATGGTCGACTCCCGGGTGGATCTCCGTTTTTTTGACGAGATGTACCAGAACGAGGTGGTGACCGAACAGGAGACGTGGAACGCCATTCCGGACGGAAGGTATGAGGTGCGGGTCGATAAGGTCGAGTTGACGCAGTCCAAGAGTAGCGGCAATCCGATGCTGAAATGGACCTTGCGCATTATGGGTGCCGCGTTCCACAACAGGCTTCTTTGGAAGTATCGCGCGATTACTGAGAATACGATCGAATACGTAAAACAGGACCTGATTGTTTGCGGTTTGAATCTGCCGCAGTTTTCCAGTCTGCCTTCCCATCTGGCTTCTCTTCGAGGATTGGAATTGGAGATCACCAAAACGTCGAAGGGGGAGGATTCGAACATCATCTTCAACCGGAGGCTGGGATCGGTTCAGCAAGGGGATGGTGGCGTGTGTGACGACGACATTCCATTTTAAGAATCTCGCGCACAACGAACACGCTCCGGCGTGGCAGGATGGTCGAGTTCCTCGCCCGTTGGTGCCGTGGCAGAGCGGCTTGTGCGCTTTTAAGAAACGATCATTCGTCGGGGAATGATGGAGGCGTTTTGGGGCCGGAGTTGCTGTTCGAGTGCCAAGGGACTTATCGTAGAGAGTTACGCATCGTTTCAATTTATGTCCACGAATACTCCCATCACAGTCGCCCACGGCGACGGCATCGGTCCCGAGATCATGGAGGCTACCCTCCATATCCTGAAGGAGGCGGGTGCCCGCCTCGATATCGAAACGATTGAAATCGGCGAGAAGGTTTACCTCCGCGGCAATTCTTCTGGAATTGACCCCAGCGCGATCGAGTCGCTGCGCCGCACAAAGGTTTTCTTGAAGGCTCCGATCACCACGCCCCAGGGCGGCGGATTTAAGAGTCTCAATGTCACCACCCGCAAGATGCTGGGTCTGTATGCAAACATACGCCCTTGCGTAGCCTATCACCCGTACGTGGATACGCTGCATCCCAAAATGGACGTCGTCATCGTTCGTGAGAACGAAGAGGATACCTATGCGGGCATCGAACATCGTCAGAGCCAGGACGTTTACCAGTGTCTGAAGCTGATGTCCCGGCCCGGTTGCGAGCGGATTGTGCGGTATGCGTTCGAGTACGCGGTTCGGAATAATCGCAAGAAAGTTACCTGCTTCACGAAAGACAACATCATGAAGCTCACCGACGGGTTGTTCCACAAGGTGTTCGATGAGATCGCACCCGAGTATCCTCAGATCGAGAACGAGCATTGGATTGTGGACATCGGTGCAGCGAAGCTGGCCGATACGCCGGAAATATTCGACGTGATCGTGATGCCGAACCTATATGGCGACATCCTTTCTGACGTGGCCGCACAGATTGCCGGCTCGGTTGGTCTTGCTGGTTCGGCGAATATCGGAGTGAAGTATGCGATGTTCGAAGCGATCCATGGATCGGCCCCGCGCCGCGCGGGCCAGAACCTTGCCAATCCATCGGGGTTGCTCCTTGGCTCTGTGATGATGCTGGTGCACATCGGTCAAGCCGATATCGCCGAGCGCGTTCACAACGCCTGGCTTCGGACGCTTGAAGACGGGATCCACACCTACGATGTGTTTACGGAAGGTGTTTCGACCCAGAAAGTGGGCACCAAAGAGTTTGCGCAGGCTGTAGCCGCCAATGTGGGCAAGGAACCGGAGAAGCTCAAAGTCGTGCGTTACAGCAATGGGCCGACGCAGGATTTGACTGACCGGGTTTCGCACTACGTGCCGGAAGTTAAGGAGCAGATCGGCGTTGACATCTTCATCAACTTGGTGCCTGAATCAACGGACGCCTTTGGGAACGCGCTTTCGAAAGTCGCGATCGACGGAGTGAAACTGGTGATGATGTCCAACCGCGGCGTCAAAGTGTGGCCCAATGGTTTTCCGGACACCTTGACCTGCGATACTTGGCGCTGCCGGTTTATGTCCTCGGTGATGGAGAACGGCCCAGTGACGCACGTACAAGTCATCGCTCAATTGCAGGCACTGCTTGATGCCGGGTACGACTTCGTCAAGTATGAGAGTCTCTGTACGTTTAACGGCCGTGCCGACTTTTCACTCGGCCAGGGCCAGTAACCCAGCATGATGGAGCATGTTCTCGTCGGCGTGATTATGGGCAGCAAATCCGATTGGGATACGATGCTCCATGCCGACGAGATGCTCTCTCATTTCGGTGTAGAGCATGAGTGCAAGGTGGTCTCGGCTCATCGGACGCCGGAGTTGCTCACGGAGTATTCGCGTACAGCGGAGGACCGAGGGCTTCAGGTGATCATTGCCGGCGCGGGCGGGGCCGCCCATCTCCCCGGGATGGTTGCGGCGCAAACAACGGTACCCGTCCTTGGCGTGCCGATTGAGAGTCATGCGCTGAAGGGCATGGACTCCTTACTTTCGATCGTCCAGATGCCCGGGGGGATTCCGGTTGGTACCCTGGCAATCGGCAAACCTGGCGCGATCAACGCAGCCTTGCTGGCGATTCAGATTCTCGCGACGACCCGTCCGGAATTGCGGTCCAAGCTGCATGCGTATCGTCGCGGTCTGTCGGATATGGTTCGCGAGCAAACGTTGCCATGATGCCGCGCCCTATACTGCCTGGAAGTACCGTTGGGATCTTGGGCAGCGGCCAGTTGGGCAGGATGTTTGCCATCGCCGCTCGGCGCATGGGTTACCGCGTACATACGTATTCTCCAGACACCGACACGCCAACTGGCCAAGTGGCGGATCTGGAGATCGTGGCTCCGTACGAGGATCTCGACGCGGTGCGCCGATTTGCGTCGCAGGTTCGGGCCGTCACCTTCGAATTCGAGAATGTCCCGGCTGAGACGGCGGCTGCATGTAGTGAGTACTCGCTTGTTCGTCCGCGGGGGGAAGTCCTCCACACGACCCAAAATCGGATTCGGGAGAAGCGTTTCCTCTCTCAGCATGGCCTTCCGTTAGCCCCATTTCGGGAGGTCCACTCCCTTGCCGATCTTGAAATAGCGATATCGGCGTTGGGTACCCCTTGTATTTTGAAGACTGCTGGCTTCGGTTATGACGGAAAGGGTCAGACGAAGCTTTACACCGCTTCGGCAGCGGAGGAGGCTTGGCGGCGGGCGAAGGGTCAGGAGTGTGTGCTCGAGGCGCTGGTTGATTTTGTTTGCGAAGTCTCAGTGGTTGCCGCGCGAGGGGCAGATGGTGAGTTTGTTCACTACGGCGTGGTGGAGAACGATCACCAGAATCACATTCTGGACGTTACTCGTGCGCCGGGCCGGGTGAGTGATCGGGTGCGAAACGAAGCGGTGGCGATTGCTCGGGCGGTGATGGAGCAACTGGATGCGGTTGGGGTCTTGTGCGTTGAGTTCTTTCTAACGAAAGATGAGCGCTTGCTGATCAACGAACTCGCTCCTCGGCCGCACAATTCGGGCCACTTTTCCTTTGACGCCTGTGTGACGAGTCAGTTCGAACAGCAATTGCGGGCCACTTGCGGCCTGCGACTGGGTTCGACTGAACTGCTTCGTCCTGCCGCTATGGCTAACCTGCTGGGCGACATCTGGAACGATGGAGAGCCGAATTGGGAGGCGGCAGCCGCCTTTCCAGCGGTGAAACTTCACTTGTACGGGAAGCTTTCGGCCCGGGCTGGGCGGAAGATGGGCCATCTAACGGCCTTGGCTTCGACGGTCGACGATGCTGTCGCCCAAGTCCTCGCAGCTCGGACTGCGCTGTAGGGTTGCGGTTGGTGCTCCGCGTTGCGCCGTACTTCGACTCCTCGGCAACTTTGGGGGCTTGGCTTCGTCGTTAGGCTTCGGCACTCGCGAAAAGTTACCCATTATGTAGTGCACAACATAATGGGTATTGGACTAAACCGCTACGCGGTATTTCGGTAGCACGACCTTTTCACCGAAGCACAAGTATTCGCGGAAGCCCGCCATTTCCTCCCACACGGTTCCCTCTCAATGCGAAAAGATGTGGTTGCTGCCCGGCAGCCCCCTCCGTGCCAACATAACTGAGACACTTTTCATTCCCTAATTACACAGCAGGGCGGGAAGGATTTTCCTCATGATCAACCAGAAATCTCTTGACTCGATCCCCGCGCGGCCCTCCCCCCTGCCCAATCCCGAAGTCGTCGCCCAAGCCCAGCGCCGACGCTTTACCGCCGAATACAAGCTCCGTATTCTTACCGCAGCCGATCAGGCCAAAGGTGCCGGCGGCGTCGGCGCCCTCCTCCGCCGCGAGGGTCTCTACTCCTCGCTCCTGACCGACTGGCGTCGCGAACGCAACACCGCCAACCTCCAAGCCCTCGCCCCACAAAAGCGCGGCCCCAAA
>Ga0163144_10012886_pt1 | contig 17495 bp, 15 predicted proteins | sample OliLak19BULKMAT1_FD_123175 | JGI IMG/M metagenome (GOLD analysis project Ga0163144, IMG submission 123175) | Freshwater microbial mat bacterial communities from Lake Vanda, McMurdo Dry Valleys, Antarctica - Oligotrophic Lake LV.19.BULKMAT1 | ecosystem: Environmental > Aquatic > Freshwater >...
CATCAGGAGGCCCTTCGGGCCAGTCACAGCGCCAGTCCCGCGTCAGCGGGTTCGTTCAATCCTCAAACGTCAACACGCCCTAGGCTTCCTGCTTCGGAGCAGACCGGGTGGCCGCCCAAGCCGATGTGAGCCGCGCGCGCAGGGCTTCGAACCGGCCTTCGGCAATTGCTGCACGCAGCTCCGCCATCAGCGCCTGGAAGAAGGCCGTGTTGTGCCATGACAGCACCATCGGGCCGAGATATTCCCCGGCCTTGAAGAGGTGGTGGAGGTAAGCGCGCGAGAACTCGCGGCTGGCCGGGCAGTCGACGGCGGCGTCCAGCGGTGAGAGGTCTTCTGCGAACCTTGCGTTTGTTAGGTTGACCGGGCCATCCCAGGTCCAGCCTTGGCCGTGGCGGCCGGAGCGCGTTGGCAGCACGCAGTCGAACATATCGATACCGCGCGCAACGCTCTCGACCAGATCGATCGGCTTGCCGACTCCCATGACATAGCGCGGCAGGTGGGACGGCAGATGGGGCACGGTAAAGTCGATGGTGTTGCACATCTGCTGGTGCCCCTCGCCGACCGCGAGGCCGCCGAGCGCAATTCCGCCGAAGCCTTGCGCGACGACGCCCCTGGCGGAGCGCTCACGCAGCGACGGGAAATTCGAGCCTTGCACGATGCCGAAGAGTGTTTGCGCGCCGCGCTGGCCAAAAGCGTCGAGGCTGCGCTCGCCCCAGCGCAGGGAGAGTTCCAGGCTGCGTTCGGCTTCCTGCTCCGTGCAGGGAAAGTTCGTGCACTCATCGAGCTGCATGGATATGTCGGCGCCGAGAAGGTCTGCCTGGATCTCGATGGAGCGGGCGGGCGTGAGGCGGTGGGTGGAGCCGTCGATATGGCTCTGGAAGGTCACGCCGTCCGCGTCCATCTTGCGCAGCTGGGCGAGCGACCAGACCTGGAAGCCGCCGCTGTCGGTCAGCATCGGGCCGGACCATCTGGCGAAGGCATGGAGGCCGCCGAGCGTTTTCACCCGCTCGGCGCCGGGGCGCAGCATCAGGTGATAGGTGTTGCCGAGGATAATGTCGGCGCCCGTGGACGCAACCTGATCCATGTAGAGCGCCTTGACGGTGCCGGCGGTGCCGACCGGCATGAAAGCGGGCGTGCGGATGTCGCCGCGCGGTGAACGCAGCCGCCCGGTGCGAGCCGCGCCTTCGGTTGCGCTGATTTCAAACGGAAAGGTCGCCATGGGGGCGGCGTATAGGCTGGAGCCCCCATGAAGCCAAGCGCGGCGTTCAGGCCGCCATCGCGCGCCAGGCGGCCATCAGGATCGCGAAGGCCCGCATGTCGCCGGTCGTCGTCGGCGCCATCTTGTTCATCGTGTATGCATAGGTGGCCCGCGCACCCATGTCGCTGACAACGAGGGAGCCGCCATAGCCGCCCCAGTAGACACTGTTCGGGTTCGGGAACGGGACCATGCCGCCGGCGAGGCCGAAGCCCATGCCGTAGCGCACGGGGATGCCGAGGATCTTGTCTGTGCCCTCGATCTGCAATTCGAGCGCCTTGCGGACGCCTGCTTCGGACAGGATCTGCTTGCCGTTGCCCCAGCCGCCATTCGCCATCAGCGACTGCACCACTGCGACCGAGCGCGCATTGCCGGCGCCGCCCGCTGCCGGAATCTCGGCGCCGCGCCAAGCCCGGGTAAGGGTGTCAAGCGCATTGATCGGGGGGTTGCCCGACATGTTGGTGACGAGTTCGTCAACCGAGCCATTGCCCAGCGTGCCACCGGCCGGGGGCGGCGTGAGTTCGGCGACGCGGTGATCTTCCGTGGACGCAAGACCGATATGGAAATCTGCGCCAAGCGGTGCGGCGATTTCCTTGCGGAACACCGTGCCGACGGTTTCGCCCGCGACGCGGCGGATGACTTCCCCGACGAGGTAACCCTGCGTCAGGGCGTGATAGCCCGGCGCAGAGCCAGGTTTCCAGAAAGGCGCCTGCGCCGCGAGGAGGCTCGTCGCCTTCTCCCAGTCATAGAGGTCTTCGCGAACCAGCGGCTCTTTCCAGCCAGAGAGGCCGGCAGAGTGGCTCATCAGGTGAGCGACGGTAACGTCCGCTTTTCCGTTGGCGGCGAACTCCTGCCAGTATTTCGCGACCGGCGCAGCGAAGTCGAGCGCGCCCTTGTCTGCAAGGAAGAGCGCCGTCAGGGCGGTCATCGTCTTGGTGGTCGAATAGACGTTGACGATCGTGTCTTTTTCCCAGGGCTTCGTCTGCGCCTCATCCGCGTAGCCGGCCCAGATGTCGACGACGGGCTTGCCCTCGAGCGTCATGCAGAAGCTGGCGCCGTTTTCCTGCACCCGGTCGAAGTTCGACTCGAAGGCGGCCTTCACCGGCGCGAAACGGTCTTCGGCGAAACCATTGGCTTTGACGCTGCTCATGGCAGTCCTCCCGCCCCGCCAGCGTCAGGTTTTCCGGGATTATACCGGCGGGATGGGATTGGCTTTACGCAGGGACCCGGGGGGGGGACAATACCTTCCGCAGGGACGCAGGGCGCACCCGGGCGCCAGCCCGTCAGAACGTGATCTCGACGCCGGCAAGTTCCGGCAGCTGCAACACGATGACCAGATCGCGCAATTCCTGGCGGGCTGCCTTGTGGCTCATCGTGAAAACGACATTCGAGGATGTCTCGGTCAGGTCCAGCAGGGTGAGCCCCGCCGGGAAGAGTTCACGGTAGATGACGCGTTCGGACAGGCCCGGCGCAAGGCGGAAGCCGATGCGCTTGGAGAGGTTTTCCAACGCGTCACCGACACGTTCCTTGTTGCGGGCAGCGAGCGGCGATATGCGGTTGCGCATCACCACCCAGTCGATCGGGCGGCGGCTCGTCTGGGCTTTTTTCTTGCGGCAGGTCCAGACCATCTCCGAATAGAAGCTGGGGCGGAGCACTTCGAGCGTCTGCGGGTTCACGTCGCCGAGCAGGTCGAAATCGACAAAGCTGTCGTTCAGCGGGGTGATCAGCGTGTCGGCATACATGTGTGCGAGGCGCGACAGGAACGTGTCACCGCCCGGGGCATCAATGATGATGAAGTCGCATTCGCGCCTGAGACGGCCGAGCGAAGTGAGGAAGCGCTGGCTCTCCTCGGCCTCCGCCTTGTCGAGATCGCGCTCCTGGCTTGCCTCGACGCGGACAATCTCCGGCATGGAGAGCTTGGCGCCGGTGTTCTGCATCCAGCGGGTGCGGTTTTCGAGATAGCGGGTCAGCGAACGCTGGCGGACATCGAGGTCGATCACGCCGACTTTCCTGCCGATGCAGAGCAGCGCAACGCTCAGATGGATCGAGACGGTGGACTTGCCTGCCCCGCCCTTCTCGTTACCGATCACGATAACGCGTGCTTCGCGAACCTTCTGCGGGATGTCAGTCAAGCCGTCGCGGCTTAAAGGAGACATCCCGTCGGCGGGCATGCAAACTACTCCACTATCTGCCGGCCCTCGGGCTGGCTAAACCACCACATCACGCAACGCGTGAAAGTGATTCAATAGACGCGGAGGGTTTCTGAAGTGTTAGGGAGCTTTCGATGAACAGATCATCTTCATCGAATGCGACAACATTCGTGAGCAACGGGACCGGCTGGGCGATCTCGTCAAACAGTGCCGGATCGAAGGCGACCGAAGACGCCGCGAGGGGCGTGTAGGTCTCTTCGGCGTGCAGCGGCATCTTCGTAAGGTTCGACAGGACGGCCCTGAGGCTGGCCAGCGCGCCGGACACCCGGCCATATTCCTGGTCCAGGAGATAGGCCTCCGAGGAGACCGCCGCCTGCGGACGATCAAACATCCAGCTGTCGCAAAGATCTTCCAGTTCGGCGACGCTTCGCAGGGCATCCGGCTCGCGGATATCGATGCGGGCCTTCCGCAGGCCCAGCGTGACGGCCCCGTACATGGCCAGCGAACGAACGGTGTTAACGATGCGGTGTGTCATGACTTGGAAATTCCGGCCTATGGGTTAACAACCCGTTTACATCAGCCTGATGCGGGACCGGATCAAAGTGAATTCCACGACAGAAAAGACGGTGGTCGTCGTGCGCACGCGTGTGGCCTTGCAGCAACAGGTGCGTGCCTGGAAAGACGCAGGCGAAACGGTCGGATTCGTACCCACCATGGGGGCCCTGCATCCGGGTCACGTCTCGCTCGTTGAAAAAGCGAAGGAAAACGCGGGCCGCACGATCACCAGCATATTCGTTAACCCGGCGCAGTTCGCACCGGGTGAGGATTTCGGGACATACCCGAGGCGAGAAGACGACGACCTCGCGCTACTGTCGGGCGCCGGATGTGACCTCGTTTATTTGCCGACTGTTGCAGAAATGTATCCCGATGGTTCGGTCACGGACGTTCGGGTGAACGGGATGTCGGACCTGCTGGATGGAATCTACAGGCCGCACTTCTTCTATGGTGTCGCAACCGTGGTGGCGCGGCTGTTCCTTCACGTCCAGCCAGACGTCGCGGTGTTTGGCGAGAAGGATTACCAGCAGCTGCAGGTGATCCGCCGGATGGTGCGCGACCTTGGCTTTCCGATTCGAATTATCGGTGGCGAGACCAGGCGCGATGCAGACGGGCTCGCCCAGTCATCTCGCAATCTTTATCTCTCGGCAGACGAGCGGCGCAATGCAGGGGCAATGTTCGCGGCGTTGCACCGCGCATCGGTTCGCCTGTCGCAAGGCGCCCCGCCCGCGGACGTGCGGGCCGAGGCAGAGGCGCACCTCCTGCGGTCGGGGTTCCGGAATGTGGACTACATTGCGGTGGTCAATCCGGACACGCTCGCTGGCCTGCCCGGAGACGCGCCGCTTCCAGCTGGCACCGCTCGCCTGCTCGGCGCGGCCTGGCTAGGGCGCACGCGGCTGATCGATAATCTCAGCGTGACGCGGTGAAGGCTTTCAGAGCGTCGAGGCAACGGATGTTGTCCTCGGCGCTGCCCACCGTGATACGCAGTTTGGTCGGCAGGCCGTAGCCGGCGATGGCGCGCACGAGAATCGACTGATGCTTCAGGTGATGATGCGCCGCAGCGGCGCGGTCCGCCCCGCCGAACTCGCAGACCACGAAGTTGGCGTGCGACGGCGGCGTCGGCAGGCCCAGCGCATTCAGTGCGTCTGCCATCTGGGCGCGCCACGCCGTATTGTGGTCGCGCGAAAGCTTCAGGAACGCGTTATCGCCGATGCTGGCGATTCCGGCCTCAACGGCGAGCGTGTTGACGTTGAACGGGCCTCGAATGCGCTGAAACGTGTCGGCGACGGCCTTGGGCATGTAGGCCCAGCCGAGGCGGAGGGCCGCGAGGCCGTAGATCTTGGAAAAGGTCCGCATCATCACGGTGGTGTCGCGTCGGTCGGCGAGATCGCGCAAGCTGGCTTCGTAGTCAGGGCCCAGGTATTCCGAGTACGCACCGTCGACAACGAACAGAACATGCGGCGGCAGGGCATCCTGAAGCCCCTTGAGCGCGTCGAGGGACAGCATCGTGCCGGTCGGGTTATTCGGGTTCGCAAGGAACAGGATCTTCGTTTTCGGCGAAACGGCGCCGAGGATGGAATTGACGCCGGCTGTCATGTCCGTCTCCGGCGCCCTGATTGCAGCGGCGCCGTGGGCACGGGCGGAGACCTCGTACATGGAGAAGGCGTGCTCGGTGAACAGTACTTCGTCACCGGGGCCGGCATAGCATTGGGTCAGCAGGTGGATGATCTCGTCCGAGCCTGCGGCCGTGACAACGCGGGAGGCATCCGCAATCCCTTTTTCCTCGGCGATCGCTTCGCGCAAGGCGGTGTAGTCTGGGTCCGGATAGACCTGCAGGCCTTCGCCAGCGGCCTTGCGAATAGCTTCAACCGCCAGCGGGCTCGGCCCGAAGGGGTTCTCGTTTGAAGCCAGCATCGCAACCGGTCCAGACGCCCCATGCAGCTTGCCGCCCGGGACATAGGATTTGGTGTTCGTGATGTGGTCGAGAGGCTTGATCATATTCATCAGAGGCGCGCTTACACCAAAGCCTGCGCGGCGGGAATGGTGCGGCTTGACGCGATCAGGGCCTGGTCGGCGCTGTGGACTCGCGCGAGACCAGACGATGCGGCAGCACGCTGGGCGCCGCCTCCCCAGCTTCGGCCTTCCCGAACAGCATGCCCGCCGCCTGCGACGCCATCTCGCGGATAGGCTGGTAAATGGTGGTCAGCGAAGGCACCACGACCGACGCGAGCGGGGTATCGTCAAAGCCGGCGACGGAGAGGTCGTGCGGGATGCGCAGGCCTTTCCGGAAGGCGACGGCCAGCACGGCGGCGGCCATGTCATCATTGCTGGCAAAGATGGCCGTGGGCGGGTTGGGGGCTGCCAGCAAGCCTTCGGCCGCGCGCAGGCCGGAGTCGAAATGGAAGCTGCCCTGCGCCATCAGAACCGCCTCCGCCTCGAGCCCGTTCCGCGCAAGCGCGGCGCGGTAGCCCGCCACCCGCAGCCGCGCCTGGGGGTGATCATCCGGCCCGGCGATGAAGCCGATCCGCCGGTGTCCGAGCGCGAGCAGATACTCGGTCATTTCGGCGGCGGCAGCTTCATCGTCCATGCTCACATGGCCTGCCTCCCCTGCCGCCTTGGCGGGTGCAAGGCGCACAAACGGAATGCCGGCTTCGGTCAGACGGCGGAGAATGGCGGGATCTTCCGTCAACGGGGCCACGAGAATGACACCGGCGAGGTTCGGGTCACCGCGCAGCGAAACAAGGCTCTCGAGCCCGGCACTTGTTGCTTCCTCGAATATGGCATTGAACCCTTCGGCATTGCAGCGCTGCAGGACGCCAATCTGGATCTCGCTGGTGTAGTTGCGCGAGGTGTTGGAGAAATAGACCGCAATCAGCCGGCTTTGGGCGGCGCGGAGGTTACGGGCATAGGGATTTGCCCGGTAACCGAGTGCCTTGACTGCCTGCAGTACGAGTTGGCGCGTAGGCTCACGTACGTTCGGTTCGCCATTGAGCACACGGCTGACGGTCTTGAAGGAAACACCCGCTTCACGCGCCACATCGACGATGGTTGCAGGGCGGCGGACATGCGTGTCGATGGTCGTTCCCCGGAGTAAGCCTTGGTGATCGCGACGGCGATGACACCTTTGTGTCTTACCTTATGGTGTCGCCTGTCGGGGGCAAGCCTCCTGCTCAAGGCAGGATCAGAGGTCGCGGCGTTTCAGGGGGTGCAACTCGTGCACCTTGTCCTGAAAGTGGCGGGGATGAATGAAGTCGTCCGAGAACCAGACGGCTTCCGGCAGTGCAAACAGCTGGCGCACCCAATCGATCATGGCCTTGCCCTGCGGCAGGCGGCGAACCCGTTCGGTATAGTTGATCCAGAACCTTACCGGTGCCAGTTCGGGCAGCTCCAGTGGCACCAGACGCGGATCCAGAACCGCCATGAAGGACGGAAGAATGGCGACACCGCCACCCTTCGCGCATGTCTCGGTGATCGCGGTGCCGGAGTTGGAAATGAACGCGAAGTCCACCATTCTCCTCATCTCCGACATGCGCGGCGCCCAGCGCTCGACTTGGTGAACGTATGACGTATGCAGGATGCAGCGGTGCTTGCGATAATCGTGAACCGTCTCGGGCCTGCCGAACTCGGCAAGGTAGCCTGCGGACGCGAAACCGACATAGTGCTGGGTGCCGAGCCGGTGCGCGTTGACACCGTGCGGGCGCGTATCCGAGAAACTGATCGAGATGACGGGTTCGTGGCCATGAAGATCCGGCTCCGTGTCGCCGACCATGAGTCGCACCTGGATCTTGGGGTGTGCCTTGTGGAATTGCGAAAGGCGCGGCGCAATCCAGTAAGGGCCGAGCCCGTCTCCTGTCCGCAGCGTAATCGAGCCGGCAATCAGCGCGCCCGTTGCTGCGGTTTCCCGGCGCAGCGTTTCGGCGGCATCCGCCATGCTGTGGACGTGCCGGATAACCTGCTTGCCGACATCCGTGAGCTCAACGCCGCGGGTTGATCGCAGAAAGACCTGAGCGCCGAGGCTTTTCTCAAGATCGTCAATTTTCCGGCTGATTGTCGGGGGCGATTCGCCAAGGCGGACGCCAGCCGCGCTCATGCTCGACAACTCGGCCACCACGCGGAAGACGCGCAAAGTATCCCAATCCAGACGATCGATGGACATGAAGAGCTACCCGCCGGCGGCCCTCGTGACCGCTTCTTGAACTGCGTCCGGTTTGATCCCGAGAATAAGTACCGTCAACCCAGAAATGTAAATGACGTTGCGTCATCTACATATGGTTGACGGTTTCAAACCTTCGGAACTTTACTCAGCGGCAAGCTTGTTCGACAGCATCCCGTCGAAATACGCGATGGTCCTGGTCAGGCCGTCGCGCAGTTGGACATTGGGCTCCCAGCCCAGGATCTCGCGGGCCTTCTCGATATTCGGCTTGCGCTGTTTCGGGTCATCCTGCGGCAGCGGCATGAATACGAGTTTGGATTTCGACCCGGTCAGGTCGATCACCTGTTCGGCCAGCTGGCGGATCGTGAATTCGCCGGGGTTACCGATGTTGATCGGGCCCGTGATGTGATCGGGAGAATCCATCAGCGCCATCAGGCCGCGAACAAGATCGTCGACATAACAGAAGCTGCGCGTCTGCTGGCCGTCGCCGTAGAGGGTAATGTCTTCGCCCTTGAGGGCCTGGACGATGAAGTTCGACACCACCCGGCCGTCATTCGGGTGCATCCGCGGGCCATAGGTGTTGAAGATCCGGGCGACCTTGATGCGCAGATGGTGCTGGCGGTGATAGTCGAAGAACAGCGTTTCGGCGCAGCGCTTGCCTTCGTCGTAGCAGGAGCGAGGGCCAATCGGGTTGACGTTGCCCCAGTATTCTTCAGGTTGCGGGTGGACGGCAGGGTCGCCGTAGACTTCCGAGGTCGAAGCCTGGAGGATCTTGGCCTTCACGCGTTTGGCGAGGCCAAGCATGTTAATGGCGCCGTGGACGCTGGTCTTGGTCGTCTGGACCGGGTCGAACTGATAGTGGATCGGGCTCGCCGGGCACGCCATATTGTAGATCTCGTCGACCTCGACATAGAGCGGAAAGCACACATCATGGCGCAGCAACTCGAAGCGCGGATGGTTCAGCAGGTGCGCGACGTTGGTGCGGGTCCCGGTGAAGAAGTTGTCGGCACAGAGCACATTGGCGCCGCTTTCGAGCAGGCGCTCGCAAAGGAATGAGCCAATGAAGCCGGCCCCGCCGGTGATCAGGATGCGACGCTCGAGGTGCATGACGAAAATCCTTAAACTGTCCGGGCGGACTTGAACGCCCTTATCGCGCAAATTTCTGCAAGAAGCGTGCAAGTCTTGCCGACAATTTGCGTGTGAGGGCACGATTCACAAGTCAAGCTGCAGAAAAAGCTCTCAACTCAGCAGATTGCAGCAAGCCAGATGGTGCGCGGAAACAGCCCGCACAGCGGCCTTAGCGGCGCTGTAAAGGCTCTCAGTTAACCTGAGTGGCCCGGAAATCACCCCCCCGTCTCGTGGGGGCCGACGGGTGACCAGTCAGTCCAGCCGAAAAAAGGTGTGCAGGCAATTGCCTGCAAGCCAGAGCCATGTCTGGCCTTTTCAAAACCGCGCATCGCCGCCGGCAGGCCTGCCGCCCTCAGCGCGGCACAGAGCATCAGCGCGGTCTCAGCCAGCACGGCCTCGACATCTTCGGCGTGCATCGAAAATACGGGCGGCAGGACTATCTGGATCCGGCGCTCCATAAACCAGGCCGCGACCGTTTCATCCGGGGGCGCTGCGCCGAGCAGGGGCAAGCGGAAGCGTTCATGTGCACAGGCGCGCCACGGTCTCAAAGGGGTAGATATGCGCCGCCGGATCCGGTGGCACGGACCAAGCGGCGCTTCCTCTTGAAATCCGGATCGCTTTTAAAAACCCTTGGCGGTGGATACTCTGATGCACAGCTAAGCCATTGGGCGGCGAATGAGCTCCACCTTGATTTCACGCGGTAAAGCAAGTGCTCTGAGGCAGAGACAAAACGCACATTGCAGGCCCAATCGCCCGTCAACAGACTAAGGGTGAGAAGGCCGTTCCACATCATCAAACCCGGGGCGGTTCACCCCCACACAGAGGCTGTCGCTTTTTTTAAACGGCGAGGTCGGTGTTCGCGGCGAGATAATCGCTGTCAAAGTCCGCGAGGCGGACAAGCGCATCGCGGTTTACAAACTCCACCCAGCCTTTGCGAACTTGAAGCAGACCAGCGATTCGAAGTTGCTTCAGGACTCGGTTGAGGTGTTCTGCCGACAAGCCCAACGCATCGGAAATGAGGTCCTGAGACAGCGGGCACCGAAAACGGCTGGCGTGCCCCTGCCCGCAAGAGCGAAGCCTCACAGACAATTCCAGGTAAAAATGCGCCGTCCTCCCGCGGGCGTTCCGCCGGCCGAGGCTGATCAGTCGCTCTTCAAGAATGGCATTGGCGCGCGCTGCATCCCAGAACATCGCACGCGCAAGGCGCGGGGCCATTGCCAGCGCTTCAGTCAAGCGATCAAGCCCGACCTCTGAAACTTCGGTTTCAGTAATTGTCGAGACGTTGTGGCCATACGCCCCCGCTTCCTGGCTGGTTGAGGAGGCGGGCGGATAGCCAATCAAGTCGCCTGGAACGTATACGGATAATACCTGCCGCGCGCCGGATGGCAGGGACCTATGGGCGCAGGCCCATCCCTTCTGCAGGATGAGGGCGCGCGTGGATGGCTCGCCGCGCGTTATGATTTCGCAATTGCTTTCGTAACGGCGTTGCTGAACAAGCAGCGTAGCGAGGACATTGCGTTCGGACGCTGTCAGCTGGAAAGAGTTGGAGAAGCACGCCGGCGCCGGCCCGCCGGCCACTATACCACCCGCGATCAACGAAGCGTTGTCCGGATCCAGATCGACTGGCGCGGTCGTCCAAGAACTAGCGTTTTCGTTCGGATGTCGCACGGGCGGAAAAACGGTCCGCGCCACTCCCGTTGAATTCTCGCACATACCGCCTACACCGCTTTTACTTACGATTGCCGGGCCGGGGGCCGGCAGGGCCCCCGATTTCGCTTATCGCCGCCCTTGGATAACCTGGACGAGGACAATGATAATCGCGACAACGATCAGGATGTGGATGAACCCGCCCAGAGTGTAGGAACTCACGAGCCCCAGGGCCCACAACACGATCAAGATGATTGCGACAGTCCAAAGCATTTCCTGTATTCCTGTAATTGCGACCAGTGTTCGAAACGCAATTCGGGCGATTGCTCGGTCACGCGATCAGACGTTTCCCTGCAATCGCCTTCTTGCATTCCCCAACTTTGAAAGCGGCTGCCTATTTGACCTTGGTAATCTTGGTGCCTTCGATGCTGACCCCGGCCATCAAGCCCTTCTGGTCGAAAATGAACGCATACGCATCGTCCTGAAGGGTCGAGGAGGAAATGTTTTCGGCGACGCCCTGATCGACCACGACGACGGTAGGACCGACACCGATTTCCCAGCCATCGGACGCGGTGACATAATCTTCTGCTTCCTTATTCATCAGGAAGACAGCGTATCCGTAAGACTGCGCGCCTGCCTGGAGTCCCCATGAAGCGGTAAAGGAATTGTAGTAGCCAACCACGTTCGAGCCACGGCGAAGTTCGCCTTCGCCGTACGCGCCGCCGAAGACGAGCCCAGCTTTCACGATTGACGGGAAGATGAGGACAGCGCGGGATTTTGCAGCAATTGCGCGGGCGGCAGCGTTGTTTTGCGTGAGAGAATCCAGCGCCTCAACGCTCATCGCGTCGATGTTCTGGGTCGTCGCACGCGAAGGCGGCGGGGTGGCGCACGCCGATGTGAAAAGAGCCGCCCCTATTATCGCTGCGGAAATTGTTTTGCGAAAGAAGGTCATTCTCCGTCTCCTCTGCGGCATATCGCTGGTTTGAATCTTAATTATAGATTCGGGATACGGGAGGAGAGAGGCTCGGAATCTACGTATTGCGCCGACGCTGTTTATGTCTGAATTTGCATTGAAACTGTGTTAGGCATCGCGGGATGCCGAGGGGTTAAAGGCGCAAATCATGCCCGAGCCGAAAGACGTGCCCTGGGAAAACGGCCTTATACCGGCCATGCCCAATGTCGATGAGTATAGTTTCAGCGAGCCGGGCCCAGCCGTGCCGGTTGTCGCTATCGGCGCGTCGGCGGGCGGCCTGAAGGCCTTCATCAGTGTTCTGGAAGCTGTACCAGAACGTGCCGGGATAGCTTTTGTGCTGATCCAGCATCTCTCGCCGGACCATGAAAGCCTCATGGCAGAATTACTCGGCGCACGAACGCACATGACCGTACGCCAGATCGAAGACAAGATGCGAATTGAGCGCGACTGCGTCTATGTGAATCCGCCGGGACAGGACGTGTCATTGCGCGGCAACACGCTTTCCATCAGCCCGCACCCGGCAGACCGGTCCGAGCGCCTGCCGTTCGACTATTTCCTGATGTCGCTAGCCATGGAACGAAGCAGTCGCGCAATGTGCGTGATCCTGTCCGGCACCGGCCATGATGGCAGCAAGGGACTTAAAGCGGTAAGGCACGCCGGCGGTTTCGTGATCGCCCAGGATCCCGGCACTGCCAATGCCGAGGGCATGCCCAGAAGCGCCATCGAGACCGGTGATGTAGATGCTGTTCTGACCACCCGCCAGATTCCCTTCGCGCTGATGAACTGGAACGGCCTGACGAAGGACGCACAACATGCGGTATCGCTGCATTCGGATGATGCTGTTCCGGACTGGCTTGACGAGGTCGTCAAGATAATCTTTGATCGGACAGGTTCGGATTTTCGCCTCTATAAGCCAGGCACGCTTGTCCGGCGCATTGCCCGCCGGATGTCTGTGGCATCGACGACAGCGGCTCAAGGGTCGGGCTATGTGAACCTGCTGATGACGGATACGCAGGAATGCGAAGCGCTGGCGGCTGATCTCCTGATCAACGTCACCCGCTTCTTCCGGGATCCGCAAGTGTTCGAGTTTCTTGAGAAGAGCGTGATACCGGATCTGGTGCGCAACCACAGGCTGGACCGGCCGCTGCGGATCTGGGTCGCCGGATGCAGTTCCGGTGAAGAGGCCTGGTCGCTGGCCATCCTCCTGCGCGAGGCGATCGAGGCAGACGGACGCGGCGTACGCCTCCAGATCCTTGCATCGGATATTGACCCTGACGCAGTCGCAACAGCGCGGAACGGCGTTTATCCGGTATCAATTGCATCTGATGTTTCAGCCGCACGGCTGTCACGGTTTTTCACGCCGGACGAACGCGGCTACCGGATCAGAAGTGATTTGCGCGCTCAGGCAGTATTTACCTTGCAGAATCTGCTGAGCGATCCGCCATTTGCCCGAATTGACATGATCTCGTGCCGCAACGTTCTGATCTATCTTGGACCGGAAGCGCAGTCGAAGGTCCTCTCACTGTTTCACTTCGCACTTGCCGGCAGGGGGATCCTTCTGCTTGGCACTTCCGAGACGGGCGGCGACATCACGGGCCGGTTTGAAGTTGTCTCGAAGCCGGCACGTGTCTATCGTCATCTCGGGCGAACAAAGCAGATCGAAGACGACGGCTCTTCCCTCGCAGCTAAACCGGAGATGGCAGGTAAAAGCTTTCTCCTGGACCTCGAACCCGCGCCGGACTCGCGTTTTGCGGATATATGCAGACGAACAGTAACCCGTTTCTACACACCCGCAGCGGCGCTCGTGACCCGCGAGGGCAAATGCCTTCACTTCCTTGGACCCGTCGATCTCTACCTCGATGTCTCTCAGGGATCTGCTTCGCTGGAAATACTCCCGATGTTGCCGCTGTCGCATCAAGCGGCTTTACGGGAAGCAATCCTTGGCGCCGGTCCGAACGCGCCCGTGGTCAAACTCAATGGATTGAAGATTTCTGAAACGAAAGGCGCAACTGCGTTCAGCACGCAAGTCCGGTTCGTTCAGGATGGGGCTGATCAACTTGTGCTGCTGACGTTTCAACCTCGCATCGCGTCAGAACTCGAAAACAAAGCCGATCCGGATTCGCCGAAGTCTGCAGTCGGTGACCCCGGGCGCCTGGTTGAACTTTCGGGACTGAGGCAAAAACTCGACCACACAACGCATCTGCTGGAGCAGGCGCTTGGGACTGAGCGCAAGATGCGGCGCGAATCTCTGAGGCTGAACGAAGAATATCAGTCCACGAACGAGGAGCTTGTGACCTCGAAGGAAGAGCTGCAGTCCCTGAATGAAGAACTCACCGTCCTTAACAGTCAGTTGCAGGAAGCGCTTGGACGTCAGCGGACGACTTCAGACGACATGAAAAACGTGCTTTACAGCACGAATGTGGCAACCCTTTTCCTAGACTGCAACCTGTGTATCAGGTTCTTTACGCCTGCAACCAAAACAGTGTTTGGCGTGATCGCCTCGGATATTGGACGCCCGCTCGCAGACCTGCGATCGCTCGCACTCGACCCCCACCTGATAGACGATGCCGGCAGTGTATTGAAATCAGCGCAGGAGATTGAACGCAAAGTCTCCACGAAGGACGGTGACTGGTTCCTGCGGCGAATCCTGCCGTATCGCAGCCACAATGACACAATTGAAGGCGTGGTGATTACCTACATCAACGCGCTTGAGCAGCACAAAGCCATTGAAACTCTTGAAGCTGCAATCCGGCAAGCGGAGCATTCGAGCATTGCGAAGACGCGCTTCCTGGCCTCTGCTAGCCATGATTTGCGCCAGCCCCTGCAGACGTTGACGTTCGTACATGGACTGATGGACCGCGATGCGATCAAGCCTGAAGGCAAACTTCTTGTCTTCCGGATGGGGCAGGCAGTCATTGCAATGTCGGGCATGTTGAACACGATGCTGGATATCAACCAGATCGAGTCGGGCGTCATCACCTATGAACTCGAGGATGTTTCCGTAACCGAAATTCTATATAATTTTTACACTGAGTATATGTACCATGCCCAAGCTAAGGGTATTGAATTGAGAATAGTGCCCTCGAGCGCTATGATCCGGACCGACCGGCGCCTCCTTCAGCAGATGATCAGTAACCTGCTCAGCAACGCTATCCGCTACACTGACACGGGCTGCGTTCTCATCGGCTGCCGAAAGCAGCATGATAGTCTGAGGATAGAGATATGGGACACAGGAATCGGCATCGCGGAAAACGAGCTTCCAAAGGTGTTTGGGGAGTACCACAAGATCAACACCAAGGGTCGTGCTACAGCCGAAAGCATGGGCCTGGGTCTTTCTATCGTGCAGCGTCTCGCCGATATGCTGGGTCATCGCGTTCATGTCCGCTCGTCGCCGGGCCAGGGCTCGATGTTCTCGATTGAAGTTCCCCTGGCAAAGGCTGCTGCACTAACTCGCCGCCCCGGAATGCTGCCCGAACCGAGCAGAACCGAATACCTCGAACCTGCGCTCACGGCGCGCATTCTGCTGGCCGAAGACGATCCGGACCTGCGCCAGTTGTTGGAAATCCTGCTTCAACAGGATGGCCACGAGGTCATAACGGCGGACAGCCTGCAGTCAGCGATCGAGGCGGCCGGACAAAAGGGCAAGACCCCCGAATTGCTGATTGCAGACTACAATTTGCCGGATGGGCATAATGGCGTGGAACTCGCAAGCTTTCTGAAGCAGAACGGGTTCGCCGACATGGAGGTAATCATCCTGACGGGTGATGTATCGGCATCCACGCAGAGCATGATTTCAAAGGCAGGCTTGCGTCGCCTCAAAAAGCCTGTCGGCCCGGAAGTGCTTGAGGCTGAGATCCAGCAAGCCCTCAGCCGGTCACGCAAGGCGGCCGGTACTTCTTTGCCGACCAAAAAAGTTGGTATTCAAAGCGCCGAGGTCATTGTGGTGGATGATGACCGGAACTTCTGCGAGTCGCTAACCGAGTTGCTTCGGGCAGAGGGCCTTACGGTCCAATCGTATTACTCTGGCGAAGCTTTCCTGAAAGACATGAACTCGGCTATTGCGCCGGGCGCTCCGGTCTGTGTGCTGATCGATGCTTATCTTGGCGGACTAAGCGGATTTGATGTGCTTGAAGCGCTGGTCGGCGCTCGTTCTTCTGCTGCCCCGATCATGATTACAGGCAACAGTGATGTCCACCTCGCTGTTCAGGCAATGAAGGCCGGCGCGCTCGACTTTATCGAAAAGCCTATCGATGTGATCAGCTTGCGCCGCGCCATTGAGCGTGCGCTCGAGACCGGACGGGATGCAGTGGCAGTCGACACGCGGCGAAACGAAGCGAATGAGCGTCTAGGGAAACTGACCGCGCGGGAGCGTGAAGTACTCGACGGCATCTTGACCGGCACACCCAACAAGAACATTGCCGCTGATCTGGGCATCAGTCAGAGGACTGTTGAAAGCCACCGCGCCTCGGTGATGATCAAGACGGGTTGCAAGACATTGCCGGCGCTGGTCCGCCTCGCGGTGAGGGCGTCATAGCGGCTCGTGCGGCGGCGATCCCTGGAGCGCGACGGGTAGGGTGAGCAGAACGCACGTGCCCTGCGGCTGCCCAGTTCGTGATCGGAATCGACAATTCCGTCAGCATCCTGAAAGGCCCTGGGCGTGATACGGGCGAGAGGCCCTTGAGCACCATAAAATTCTGGAGTTGTTGCGTTTGCTGCGCCAGCCTGTCGGAAGAAGCCTCGCCTGCGAACCAAATGTTGGCGGACCGGGACGCGGCAATCGTCTTGAGATGAACACGGGGATCTGCAGGTTCAGGCAAGTGGCCAATGGCAATCGCATCTGGAAAATCAAGGCGTATCGACGTTCGGGCGGGCATTGCCCGCTCTGTCACTTGCCGATCATCGTCTTCCGACTGATAGATCGGCCCCCGAAGAACTACCTGCTGTTGGGTTGCGTTACATCCCAGGAGATATTCAATCAGTAAACTGTAGGAATAAAATTCCGCCTTTGGGTCCTCACCGGAGACGTCAACGTCCGCTGCAGGGTGCTCCGGACAATTCCGCAATGACAAGCGACCGTGCGGGAATGTCGTTCAGCTGCAGTTTGGCACGAGTGCCGTCAGCGATCCCCTCGCTTGTTTAGTTGTGACGCTGGTTGACGGGAAATTTCTCGAGGTCATCGAGGATCTTGTTCAGAAAAGGATTGAGCGTCGACGGGACACTGACAGAGGCCAGACCGGCAAGCAGTGCGAAAACTATCGCAAACATTGGCCAGTCCGGGGCCATCCGCTCGGAGATGCCCGTGGCGCGGGAGATCAGGTCCTGCCCAGTCGAACTGCTTACGGCCGCTACATCAGGTTCGGCGTTGACACAAACGGCGCGACTGAGCAGAAAGGTCAACGCCGTCGTGGCAATCATTGCTCCACCTGTAATCGCGGCAGCCAGCGGCGGCGAAAGTTCAAGCGCGAGCAAGCCGGCGACTGCGATGCTCACCCAGACAAGGCCAAGCATAGCGACCACGGCCAGGATGAGCAGAAAAACCACTCGCCCAACAGTGTCACATGACCTGCGTATTGCAAAGTCGAGCATGCTTAACGGCGGCCCGACAAGATGAGGCCAAGGAGGATGCCCAGGCCC
>Ga0163144_10012887_pt1 | contig 17494 bp, 17 predicted proteins | sample OliLak19BULKMAT1_FD_123175 | JGI IMG/M metagenome (GOLD analysis project Ga0163144, IMG submission 123175) | Freshwater microbial mat bacterial communities from Lake Vanda, McMurdo Dry Valleys, Antarctica - Oligotrophic Lake LV.19.BULKMAT1 | ecosystem: Environmental > Aquatic > Freshwater >...
ATGCACCGAAGAGCCCGCCCGTTTAGCCCGACCCTCTCACGCACAGCATCATCGGAACGGCGATCAAAATCCACCGCCACATCGGTCCCGGGCTCCTCGAATCCGTCTACGAACGCTGCCTCGACGCCGAACTTGCCGACCGCGTCCTTTCGGTCTTACGCCAGAAAATCCTACGGATCCGTTACAAGGCGCTCGTGTTTGAAGATGCCTACAGCATCGACCTTATCGTGAACCCCGAGGTTATCGTTGAAGTGAAATCCGTAATGCTCCTCCTCCCTGTCCACGAAGCCCAGCTCCTCACCTACATGAAACTATCCGGCGTGCGTAAGGGCCTCCTCATGAACTTTCACTCGGCCGTGCTCGCCGACACCATCATCCGCCGCGTCCTCTAGTCGCCCGGTTGCCGTAGATCGATCAATGCTCCAAGGTGCGTTGTTCTCCTTCTCCTCCGTCCTCCTGCATTCCCCCGACTCCCCCTTCCCCTCCTCCTTCACCCTCTTCTCCGCATTTGTCTTCCTCATCCTCCTCCGTGCCTCCGTGGCTCGGTGGTGAACCGAGTACCCGACGGCCCCCCCATGCCCACCACCCGCGACTACTACGAAATCCTCTCCATCGAGCGCACCGCCGACGCCGACGAGGTCAAACGCGCTTACCGCCGCATGGCGATGAAGTTCCACCCCGACCGCAACCCCGGCGACGCCGAGGCCGAAGTCAAGTTCAAGGAAGCCGCCGAGGCCTACGAGGTCCTCTCCGACGGCGCCAAACGCAAGGTCTACGACCAATATGGCCACGAAGGCCTCCGCGGCAGAGGCCAACAAGCCGGCCACGATTTCAGCCGCATGAACGTCGAAGACATTTTCTCGATGTTCAATGACATCTTCGCCGGCGGCGGCGGTGGGGGTGGCGGCCGACGCGGGCCCGCCCGCGGCTACGACCTCGAAACCGAGCAAGTCCTCACGCTCGAGGACGTCGCCACCGGTGTCGAACGCGAAGTCGATTTCACCCGCCTCGATATCTGCGAAACCTGCACAGGCTCCGGCGCCAAAGCCGGTTCCAAGCCCACCAAGTGCACCACCTGCGGCGGTCACGGCAAGGTCCAGCAATCCGGAATGGGCGGCATGTTCCGCATGGTCGTCAACTGCCCCGCTTGCGGCGGCCGCGGCCAAGTCATCAAAGAGTTCTGCCCCGACTGCCGCGGCAAAGGCCGAGTCCCCAAAAAGAGAACCATCTCCGTCAAGATCCCCGCAGGCGTCCATCACGGTCAAGCCGTACGCGTGGGCGGAGAGGGTGAACCGCCGCCCCCGGAAGTTGCGCCCAACGGCCAAGGGATGCGTGGCGACCTGCACGTCGTCGTCCGCGTCAAGCAGCACAAGGTCTTTCAGCGCCAAGATGATCACCTCATCTTGGAGTTACCGCTCAGTTTCACGCAGGCCGCCCTGGGTGCCGAACTCGATGTGCCCACGCTCGCCGGCACCACCAAACTCACGATTCCCCCCGGCACTCAATACGGCAGCATTTTCCGCCTCAGCGGCTCTGGACTCCCCAACCTCCGCGATAACCGCCACAAAGGTGACCTTGTCGTTGGCGTCAAGATCGAAACCCCGCGTAAACTCAACAAAGAGCAGGACCGCCTGCTCCGCGAGTTCGCCTCGACAGAGGGCGTCAGCGGCGTCTCCCCAGAATCGCAATCTTTCTGGAAAAAGGTGAAGTCTTTCCTCGACACGTAACCCGCGCCGCCATCCACCTCACAAGCGCCCACCACGATCCCCCATATGTTCGGATTCCGGAGAAACAACATGCCCAACGATGAACGCCCCGACGAGGGCGGAACCCACAAGCCGGATGAACCCACCGATTACCGCATCGATTCCGATGAGATCCAGCAAATCGTCGATCTCGAGAACAGGATCGCTGAACTCGAGGGCCAATTGGCCGATGCCAACGCACGCGCCATCCGCGCCCTCGCCGACTTCCAGAACTTTCAGCGCCGATCCCTGCAGAACGAGATCGCCGCGAAACAGGACGGCGTCTCCGGCGTGGTCCGGGGCGTCGTCAACGCGCTCGATCATTTCGACCTCGCGCTGCACCTGGATCCCGCAAAGTCGACCGCCGAACAGATCGTCGGTGGCGTCCGCGTCATCCGCGATGAACTCCTGAAAGTTCTCGCGCAGCAGGGCGTTTCGATGATCAACCCCGCCGACGGCGACGACTTCCAGCCGGGCCGTCACGAGGCCATCATGCAGATGCAAAAGGATGGCGTCGAATCAGGCCAGGTCGCTCAAACGCTCCAGGCCGGCTATGTCCTCTCCACCGCAGGCAACGACCGGGTCCTCCGACCCGCCAAAGTCGCGGTCGCTCCCTGAATCCGTCCTTCCGCTCGTCACCGCAACTCGCGACGCCAGATTACCCCATGCCAACCTACGACTACCGCTGCAACGCCTGCAAACACGAGTTCGAGCACTACCAGTCCATGAAGGACAAGCCGCTCAAGAAGTGCCCCGAGTGCGGCAAGCCCGCACTCGAGCGCCTCATCGGCACCGGCGCGGCAGTCATCTTCAAAGGCTCCGGCTTCTACCAGACAGACTACCGCTCAGAGTCCTACAAAAAGTCGGCGGATGCCGACAAGCCTACTACAACAGACGCCGCCCCCAAGCCCGAGAGCACGCCGGAACCCAAAGCCAACGCCAAGCCCGACACGCCGCCTGACACCAAGCGCGAAACCAAGCGCGAAGGCAAGCCCGCCGCGCCCGATGTCAAGCCCCCAAAGCCCGAATCAAAAGTCGACCCCAAGCCCGAGCCAAAGCCCGCCGCACAATCGCCCTCCAAGAGCGCGGCAAAGCACTCCAAGCCAGCCCCCTCCAAAGGTGCCGCGAAGCCGCCCAGCCGATCCGGTTCATCCAAAGGGAAATAGGCAAAGGGAAATAGGCAAAGGGAAATAGGCGGAAAGTACATCGCCCGCTGCAACGAACGCTGCGACGCTGGCCGAATCCCGGGCACAAGGGGCCGCGTCCTCAGTCCAGCAACGCAACCGTCGTGAACGGCTTGCCCGCCAGCATCTCCAGTGAAGCCCCGCCGCCCGTCGAGACATGCGACATTTGGGCCGCCACGCCGAACTTCTCCGCCGCCGCCGCGGAATCGCCACCGCCCACGATGCTCACAGCCCCGTTCTTCGTGGCCTCGGCAATCGCCCGCCCGATCGATTGCGTGCCCTGCGAGAAGGGCCGCATCTCAAACACACCCATGGGCCCGTTCCACACGATGGTCTTGGCTCGGCGCAACACCATTGCATACTTGCCCTGCGTCTCCGGCCCAATATCCAGCCCCATGAACCCGGGCTTGATATCACCCTTGAAGACTTCCAAGTCGCCCGACTCGCTGAACGAATCCGAGCACACGTGATCCGTCGGTAGGTGCAGGACGCACTTCAGTTTCGCCGCCAAGTCGATCAGACGCTTCGCCTCGGCGACCTTGTCCTCCTCGACCCGGCTGGTGCCAACTTCGCGGCCCAAGGCCTTGAGGAACGTGTACGCCATTGCCCCGCCGATGATGATCGCATCGGCCTTGGGCAGCAGGTTCTCGATCAGCCCGATCTTGTCCGACACCTTCGCGCCGCCCAGCACAACCACAAACGGCTTGGCTGGCTTCGCGAGCGCATCGCCCAGGAACTTCAGTTCCTTCTCCAGCAGCAGCCCCGACACGCGCGGCTTGCCAGCCATCGCCTTGGGCACCGCGAACATGCTGCCGTCCTCACGGTGGGCCGTGCCGAACGCGTCGTTCACGTAGATGTCGCCATACGAAGCCATCTTCGCGGCATACTCCGCATCGCCCTTCTTCTCACCCTTGGCGAACCGCACGTTCTCAAGCAGCAGCACCTCGCCGGGCTTGAGGGCCGCGACGGCCGCCGCCGCCGTCGCATCGGTCGCGTCCTGCGAGGGGAACACCACCGGCCGCCCGAGCAGCGCACCCAGCCGCTCCGCCACAGGCTTCAAACTGAACTCCGATTCAAACCCCTTGCCCTCGGGCCGCCCCAGGTGGCTCATCAGCACCAAACTGCCGCCCCGATCCAGCACGCTCTTGAGCGTCGGCAACGCCTCCGTGATGCGGCGATCATCGCCGATCACCCCGTCCTCGATCGGCACATTGAAGTCCACGCGGCAGAGAACCCTCTTGCCCTTGACATCAACCGAAGAAATGTTCGCCTTGCCCATGTCTCGACCCCTCTGGCGGTGCCTTTGCCCTGCCTGTCTGTTCGCTCATCCGTCGACCGATCCGTTCTCTCTCAGCCGCTCAGCCAAGCATTTCGCCCATCTTCGCCCGCAGGTTCGCAGCGCCCTCGTTCGCCAACTTGTCCTGCATGGCCCGCAACTGCGTGGCCACCGAACCGTCGATCAACTGGTCGCCGATCTGCAACTTCACCCCGCCGATCATCCCGGGGTCCAAATAGGGGTGCAGAACCACATCCTTGCCCAGCACACGCGACAGCCGGTCTTTGATCGTCTGCCGACCCGAATCATCCAGCGGCGAAGCCGTGTATACATCAACCTCGACCCGCCCAAACTTGGCCTGAGCGATCTGATCCATCGCCGCGGCGATCGGCATCAGGTTCCCAAGCCGACCCTTGCGGTTCAGCACCAACAGGAACTTCAGCGTGCGGTCCGAAACCCTGCCACCAAAGATGCGGTTCAGGCTCTTCTCGCGATCCGCCGCCGAAACCGCGGGTGATGACAGAAACTCGCTGAACTGGGCATCGGTCCGAGCAATGTCCAGCACGCCCTCGATCTCGGCCATCGTTTCCTCGACCGCGCTGCGGCCCCCGTCCTTCTCGACGAGTTCGAACAAACTCCGGGCGTACACATTCGCCAGGGCATTAGGTTCTGAATCAATCAGCGGCATCGTCGTTCACCTCGCTCAAAGCCCGTCGTTTCCGTCTGTTGCGAACCCCGGCACCAACCCCGGCACCAACTCTGTCGCGAATCCTTCTTCAGTTCCCCATGCCCTGCAACTGGCCCATCGTCTCTTCCACGAGTTGAGCCTGATCCGATGGGTTGATCTGCCGACGGAGGATCTTGCCGGCCATGGCCGAGGCCGTGTTCGTCGCCGTCGCATAAATCTCCGAAACCGCTGCACGCTTGGCGTTCTCGATGTCCTTCATCGCGCGCTCCCGCAACGCCGTCAACTCAATCTCGGCCTTGGCACGCAAGTCCGCCGAAATCGCCTGAGCCTGCGCACGGGCCGATGCGATTTCCCTGGCGGCTTCCACCCGCGCCTCCGCGAGGCTCTTCTGATAACTCTCGAGTGCCTCGCCCGCCTGCTTGCGGGCCATCTCCGCCGACTCAATCTCATCGCGGATCTTGTCCTCGCGGTCCTTCAGGCCACCCAGAATCTTCGGCCACACCTTGGTCGCGAGCACCGCAAAGCAAAGGCTGAAGACCAGGAGCGCCACAATCGCCGGGCCGATCGCCTGGGCGGGCTTCTGAATCACACTGGGCTTCTCGTGGCCGTGATCGTGGGCTGCCCCGGTCGCGTGGGCGGCGTCATGAGCCTCTGCCGCATGCTCAGCAGGCTGGGCAACGACCGCGGGGGTGGCAGTGCCTTGGGTGACCGCCGAAGCGGGCAGCACAACCCAGGCCAACGTGGCAGCGATCAGGGGCAGAATGGATCGTGTGAGCGTGAGCATCGGTGCAAATCTCCAGGCGGGCGAAACCGGACAACCGGCGCGTTCAAAACATCTTTTAATCTACAAGCCGAGACGGACAAACCGATCCGCCGACCCCTGGGCCGGCGGATCAGAACTTTCAACCTTACTGCGCGGCCAGGAGGCCGACGACAATCGCGAACAACGTCGCACCTTCAACGAGTGCGGCAGCCAGAATCATGTTCGTGCCGATGGGGCCCTTGGCCTCTGGCTGACGGGCGATCGACTCAACCGCACCCTTGCCGATGAGGCCGATGCCGATGCCGCCACCGATGACGGCCAGGCCCGCGCCGATGGCCGCGAGGCCCTTTCCGGTCGTGTCAACCGCCACCGTGCCTTGGGCCGCGGCGATCTGGGGAAGTGCCGCCATGACGGCGGTGCCAAGAACTGCGAGTGCGCCAAACTTCATCGAGTGATCCCTTTCAAACGTGCAACACGAGAAACACTTCAATCAGAGCGGACCAAAGCCCGTTCGGAACATTCGACCCGTTATTCACGCGTGGGCGTGCTCGTGGTCGTGGCCTTCACGGTGCTCGTGCTCACCATGATGGGAGAGTTGTGAGATAAAGACGGTCGTCAGAAACATGAACACAAACGCCTGGAGAAAGGCGACGAACAACTCAAGGAAGTAGATCGCCACCGCCGCGATGGTCGAGACCACCGCGACGCCACCGCCAATGATGGGCCCGCCCTTGGATTCGCCCGCCACCATCGAAATGCCCAAGCCCGCAAACCCGAACAACACCGCCATCAAAATGTGCCCGGCCGTCATGTTCGCAAACAGACGAATCGCCAGAGCGACGGGCTTGATGATCGTGCCGACAATCTCGATGGGCACCATCAAGGGCCAAAGATACCAAGGCGTCTCTGCCGTCAGGTGCTTCAGATACCCGCCGACGCCCAGTTCCTTGACGCCCGCGAAGTTGATGACCACTGCCGAAACCAGCGCAAGACACGCCGTCACATAGATGTTCTGGGTCGCGGTGCCGCCGAGCGGAGCGCTGTGCGATTTACGCCACTCGGGATTCATCAGGTGAAGCGCATCGAGAATGGGAATAAGCCCCAGCAGGTTGTTCACCAGAATGAAGAAGAACAGCGTCCACAAGTACGGCATGAACTTGTCGGTCCGCGCCCCCAGCAGCGGCCGCACCGTGTCGTCCCGCAGATACGTGCAGATCACCTCGATCATGTGGGCGAACGGCCGCTTCGTGATGAAACGGTCCGTCCCCTCGCTCGCAGGACCCGTGCCGATGTGCTTCGATGCCCACCACAAAAGCCCGACCGAGATCACCCCGGCCAGAATCAGGTTGCTCATATGGGCCGACCACAGCCACATCGCCCCATCGGTGATGAACTTGTGGTTGATGACGTGGCCGACAGGATCAGCACCAAGCGTGAGAAAACTCATGAAGCGACTCCGGTCGCGGCAGAAACACTGGAAGTTCGAGAAGACACGTGCTGCATCGTCAAACGGTTATTCATCCGCACTGCCCACCCCGTCTCAAAGAACAAACAAAGAAGCCCCGCACCCAAGAAACAGTACCAAAGGGTTGCACCCTTGAGCCCCAGAACTTGAGCGGTCGCCACGCACAAAACCAGACCGAGCATCATCCGTGCGCCCGACGAAACCAGAAACCCCGCTCCGAATCGGTCCACCCGCGTCGCGATCAGGTTCAACAACGCGACCCCACCTATTGAGCCGACTACCGCCGCGCCGAACGCAATCAGGGCCGGAGTCATCATCTCACCCCCGGACGAAACCACACGCGTCGCCGAGGCAATCGCGAGACCGATGCCGACACCAGCCGCGCTGCACGCGAATAGCCCTGCCAAAAGGGGCAGAACAGGAACGCGAAAAGTGTGAACCGGATGCGTCAACAAGGGCTTCCAAGGGCGACAACGAACAAGTCCCGGACGGCCATCGCCGTTCGGAAGGGTCCAAGGATAGAAGTGCAGAAGCCGGGTGGCGAGTGCCCACACCGACTTTCAATGCCGATTTGATGCCCGTGACCCGCGTTCACCGCCGCAACGTTGGCTCGCCAAAGTGCAGGTCTAGATACCGCGCCACATAGTCGATGATCGAACTCACCTCAGGAATCTCCGGGTTGCCCGTCATCCCCATCGGCTCAAACCGCATCCCTTTGAACCGAACCACGGCCTCATTGACGCTCAAGCCAAACTGCAATGAAAGGCTGAAGGCGCGGCAAAAGGCTTGGCACATGCCCGACATCGTCGAGCCTTCCTTCGCCATCTTGATGAAGATCTCGCCCGGTCGGCCGTCGGGATAAAGACCGATCGTGAGATAACCCTCGTGCCGCTCGATCGAAAACTTGTGCGTGATCGAGTCACGCGTCACGGGAAGGGACTTGCGGGGGGCTGCTGCAATCATCGCGTCGTCTTCCTTGACAAAATCCGGCCTGCCGCCTCCGGCCCGGTCACATTCGCCGGGTACTTCCGAATTCGGCTCGCCAGAGCCAGTGTCGTTCGGCTGGGCAGGAACATCCATGTGCGCCCAATGTAGCGTAAACATCCAAGCCCGTCGAGTTCCTATCGACCGGCAGCCGAATTCGGTCGGACTTTTCCCCAAACCGCGCCCCTTCTGCCCTCGAACGCCCGTCGGCGCGCTCCCATTTCGGTCGTTCGCGATCTTTCCTCTTGACAGCACCACCTTTTCCACTATGCTCGCGTCATGGCCACACAAACACCGAACATACCTATCCATCTCATGGCGCAGGCCGCACAATTCCTCGCCCTCAAGACGCTCTCCGACGTGCTTTCCACCGCCACCGATGTCAAGGTCCGCATCCTCGCCGCCTCTCGCATCCTGGCGTTCAAAATCCCCAAAGCCGCGGCATCAGCGGAAGCCCCGGTTGCCATCAGCACCCCAAGGGCCGCACCAAAGCCGAGCCTGACACCACACGAACCCCTCGACACTTCACCGCTCACGCCGCGCCCGCCCGAAACCTCCCCCGCTACATCCACGCCTCCTGAGGGATTTTCCTCTCCCACCCGTTCCCAGCCGCGACCTCCCGCGTTCGCACTCCGCGCGGCATCCGGCGCACCCCCAAACTCCAATCTTGCCTCCCATAAGCCCCAACCCTTCATCCCTAATCCGGCTCACGGCTGGGCCTGATTCGTTTCGCTCTGATTTGCCTGGCTTATTCGTTTGACTGGCTCGACAAACCCCGCCTCGCTCACCCCCTGATTCGCTTACGGTTTCTCTTATGGTCAAATACCTCACGATCCTCCTGTCGATTTCCGGCCTTGCAGTCGGCGTCTGGGCCGTCAGTGAATCAAAAGTCGTGCCTCTCGATGTGCCCCTCGCGCGTGAAGCCTCGGTCAATCCATTCGGACGCGGCATCGCCTCACTCGGCATCTTGGAGCCGGGCGGCGGCACTGCCGGTTCAGCCGGTGGCAGCGGCGGAAAGGTCGTCAACGTGGTCGCCCCACAGCCGGGCTTGGTCGCCGAAGTTTTTGTAGACGTGGGCGACAAGGTCGAGGCCGGTGAACCCTTATTCCAACTTGATGCCCGCATCCTCGAGGCCGACTTGGTGCGGGCCAAAGCCGCGGTGCCCGCGGCACAAGCCGAGATCGAGCGATGGAAGGCCCTGCCGCGAGCCGAGGACGTTCCGCCCCTCGAGTCCGCCGTGCGGGCCGCCGAAGCCAGACTCAAAGAGCGTCAGGAAGTTTTGCGGTTCACGGAAGCCGCCGATCGCAGCGGAGCCTCAACCCAGCGCGACTTGGTAACGCTCCGGCTCGGTGTCGACGAGAACAAGGCGGGATTGGAACGAGCAACCGCGGATTTGGCGAAACTCAAGGCCGGCGGCTGGGCTCCTGATCTGATGATCTTCGAGGCAAACCTGGCACAGCGAAACGCCGAGGTCGCCGCCCTCGAAACGCTGATTGCGCGGCAGACGGTGCGGGCCCCAAAAGGCGGCACCATCCTCCGGCGATCGGTGGAGCCCGGCGAATACGCGCTCACCGATCCCACGCGCTCCGCGTTCATCCTGGGCGACCTTTCAACACTCAACGTGCGGGCCCAGGTTGATGAAGAGGACTTAGCCTTGCTGCCAGTCGATACGTCGAACCTCCGAGCGGTCGCCCGAACCCGCGGTAGCGTCGTGCGCGATATCCCCGTCACCTTGGTGCGAGTCGAACCGTTCGCGCGCCCCAAAACCGATCTTACCGGTGCCAACATTGAACGCACCGACACCCGCGTCATCGATGTGGTCTTCCAAATGCAACCACCACCCGACCTTCGGCTTGTGCCCGGTCAGGCGGTGGATGTGTACATTGATGGGGGCATCGATGCGGGTAAGTGAAATTCAGTCAAGGACAGGGTCGTTCGCGGCTTTCTTCAGGATCTCAAAGCGCGCGACGACCTGTTCGATTTCGCTCGTGGCGTTCATATCGCCGTCGTCCACGGGCGCGGGCTCGGTCCAGATCCATTTGTTGCCGACCCACTTGTGTTCGGAATAGGTGCCCTCATCAACGAGTTTGCTCGTCTGAACAGGCCCGGCTGCGCCGCCGGTCCCCAAGATCACTTTTGAAGCATCAAAGGACTTCTTGACGAAAATCGCAATGGTCACCTCATTCTTGGGGTCCGAGGCGTCCGGAACGTGCTTCCGAACCATGATGAACTCGGTGCCGTCGGCCCCCGCAAACGCGGCTTTGCTCCGCACCACCCACCAAGGGATGATGGAAAGCGGAATCTTGTCAGGATCGCCCTCGGGCTGGGCGCGGCCCAACGAATCCTCCACAGGTTCCGGCACGTCGGCCGCGACACCCTCGCTCTTTTCCACGTAGACCGCTCCCGAATCCGAAGTGATTTCGAGAACGGCGTGCCCTTGCGGCGGCATCACCCGATAATTGGTTTCCGTCCCCTTCGCCGCAGATTTCGGAGCCACGTACAAGTTGAGGTAACCGCCCCCGGCGAGTTTGGAGTGGAGGTATGAACTGCGGTTCTGACCCGTCCGGTGATGAATGGAAATCGCCAGATCCGACGGAGGGTCGCCCACTTGAGCCTGCGAAACGGAAGCAGCGGCCGTGGCCGCCGTAACGAGGAACGAACGGAAAAAGGCCGAAATTGCCTTCGCTTGGTCGCACATGCGATTGACTCCTTTGCAAGAGGTTTTGGGAACACGTGGTGACTGGGTTGACGGGACAAGGACGCTCGAGCGACTGGTTGCCGGGTGTTGCATTACTTCAAGACTTGTGAAACTCGATGCGGGCTTCCTGGTTCCTTTAAGTCATTTGAAACTCGCGAAGGCAGGCTTGTTGAAGTCGAACTCAAGGCGAAACGAGCGCTTTGGCTTGCACCACCAACGCCTCGATCTCGGTGTTCCCGTTGTACGAGGCGGGCACGGTCCAACCCCACGACCCGCCCGCCGGGCCTGCGGTAAATTTGAATTCCACGAACGTTTCCGCTTCGCTGAGCGTGCCGCGCTGGACCCAAGCCCCATTTGCGATGTCGCCGTACCGCGCTTTGGACGGCGGCCCAGAGAGCAGGATGACGCGGGTCGGTTGGTTCTCATTGCCGGTGACAGGAGCCGGAAGGCTCTGGAAGATGAACTCCGTCCCGTCGGCGCCCGCGAAGGCCGCGTGGTTGCGGATCACCCACCATGGTGGCCGGAGGCTCGGCGGCAGAATGTCGGCCTCCACTTCGGTCGAGATGTGGGCGAACCCGCTCGAGAGCGTGATGGGAACGGCCTGCGTCGTCGCGATGTCGACCGCATAGGGGACCGATTGCGGCGGCTCACCGAACACGCACGTGTACGCGTAAGACTCATTGGCGTTGGAGAGCTTGACGGCCGCAGTCCCCGCCTCAGTCTTGCTGAGGGAGACCTCGTAGAGGGGCTTGCCGCGCGAGTTCGCGCAACCGATGAGGCCTGGCGCGGTGGCGACGAGGAGTGGGACAAGCAGGATGGCCATGAGTGATTTCACGTTGAGATTCCTGAGAAGTGACGACGGTCGAGGAGAATCATGAAGCCGAAGCCAAGGATCGCGGCAACGACGATCGGAACAGGGTTGACGAAGTAGTCATAGTGGGTCAGCAGCAGGCTGCTCGAAGTGACTGCAGCCGCAGCCAGAACGACAAGGGCAATCGCCCGGCCGGGAAGGCTCCGCACCGCCAGCGCAACGGTCGCTCCACAGCAGGAAAGCAACACGGTCAGGAAGAGTGACATCCCGCCGCTCGGAAAGCGAATGCACACCCCGGCAAAGAGCCTCTCCAAGCCCGCGGCATGAGCCCAGACGCCCGGCATGGATCCGACTCCCTTGATGACGAGAATGTCGTTTGCACTCGGACGAACATCACCGAACAGCGCGACCCGGCCTTGGAAAAGTTGCCGAAGACGCTCGGGGGTTGCGGTCAGGACTTCGTCAATCCCGACCGAGCCCTCCGATTGCTGCTCGGCCGTGGGGACCGAGAAGGGCAGCGCGGCGTACCGGTCACCCTTCCGTACGCCCATCTTTGGATCGTCGGTCTCGGATTCGGTGACGGTTGTAATGGCGATGCGGATCTCGGAATCGACCCACTGGCCGGCCCGAAGGTCACCTCGCGAAAGGCCGAGATATTGGCCCTTGTCGTCGAAGGTCGCCGAGATCTTGGGAGCCCCGACCTTGACCGCGCCGTACAGCGCGGCCACGAGCGACGGCACAGGGGGAGTGGCCCCGCGCTGCATCGCTATATCCAGCGTGACGGTACCCTCGTCCAGGCCCCGCACGGTGATGCCGCCCGAGATTGCTCCGCCGCCATCGATGAACTTCAGGATCTCGGGCGAAAGAGGCAGAACCGTCAACGACTCGCTGGGGAACCATTGCGGCTGGGCAACGACCAGATGTTTGCCGGATGCGCGGAATTCCCGCCACGCCTCAATCAGCGGCCTGGTGTGCACGCTCTCGGTGCGGATCATGAGATCGAACCCCAGCGCGATCGCGCCGGAATCAATCAACCGGCGAACGACCGCCGCCTGCAACAGCCTCCGACTCGCGGCCGCGGCCGGGGTGTTCCCGTTCTCAACTCCCACGATCCCGACCTGCTGCGCGAGGGCCGCGAAGTCGATCCCGTCACGGATCTCGATGACGCGGACGTGGTTGAAGCGTTCAAACGGGGGCGGGCTTGCGGCCGCGATCTTTCGCTCGAACCATTCCGGAAGGGGCGTGTAACGGAACAGGCCGGGAATGATGACGTAGTACGAGAGCACCAAGGCGGCAACAACCGCCATGAGAAACGCCAAGATTGGGTTCCGCGACAGGAACCGACGGGCGTGCTGGGCCAGCCGATACCAAGTGTCGGGGCGGCTGTCGATGGGCCGACCATCGAGGTATCGGCGAATCTCGGAGGCCATTTCCTCGACGCTCCCCATCCGGCGTCGGCGGTCCTTCACCATGGCACGGCCGATGATGGTCGTCAGATCTCTGGGGCTCGAAACCGCGAGTTTGGGGAGCGGCTTGGGGTTCGTATGAAGGACGGTCGTCGCGGCCTTTGAGACGTCGGTGCGGGAGACGTCGTACGGCATCTCGTTGGCGAGCAACAGGTGCAGGATGACGCCCAAGGTGTACACATCGGAGCGGGTGTCGATGACGCGGGCCTGATCGCCCAGTTGCTCTGGGCTCATGAACTCGAGCGTGCCGATGATGCTCCCGGCTTGGGTCGCCGCGGCGTGGGATTGCTCGTTGGTGCGGGCCACGCCGAAGTCGATGACTTTCACGACGCCATTGGCATCGACCAAGATGTTGCTGGGTTTGAGGTCACGGTGGACGATCTCTTTCCGGTGAGCGGCCCCTACGGCCGAGAGCACGTCGAGAAACAGCGTCAGGCGTTCGCGGACATCGAGGCCCGCCTGAACGGCGAAGTCGGTAAGCGGTGCCGCGGCGGCGATGTATTCCATCGCGAAATAGGGGACAGCCAGCCCGGTGGCGGCGTCGTGGTGAACACCTGCCTCAAAGACTTGGGCGATGTGGTCGTGATGAAGGTCCGCGAGGATCTGGGCTTCGGTCTGGAAGCGGCGGAGGTTGGCGCCGGCCATCAGCCCGGATTTGAGGACCTTGAGGGCGACCGAGCGGACGGGCTTGTCTTGGGTCGCTTCATAAACAATGCCCATGCCACCTTCGTCGATCTTTCGGACGATGGTGTAACGCCCGATCCTCCGGGGGATCGAGACCATGGTCTCCCACGCGGGGGACGACACGGGGCTGCCGGTGGCGCTGCGCGTCGGGTCGCTCGGGTTCACCGCACTCGGTTGAGGCGTGTCGTCTTTGATGCGCATTCCTGTTTCTGCAATTGGCATTTCGGCGCGGGTACAGCCGTGTGCAGACTCTCACTAAGATAACAACAACCACGCTTCTGTGGCGCGGGGGATCGATATTTCCATGGTTCGGCCGGGGACCCCGACAAACATGCGCATCCTGCACGTCTCCACGCGACTGATTCTGGGCGGCTCACAAGAGAACACCGTGCTTTCGTGCGAAGAGCAGGCCCGACGCGGCCACGAGGTTCACCTCGCGTTCGGGCCTATTCATGGTCCTGAAGGGTCGTTGCTCACGCGCGTCCAAGCGTTCAATCGTGGTGTCCTTGGTACACCGATCCGGCCGATTGGGTTGCACGAAATCGCGGGTTTGGTAAGGGAAGTTCGGCCTCTGCAAGATTTGCGCACCGTCGGCGCGTTGGAGACCTTGATCGAACGATTGACCCCCGATGTGGTTCACACCCACAGCAGCAAGGCGGGGATTGTCGGAAGGATGGCGGCTTGGAACGTGCGGCGACGGGTGAAAGGGACGTTGCGGATCGTGCACACGATTCACGGGCCGCCATTCATGCCAGTTGAGGGTTCTCCCGCACAACGTATGAAGATTCGCGCTCTCAACGGGGCTTACTCGCTCCTGGAACGGTTCGCCGCGCGGCGTTGCGATGCCATCGTGAGCGTTGCCGATGCCATGACCGAGCAGTTCCTCGCCCGCGGCATCGGGAGCGAGCATCAGTACACGACGGTGAGATCCGGGATGAACGTTGGCGAGTTTCTAAACGCTGCTGGGAGGCGGCCGGAGGTTCGTGCGAGGCTGGGGCTTACGGATTCGGAGTTTGTCGTCGGTACGGTGGCTCGATTGGCGGAGCACAAGGGGCACGACGATGTGCTTGAAGCGTTTCGGGATGACCTGCGGGAGCGACCGAACTGGAGGCTTCTGTGGGTGGGCGATGGGTGGTGGAGGCAGAGGCTGTTGGATCGGGCCACCGGTGAGTTCGGGCTGGGGGTGTGCGAGTTGGACAAAGGACATGTGCCGACGGCGGCGACGAGGGTCATTTTGACTGGATTGGTGATGCCGGAGCGGGTGCCCGACTTGATGGCGTCGATGGACGTGCTGGTGCACGCGAGTTTGCGGGAGGGCTTGCCGCGGACCGTGCCGCAGGCTCTGCTGGCGGGGGCGTGTCCGGTGGCGTACGACGTTGATGGGACGCGCGAGGTGTGCGTGGACGGTGAAACCGGTCGGCTGATTCGGCCGCACGATGTGGAGGGGCTGCGTGAAGCGGTGCGTGGGTTGGAGGCGTCGGAGACGGTGCGAGCGGGGTGTGTGGAGCGAGGGCGGGCGATGGTGGAGCGTGAGTTCAGTGTCAAAGCGATGTGCGACGGATTGGAGCGGGTGTACGCCGGTTGATGTCGCATCGAGCGCGGCCTGATGGAGATTCGCTGTGCGTGTTGGCCCTTGGTCGATGTTGGCCTTGGTGATCGCGCTGGTCGCGCCGATGGCGGTGGCCCAGCGATTGGACCTTGACGCTGCGCCGGAACAACCGTTGCCCGCGTTCCTCAAGCGGATCGAAAAATCGGCTCGTGAAACGTCGGAATCGGTCCGTACGGGGCCTGCTCAGCGGGAGATTCTGCGGATCGGGCTTGCGGCGCTGACCGGACCGGGTGAGGAGCGGATTATCTGGGGAATCACGCTGATTCTGCGCGCCGAACAGATTCAGCGGGCGGTCGAGCGGGCTTCGGGCGAGCATGGCATCGAGGTTACGGTCATCGTCGGTGGGTTGGCGGGCATCAGTGTTGGGCTGCCCCCTGAGTTGGCGCGAGCGCAACTGAGCAAGGTGCTGGCGGGGGTGGCGGAACATGCACGGGGAGGCGACCCCGCTGAGATGCCTTTGGGCTTGGCTTCGCTTCAGGGTTTCTCGGCCATCGTTGAGGGGGCCGGTGCTCCGGAGGATGCCGTTAGGGGCGCAGCACGCCTTGAAGCCCTGGTCGTTGCATCGCGCCGCGACTTGCGCGAGTTCGGTGCTGCGCTGAGCATGTCTGCGGATGGTGCGGCGATTCGCACGGTGTTGGAATCAGTGCCCAAGTGGTTTGCGGGCGGGGAGGCTGAGGAGGCGTTTCGGGGAGCGGTGTGGCTTGCTCTTGCGCAGCAGGCCACCACTTCTGGCGGAGATGAGTGGGAATGGGCCGAACGGTTGAGAGGCGTTGGTGCGTTTGCGCGGCTGGTGCTGTTGGCGGAAGGACTGCCGACATCCACATCGCGCGAACCGTTTCGGGCGGTGCTGGTCAAGGCTTGTCGATCGGGTTTGTTTTCGGTTGATGGTTCGGGGCCGCGACTGGCGCGCATCTATGCGTGGCTGGAAACGGTTGTCGGCGTGGGGAGCGGCGTGGAGGACGGGTTGCGCGTGACACCGATGGTGGTCCCCGCGCTCAAGCCTCTCTACACATCGGCCTTGAAGGACCTTGATCGTTCGCGCGAGCGCATGACCAAGATCGCTGGGTCGATGATCGCCTCGGGGACGACTTTCACGGACCCCGAGTTTGTGGCGGCCCGGACGTCTCACGCGGAACTGGCTCAACGGGAGGCGTTGCTTTTGGCGGCCAGTCGCGGCATGGAGGACATGGACCGCCCGGGTCGTGCCCGGCCCGAGTTTGCCGGAGTTTCGGCGCGGATACTGGCGAATGGGAAGGCGATCGGAAGGAAGAAGGATTCGAGCGCGGAAGCCGTGGAACTGAGCCAGTTGCTGGATGAGATTGCGAGGTTTGGGCGGTTGCCTCGCGAAGAAGCCTTTGGTGCCAGTGGTTCGGAGCAGGACCTCGCGATCGCCGACCAGATTGCGAAGGATCGGGCTGCGTGGCTGAAGAAGGTTTCGAACCGACGTCAGTCTAACTGGAGCGCGGAAGCAGGTGCTCTCAACGCCGACGAGGCCGTGCTGCGATTCCTGGCGGAAACGTTGCCGGCGCGGCAAGGGCCGACGGCTGCGATCGCGCGGGTGAACGCGGATCCTGCGTGGCAGATTCATTTCGCGGACTGGACGGGTGCGGTCCGGGAGTTGAACGGTGCCGCGCGACGGGCGATGGCACTGCTGGCCGCGGGGGATCGCAAAGGGGCTGTGGAAGCGGTGCGGAGGGTGGAGGATCAGCGGCGGATGGTTGTGGCGGCCCTTGCAAGGGCGAAGGTTTCGGTTGATCCGGAATGGATGGAGATCGTGCTCGACCCGGACGATGCGACCGGGGTGGCCGAAACGATGCGGAGTTGGGGTCGATCGGGCGGCGATTGAAGGTCGGGCTCAAGGCGCGAAGCGCGGCATGATCGCTCTTGATATTCTGTGTCATGCACCGAAGGTATGTGTGGATCGGGTTGTTTCTGTTGGCCCAGTGCGTGGTCGGACTTGTTCTGCCTTCGGTGCTGATGAATTCGCCTTGGCCTTCGTTCGACGGACTCGGGTCGACCCTTGTGAACCCTGAGTACCTCGGCATTACTGGGCCTGTAGTGCTTGTGGTGATGGTGCTTCAGGGCGGCCTGATGGCACCCATGACGACCGACCTTCTTGGG
>Ga0163144_10012888_pt1 | contig 17494 bp, 19 predicted proteins | sample OliLak19BULKMAT1_FD_123175 | JGI IMG/M metagenome (GOLD analysis project Ga0163144, IMG submission 123175) | Freshwater microbial mat bacterial communities from Lake Vanda, McMurdo Dry Valleys, Antarctica - Oligotrophic Lake LV.19.BULKMAT1 | ecosystem: Environmental > Aquatic > Freshwater >...
AGACAACCTGCCCACCGGTGTCGTGCTCGACAACGGAGAGCGGGTGTGTTTGGTGCGCCGCGGCGATTGCGTCTGGGCCGTGCACGACGTGTGTCCCCACCGCGCCTTCGGGCTGTCCGGTGGCGATTGCGTGGAGCTGGCCGGACACGATGCACCCGTTGTTGAGTGCCCCTGGCACGGGGCACGGTTCTCATGCGCCGATGGCGCCGTATTGCAAGGCCCCGCGACCGATGCTCTGCCGACTTTTCCGGTGCGCGTCGTCAACGGTGAGGTGTTCATCGGGGCGCGTCGCGATCCCGCGCAGTCGCCTGCGCCACTTCCGGAACTGACATGAGCCTGCATCACACTGACACCATCGGATTGTCGACGGCGCTCGCGCCGCTGGCGCCCCGCGACGACTTTCCGTTGCTCGCCGCCCGGCCGTCGTTGCACTATCTCGACTCGGCGGCCACGTCGCAGAAGCCCCAGACCGTGCTGGACGCGATGACCGGATTCTACACGAACGCGAATGCCAACCCGCACCGCGGTGCGTACGCCCTCGCGGCCGTCGCCACCGACGCCTACCACGATGCACGCGCCACGGTCGCGCGATTCCTCGGCGCCGCGGACACCGATACCCTGGTTTTCACGCGCGGCACCACGGAGGCCATCAACCTGGTGGCCAACGCCTGGGGCCGCACGCATGTGACGGAGGGCGACGAGATCATCGTCACGGCGCTTGAGCATCACGCGAACTTTGTGCCCTGGCAGCAGCTGGCAAAGGCCACCGGCGCGGTGTTTCGCATCGTGGAACTCACCGGTGACCAGCGCATCGATCTTGATCACCTCGCGTCGCTGCTCACGCCGCGCACGCGTGTCGTCGCGATCACCCACGTGTCAAACGCGGTCGGTGCGATCACGCCCGTCGCTGAAGTCGTGCGACTGGTGCGCGAGAAGTCGCCGGCGATCATCGTGCTGGATGGTGCACAGGGCGCGCCGCACCTGCCGGTGGAGTTCGATGTGCTCGGCGTGGATTTCTATGCCTTCAGCGGACACAAGATGCTGGGCCCGATGGGCATCGGTGGCGTGATCGGCACACGCGCGCGCTGGCTTGAATGTCAGCCGTGGCAGTTCGGCGGCGACATGATCGAGTGGGTGCATGATCAGGACAGCACGTGGAACGTGTTGCCGCATCGCTTTGAAGCCGGTACACCGAACGCGGCCGACGCCGTTGGCCTCGCTGCCGCGGTGACCTATCTCGAATCGCTCGATATGGCGAAGGTGCGCGCGCACGAAATCGCGCTGCTCGAGTCCGCGCACGCGCAGCTTGAGTCGCTGAGCGGACTGCGGGTGTTCGGCCCGCCACCGGCCGAGCGCAGTGGCGTACTCAGCTTCACGCTCGATGACGTGCACCCGCACGATCTGGCCACGATTCTCGATCAGCACGGCGTGTGCATTCGCGCCGGACACCATTGTGCACAGCCGCTCATGCGGCGCCTTGGCCTGAGCGCCACGGCGCGCGCCAGTTTTTTTGTGTACAGCGACGGCAGCGATGTGGACGCCCTGGTGCACGCGCTGGCCGAAGCGCAACGTTTGTTCGCACCCGATGCGGGCTGAAGCACCGTGAGTGGTACCGACGGTGAGTGACGCGTCGTCGGCCCGGCTGTCGGCCATGTATCAGGACCGCATTCTGCAGCACTACCGGGCGCCGCACGGCCGCGGCGCGCTGGAAGGCGCGACCGCCGAAGGCTCACGCAAGAATCCGCTCTGCGGTGATGAGTTTCGGGTGTCCATCGCCGTTGCATACACGCGCATCCGCGACGTGCGCTTCGAGGGCCGAGGCTGTTCCATCAGCACCGCTTCGGCCTCGATGCTCACCGACGCAGTCCGCGGGGCCGACATACGCGAGGCCCGCGCGCTGATCGAGCGCGTGGATCGATTGCTGCAGGGGGACCCGCCCGGCGACGTCGCGTCACTCGGCGATCTCATCGCCCTGGCCGGCGTGGCGCCCTATCCGCAGCGGGTGGGCTGTGCGCGCCTGCCGTGGTACGCGCTGCGGGATGCGCTCGACGCGTGCGAGACGCCGGCAGCGGCACAGGGTTCCCTATCGTAGTGCTGCCCGCGAACTTTCGCCGACAATGTATGCACTCGCGATTCTCCGCTATCGGTTTCCGCTTGAGGTCATTGCGCCTCACGTCGATGCCCACCGCGCCTACCTGCGCGAACTCAAGGCCGCCGGTCAGCTAATTGCTTCCGGCCCCTTTGATCCGCGCACCGGCGGAGCCCTGTTGCTTCGTATTCCCGACGATGGGGTACAAGCGACGCTGGATCGTATTCGTGACGGTGATCCGTTCAGTCAGTTGGGGTTCGTCAACTACGAAATGCTCCCCTGGATTCCCGTGATCGGCCACGAAGACCTCGACCGCCTCTGACCCTGCACATGCACACGCTGCCCGCTTCCGTCCCGATGTCACGTCGCCTCACGCGTCGTTCATTGCATCAGGCCTTACTGCTGCTGCTTGGCGCCGCGATCGCGTGTGCCCCGTCCACCGCGCCGGTTACCGGTCCGGTCCCGACACCTGCCCCATCGGCACCACGCGTCGCCGCGCCGCCGGCGGTCACGCTCGACGAGGCGCCAGTGAACTGGCAGCTGCGCGATCTTCAGACTGACGGAATCGCCGGGGTTGGCTCCGAGCGCGCGCTCAAGGAGCTGCTGTCCGGACGGACACCCGGGCGTACCGTGGTGGTGGCCGTCATCGACGGCGGTGTGGATACCGCGCACGTCGATCTGCGCACCGTGCTCTGGCGCAACGAGAAGGAGCAGCCCGGCGCGCGCGATGCCGACGGCAACGGATACGCGGGCGACCTGCGTGGCTGGAACTTCATTGGCGGCGCGAATGGTCAGAACGTGCACTACGACACCTTCGAACTCACGCGTGAGTACGCCGCGTGCGCCAAACAACGCAGCAACGGTGGTGCGACGTCGGCACCGCGTGTGGCGGAGTGCGACAAGATCGCCGAAAAGTATGCGGAAAAGCGTACGGAGATTACGCAAACGCTTGCACAGGTCGAGAACATCGGTCGCGCACTTGACGGTGCGACCAACACGTTGCGTCCGCTGATCACCGGCGAGATCACGCAGGCCAAGGTGCAGGCGCTGCAGCCCACGTCGCCGCAGGCCACGCAGGCCAGGCAGCTGTTCCTGCAGCTCGCCGCCAACGGCATTGCTTCCGACATGATCGCGGAGGCACGTGAGGCGTACGGCAGTCAGGCCAGGTACGCGCTCGACACGCTGTTCGATCCGCGAGGCATCGTCGGCGACGATTACGCCAACGGTACGCAGCGCGGGTATGGCAACTCCGATATCGCCGGCCCGGATGCCAAGCATGGTTCGCACGTCGCCGGCATCATCGCCGCGGTGCGTGGCAACAACGTCGGGCTCGATGGCATTACCGATGGCGTGCGCATCATGGGCGTGCGCGCGGTGCCCGATGGCGACGAGCGCGACAAGGATGTGGCCAACGCGATCCGCTACGCGGCCGACAACGGCGCGAACATCATCAACATGAGCTTCGGCAAGGGCTACTCGCCGTCCAAGCAGCTGGTAGATGACGCGGTGCGGTACGCCGAGTCGAAGGGTGTGTTGCTGGTGCACGCGGCGGGCAATGACGGTGAAGACATCGATGTGACGCCCAACTTCCCCAATGCGACGATCGGCGCGGGCGAACGGGCGAAATTGTGGATTGAAGTTGGCGCCAGCTCCTGGAAGGGTGGGAATGAAGTCGCGGCTCCGTTTTCCAACTACGGCCAGACGCGCGTTGATCTGTTCGCACCGGGCGTCGACATTTTCTCGTCGACACCTGGTGACAAGTTCGAGCGACAAAGCGGCACGAGCATGGCGGCGCCGGTGGTCTCGGGTGTGGCGGCCTTGCTCATGGCCTACTATCCCGAACTCACCGCCGCCGATGTGCGCGAGATTCTGATCGCGACGGTGACGAAGCTTCCGGATCTGCAGGTGGTGCCGCCGGGCGGTACACCGAGTGCGCGCGTGCCGTTTAGCTCGCTCTCGGTCACCGGTGGAATTGTCAACGCGTACGAAGCGGTCAAGATGGCTGAAGCGAGACGGATCGCACGACGTCAGTGAGTGCACCGGGAAGGCTGCAGCGGCTGTTCGATCGCCTGCACGACTTCGCCGACCGCGGCTGGAGCGGGCTCGCGGTGTTTGCGTACGGCGTGCTGCAGAATCTGATTGTCCCGGGGCTGGCCGATGCGCTGTTTCTGCCGCTGTCGTTGGCCCAGCCGCGACGAGCGTATCGTCTCGCCTTCGCCGCGCTCGCCGGGACGTTAGTGGGTGCTACGCTGTTGTTCTGGATCGGCGGGCACGCGCTCGACCCACTCGTGGATTCCGTGGGGCGCTGGGTGGGTGTCACGCCGGCGGGACTCGAGCGAGCGGAGTCGCTGCTGACGAAGTACGGATGGCTGTTGATCATTGGCAGCACGTTCTCGCCGCTGAGCACCAAGTTGCTCGCGGTGTCGTCGGCGGCGTTTGGATTGCCGTACTTGGTGTTCATCTCTGCGCTGGCGGCGGGCCGCGGAGTGCGAGTGTTGTTGTTCGCGTGGGCGATTCAGCGGTTCGGTGCGCGCGCTGTGCGTGAAGCGCTCGGGCTCACCGCAACGCCGGACAACGGTGAGTCGGCGGCGATCACGGGTGAGCTGGTGGCGACCACGGCCGAGCCATTGGCTGGAACAGTCAGTTCGATTGCACAAGAGCGCGTGCCGCCGCACAAAATTCCATCGCACGACTCGACATGAGCGAGACCGTTTCGACGCACTATGAGCAACTCGGCGGCGACGCCGGGGTGCGCGCGCTCGTCGATCGCTTCTACGACCTGATGGACACCGCACCGGAAGCGACCGCAGTGCGCGCGCTGCACGCGAAAAGCCTCAAAGTATCGCGCGAAAAGCTTTATCTCTTCATGAGCGGATGGCTCGGCGGGCCGCCGTTGTATGTGGAGGCGTATGGACATCCGCGACTGCGCATGCGGCATTTTCCGTTTGCCATCGGTGCGCGTGAGCGCGATGAGTGGCTGTGGTGCATGGAGACGGCGATCGCCGGGCACGACATGCCGGAGTCGCTTCGACAGTTGCTGCTCGTGCGATTACGAGACCTTGCCGACCACATGCGGAATCAGGCTGAGTAAGTGCGAGTGTGAACGGCGACGCTCAGCCACACTCACACATCCGGAGCCATGTGCAGACGTTCGGCAGTGTCGAACCTGAGGTTGCGGCGGGCGGGAAGCCGATTCAGCGAGCCCCTCGAACCGATCTCGCCGCCAGCCTGGAGCTTCTGGAACTGGCAGGCTGCGTCTGTCTTGGCGCCCAAAAATCACTTACTGTCGCTATAATAGTTGTATTATGTTGTTTTTATGGCTTATTTTTTCTGGAGCGAGGCGGTAGCTCGGCGGTATTCGGCCTGGCCGTCTTCGTTTCAGTCGTCTTGGGATTGGCCTGGGATTTGGCTTGGGATTTGGCCTGGAATTTGGCTTGGGATTTGGCCGCTGTTTTCGACGCTGCCCGACCTTCGGGCTTCGTGCTCACCGAACGCGGCGCGCCCAGAGCGGCCGTGTAGTAGGCCAGATGATCGGCCACCGAGACCCGACGAATCGCCTCGCCCAGCACCTCGAGCGGCACATCCTCGATGCGCCTGAAGCGAATGCAGCTCTGGCCCATATCGAGCTGCTTGCCGGCCTTGGTCCAGGTCTCGCGCAGCCACTCGGCTTCGGCGCCTACCATGTAGCTCGTCATGAGGTAGATCGACATGTGCTGCTTTTGTGATGCCAGCGCCGCGTACGGTAACGGCTGCTTCGGGTCACAGTGGTAGCCTTGAGGGAAGACCCGGTGCGGCACGTAGTAGCCGATCATGCCGTACTGCATGCCTTCTTCCAGCTGCGGATCCATGTTGGCCAGAATCGTGGCGCGCACCGCGTCGAGCGCGGCGCGGCGGTCGGGCGGCAGTTCGTCGAGATACTGTGAGACGGACGTGGCTTTGCTCTGCATGATCGATCCTCCACAAGTAGGTGGTGACACGCGGCATTCCGAACTCGAGAACATACCGCGCGCGCGAACGAAACACCCGCCCGGTCACGCCGCGTAGTGCAGGAGGTATCGCACGGCGTGGTTAGCTTACGCATCTCCTCCCCTTCATCCCATTGGCATGAGTGAACCCGCAGTCAGCATTCGCCAGGTCGTCAAACGTTACGATGGCCACCTCGCCGTGCGCGAGCTTTCGCTCACGGTTCCCAAAGGCACCGTCTACGGATTGCTCGGCCCCAACGGCGCCGGCAAGACGACCTCGATCCGTATGCTGCTCAACATCATCGCGCCCGACTCCGGCGAAATCCGTGTGCTCGGCGCCGCGCATGACGATCCGCGCATTGTCGACCGCGTAGGCTACCTGCCGGAGGAACGTGGGCTCTATCGCAAGATGCAGGTGAGGCGGGTGCTGCGATTCCTTGGTGAACTCAAGGGACTCTCGGGCAAGGAGGCCGACCGGCGCATCGATTTGTGGCTTGAGCGACTCGGGCTCAAGAACGGCTCCGAAGACTGGAGCCACGCCAAGGTTGATGAGCTCTCGCGCGGCATGCAGCAGAAAGTCCAGTTCATCGGTTCTCTGCTGCACGAACCCGAGCTCGTCGTGCTCGACGAACCGTTCAGCGGTCTCGACCCGATCAATGCGCAGGCGCTCAAGGACACCGTCGTTGATCTGCGCAAGCAGGGACGCACAGTGATCTTTTCCACGCACATCATGGACAACGCCGAACGCATGTGCGACGCGGTGTGCATCATTGCGCGCGGTGAGGTGGTGCTCGACGGCAAAGTCTCCGAAGTGCGCGACAGTCACTCGGCGCGACTGGTGTCGATCAGCTTCACCGAGGCGCCGAGCACGGCGGTGCATGCGGTCCTGCGCGATCCCACGATCGTCACACGACTCGACGACTCCCATCAGGTGGTGGAAGCCGAACTGGCGGCGCACGCCAGCGCGCCGGCACTGCTCACGCGCCTGATTTCGGCGGGCGCGAGTATCGAACGTTTTGAGTTGGTTCGTCCGTCACTGCACCGGATTTTTCTCGAACGTGTAGGCGCCACCGATGTCGAAGTGGGGATGACCGGCCATGGATAAGCTGATGGCGGTGATTCGCCGCGAGTACTTCGAACGGGTGCGCTCGCGCTGGTTTGTGATTGCCACGCTGTTTGGTCCGATACTTTTTGGCGCATTGATGTTCCTGCCGAGCATTCTCACGGCGCGCGATCAGGCCAAGGGTCCGGCCGACGTTGCTCGCATCGTGATTCTTGACGCGAGTGGTTCAGCGCTCGGCGAGCGTGTGGCAGCCGCGCTCAGCGGCGGTGTGAGTGCGAGCGGAAAGTCGGCCGCGGTGCGGCCGGCGACGTCGGCCACGCTCGCGTCGGAGGAAGAAGCGGCCACGAGTCTGGTCATCGCCGATTCGGTGCGTGGCTATCTCGTGCTCGATTCCGCGACGCTCGCCGGCCGAACGGCGCGCTACGCCGGTTCGAACACCACAGCCATGCTCGACATGTCAACCCTGGAGCGCGCGGTACAGCGCTCCGTGCAGCTCATGCGCATGGAAGCGGCGGGACTCGATCAGGCGACGAGTGCGCAGCTCACCGCGGTGAACGTGTCGATGGTGACGGAGCGCCTTTCCGAGCGCGGGCGTACGGACGGCAACGCGTTCTCAGGGTTTCTGTTCGGCATTGGCGTGGCGATGCTGCTGTACATGACGATCTTCATTTACGGTCTCAACGTCATGCGCGGCGTACTTGAAGAAAAACAATCTCGCGTGGCCGAGGTTGTGGTCGCGAGCATTTCGCCATCAAAGTTGTTGATCGGCAAGGTGGTTGGGGTCGGCAGCGTCGGGCTCACGCAGCTCACCATCTGGATCGGGCTGGGCTGGGTGATGTACTCGCTGCGCGACAAGGTGCTGTCTCGCTTTGACGCGGGCGGGTTGCCGTTCGCGGTTCCGGACATTGGCGTGCTGGGCGGCGTATTCATTCTGTTGTTCTTTGTGTTCGGCTTTCTCTTCTATGCGGGGCTCTTTGCCGCCGTTGGCGCCACGGTCAACAGCGAACAGGAAGCGCAACAGGCGCAGATGCCGGTGGTATTGTTGCTGCTCGTGAGCGTGATGTTCCTGCAGAACATTCTCATGCAGCCCGACGGCACGCTCGCGGTGCTGCTGAGTATCCTGCCATTCAGCGCGCCGATCGTGATGCCGATGCGACTGTCCATGACCGACGTGCCGATGACGCAGTTGCTCGGCTCGCTCGCGTCGGTGATCGTGGGCGCGGTCGCGGCCACGTGGCTTGCGTCGCGGATCTATCGCGTGGGGCTGCTCATGTACGGCAAGCGGCCAACCGTGCGAGAACTCGCCAAGTGGGTCTCGCGGCGCTGAGGCGTGGCGCGGAGGCGTGGCGCATGAAGTCACTCGGATCTCACGCGCGCCCCTCAACCGCCAATCGCGCGTCAGCCGGAATCGCGCGCCAGTCGCAGACCACCGCAGGTGACGGCTCTAGTGAACCGTGACCGCGGCTTCACCACAATGCCATCGACGCGCTGCGTGTCACGCGTGTCGAGCGCGCTGTTGTACTGCTTGAGACACGGCTCGAACTCGGCGTCGGCCATGGCCGTGGCGACAGGCCTGGGCAATTCTGTGAACAACCACGCCGTCATGACCAGCGCGATGGTGACCAACGCAGCCGTGGCTGCGCGGATCACCAGTCGCTGGCGCGGTGACCGAGCCAGAGTGCGACTACGCCTCGGCTTCGGCCTTCGCGCAGTACTTCTCGAACGCTGAGGACATGTCGGCCGCGATGTCCTGCGCGGTGCGGCCTTCAATCTGCCAGCGCTCGAGCATGAACACGACGTCGCCGTCCTTGAGCAAACCAATGGACGGTGAACTCGGCGCGTAGCCCGTGAAGTAGCTGCGGGCCAGCTGCGTGGCATCACCGTCCTGGCCGGCAAACACCGTGTAGCTCGCATCGGGCTTGTGCTGTCCCGACAGTGCCATGGCGACGGCCGGACGGGCATTGCGGGCGGCGCACCCGCAGACGCTGTTCACCACCACCAACTGCGTACCGCTGGCCTGCGCCAGCTTGTCACGCACCGCATCGGCCGTGCGCAGTTCTTCAACACCAAGGCGGGTCAGTTCTTCACGCATCGGCGCAACGATCTGTTCTGGATACATCATGTCGAGATACTCCTCAGGGAAGGTCAGGACCACATTGGCACAGGGCCAATCAGAAATCGAACGACTCGGGTTCCACGGCATCGTGTCCTTCCCGCACGAGCGCGAGAATCGCGGCCTGTGGTACCACGAGGTACTGCTCGTTGTCGAAGGTGATTTCGACAGCGGCCTTCTTGAAGAAAATCGCGTAGTCTCCAACGCGCGCCTGCATCGGTACGTAGCGCGCCTCGCGCCCGGAGCCGCCCGCGGTTCGCCACGGTTCGTCGGAATGATCACCCAGATCTGGCAGCGCCAGCCCGGGACCTGTATTCACGATCGAGCCGCCCTGCACCGCCTGACTGTCCACGGCGGTGGCGGGCAGGTACAGGCCCACCTTGCTGCGCTGCTCGCCCTCTTCGGGTTTGATCAACACACGGTCACCAACAACCAGCAGACGTTTCTTGGGGGACATATCTCTCGGGTGTGCGGACTCGGCCCACCACTCGGGGCCACTGTGCAATCTAGCACCGGGCGGGCGCGGGTTGTTCCGCAGGGCAGCCGCGCGCGTTTTTTACGGCGTCCCCGACGTCGCCCGCCGTACGATGCCCCGGGCCCGCAGCGCGTCGACACGGCGGTCGGCAACATCGTCGCCATAGCCGAGTGAGAGGATCGCGTAGTGCGCCATGCCCAAGGCCAGTTCGCGCTCACCCATCACCACCCGTCCCACGCCGAGCCGCTCGAAGTAGGCCTGCTCGGCCGTGGTGTGCGTGCGCACGACAATGTCGATATCCGGATTGGCCTCGCGCGCGAGTTCCACCACCCGCCGCGCCTGAAACGGATCAGGGGTCGCCACCACGAGCAAGCGGGCCGTCGCTGGCGACGCCTGCGCCAGAATGCCGGGTCTGGCGGCGTCACCGTACACGGACGAGATGCCGCGCTCACGCAGGCGGTCGACCAGCATGCGATCCTGTTCAATCACCGCAAATCGCACGTCACAGTCGTTGAGCGCATCACCGATGGTGCTGCCGACGCGACCGTAGCCCACGATGATGGCATGTTCCTGCATGTCGAGCCCGGTGGTGACCGGCGTGTCGCTGTTTTCTTCGATGGCATTGAGCAGACGCCAACGCCTGTGCAACCAGCCCTCGATGCGCGGTTGTGCGAGAAAGAGCACCGGATTGAACGAGATCGAGATCAGCGCCGCCGCGAGAATCAGACTGCGCCCGTCGGCATCGAGCAGTCCGAGCGAAATCGCCAGTCCCGCCAGAATGAAACTGAACTCACCGATCTCGCCGAGGCTTGCACCAACGCTTACGGCGCTATGCGCGGGCTTGCGCAGTCGCAGCAGCACCAGCGTGGACACGATCGGTTTGATGAGCATCACGAGCGCCACAATCGCCAACACCTTGAGTGGCGCGCGCAGCAGAATACCGGGGTCGAACAACATGCCCACGGAAACGAAGAAGAGCACGGCGAATGCGTCCCTGAGCGGCAGGGCATCGGCCGCCGCCTGATGGCTGAGATCCGATTCACTGATCACCACGCCGGCAAAGAACGCGCCCAGCGCGAATGACACACCGAAGAGCGCCGCGGCTCCCACCGCGATGCCCAGTGCCGCCGCCAGCACCGACAACGTAAAGAGCTCGCGGGAGCCGGTGCGCGCGACTTGCCAGAGCAGCCACGGAATGCTGCGGCGCCCCACGAAATACATGATCGCCGAGAAGGCGATCACCTTGGCGAGCGTGAGTCCCAGTGCCAGCCAGAGCGGCTGTGCGGGATCGGCGCCGGCCCTGGTGCCACCCATCATGGGCGCGAGCGCGGGCAACATCACCAGCGCCACGACCATGACGAGATCTTCCACGATCATCCAGCCGACGGCGAGTTTGCCCGGACCGCTGTCGAGCGCGTTGCGCTGCTCGAACGAGCGAATCACCACCACGGTGCTGGAAATGCAGATACACAGCCCGAAGGTGATGGCCGAACCCATCGACCAGCCCCACGACATCGCGAGTCCGGTACCGGCCAGCGTCATCGCCGTCATGCCCAGCAGGGCACCGGGCACAACGACGCGCCGCACGTTCAACAAGTCGCGCAGCGAGAAGTGCAACCCCACGCCGAACATGAGCAAGATCACACCGATTTCCGCGAGCTGTGCCGCTAAATCGGCATCGGCGGTGAAGCCCGGGCTGTAAGGACCGACCGCAATACCTGCGAGCAGATAGCCCACGAGCGCGGGCAGTCGAACACGCGTGGCGATGTAACCAAAAACGAACGCCAGTCCGAGACCGACTGCGATGGTGGCGATCAGTGCCGTTTCGTGCGGCACGATCAGCGAACCACGTGGAACTCCGTCTGGCGTCCGCGTGCCCAACGCACACGGCCATCGGCACCAATGATCACGTCTTCTTCCTGCGCCGAACGCACGCGCTGCCCGTTCCACAGCGGCACTGCAGCCGTCGCCTGCAGTTCGATGGAGTACCACATGCCGGCAATCACCGGAAAGTCGCCGCGATCAGGCACGCCGTCCTGGTAGTCCCACAGTCCGATCATTGTGCCCGCGCCATGTCCGTGCGCGCCGATCGGATGTGAATAAATCGTGCCTTCGATGTTTTCGGCGCGCATGCGCGCGAGCGACGCCGCGAGAATCTGATTGCCGGTGCGTCCGGGCTTGAGCTCGTCAACCACGATGTCCTGCATGCGATTGGACGCACGCAGCACCGCCTTGAGCTCCGTCGGCACATCGGTTTCGCCGTCGCGCAAGACGTATCCCATGTGCTGGGTGTCGGTGTTGAGACCCAAGGCCTTGATGCCAAAGTCGCAGTGCAACAAATCGCCGCGCTGAATGATCGGATTCGGTCCCACCAACTCGGTGCTGCCGAAGTTGCGCTGCACTTCCACGCTGGGTTGGAACCACGTCTCCAGACCGAGGTCATTCAGGCGCTGACGCATCCACCAGATCACATCTTCGGTACGCGTTTGCCCGGGCGTAATCACACGCGCACTGAACGCTTCTTCGATGATGTTCCACGCCAGGGCGTTGAGTTGTTCGAACACGGCCTCTTCTTCGGACAAGCGCGCCGCGATGAAATCCACCGCCAGCCCTTCGGCGGGCACCAGTCGCGCGGTGAACGCCGGACCGAGCGCTTCAGTCATGCCCTGGTATTCACCGTGTGTGAGTCCATCGGCAAAGTGCCAGGTGCGCGACGCGTTGATGGCAATGCGCTTGGGCTGCCGTTCTTCGACCGCCGTTTTGAGCACCTGCCACTGTTCGTCGCCCCAGAGCTCCGCCGTGCGATCGTTGCTGCGACTGCCGGCCGCCGGCGCATCCACCGCTTTCGTGGAACGAATCGCCTTGTACACGCCGCCCTGATTGGTGCCGCCGAACGCAATGCGTTCTATGCCGTTGGCGCCTCGATCAAAAAACACATAGATCGTGCGGCGGCGCGCGGCGAACGTGGTGGGCGAGACGAGCGAGCGGAAGATGGGATCTTCGTTGTACTCGCGCATCGGAATCACCCACATGTCCACGTTGTACTTCCGCATGAGCGCGGGCAGCACCATGTTCATCCGCTGCTCAAGCCACTGTTGTCGAATCAGCGCCTGCTCTCGCAGCGAGCCGAAGGGGCGCAGTGAATCGCGTGTGGCGAGCGTGCGCCACGCGGGCGCGGCGACAGCGGCGGCCGTGGCACGCGGCGCGATGGGTGGCGCGCCCTGGGCGCCGAGCGGGGCGACAGCGAGGAGTACGAGCAGCAGCGGCGTACGCGAGCGCGCGGCCGGCATCAGACGACGAGGGGTGAGGGGCATGTGCGGACGGTAACGCCGATTCGCGTCGGCGAGAAGTCGTGATCGGCCAGCGATGTGTTTACGGCTCGATACGGGAGCGCCTCGTGACGACCCACATCGCGCCCGCGAGCAGCGCAGCGTAGGCCCCCATCACGAGCCCACGCTCGAGGAGCGTCTGGCCGGCCAGCGGCCACCAGTCGGCCCACGTGGCCAACCCCGAGCCAAGCGGCTCGCGACGCAGCGCAATGAGTACCGAGCTCATACCGAACTCCGCCGCCACTTCCACACCGAGGAACAGCGCCACGCGCAGCGGCCAGCGGCGGATCGGGAAGTTGCTGAGGTGCCACGTCAGCACGCCGCACACGAAGATCACCGCGACGACCAGCCCTCCAATAAGCGCCGTCCAGCTGGAAAACGCATCACTCCCCAACACGGCCGCGCGATAGAGCCGAACAATCACGCCGGTGAGTCCAGCCAGCTCCAGCGTCGAGCGCGACATGGCCCGCCATACGCTGGTGCGTGCGTTCGGCACCGCCGGAAGACCCGATGGGCCGTTTGGGATCATCAGGACAAGGTTAGCGGCTGTCGGGCGAAGTGGGGCCGGCCACCTGCGCCAGCAACCAGGTCAGACTGTGCGGAAGTTGCGCTCGCCAGTAGTTCCAATCGTGTCCCCCAGCGGGTTCGTGGTACCGGTACGACAATCCGAGTGATCGAAGCGTTGCAACGAACGCGCGGTTCTGGTCGAGAAACACGTCGCTGACGCCACAATCCACCCAGATCGACGGGACGGAAGTGCCGGCGGTCACTAATCGGGTGGCCAGCCGGCCGGGATCGCGCGCGTACCAGCCGATGGTGTCGGTGCCGAACACCGGAGCGAACCAGACATATCGACGTCCGGAGGCTTCGCGCAATTCGGCGGGTGTGCGCGCCCAGATCGCCGGCTCGCGGAACGGACGCGGACCGAGCAGGGCGGGCGCGAGCACACCCGAATGACTGGCCGCGGCGGAGAACACGTCGGGATAGCGAAGCGCCAGCGTGACCGCACCAAATCCGCCCATGCTGAGGCCGGCGATGCCGCGATGCTTCGCCTCGGCCCGTGTGCGGTACATGCGATCAACATGGGCCACCAGATCACGCGCGATATAGTCGTCGTAATGCGGCCACGGCACGCAGAAGGAGGCGCCGGCTTCGCGTCGTGTGGTATCGCGTTGGCATGCGGCAGCATTGGGCAACGTCGCCCACGTGGTGTACCAGGAATCGTCGCCGTCGGGCATCGCGATGATCGCTTCCGGTGCGCCCTGCGTAATCAGCGAGTCCATCACACGGTCAAGGCGCGCCAGCTGCAACCAGTTGTCTTCGGCGCCGCCGAGGCCGTGCAGGTAGAACAGCACCGGAAAGCGTGCGGTGCTGTCGGCCTGATACGACGGCGGAAGATACACGAGCAGCCGCTTGCGGATGCCGAGGGACTGCGACCAGACCGTATCGGCGCGAAGTGCCCCCCTCGCCGGCACGGTCTCATCGCGTGATGCAGACGCCGGAGCCTGGGCACTCGCGCGGTGCGCCGGCAGCGTCAGGAGCGAAGCGAGCGACAGTGTCAGCACCGCCTGGCCCGTTCGGATCGCCATCATGGGCGCAAACCGTGCACCAGCGTGTGAGCAATCATCGGCGAGAGGGGGAAGACGGAAACAGCACTCGCGCGCAAACCGCACGCACGGAATGGACTCAGCGAATCACGGTGCCGATGCGTCCCCAACGAATGTCGGTGATGAACGGCAGCGCGCGATCGCTTTCGTTGGCCCGATAGGAGTAATACACGAACGACGGGCGACCGCGCACATTGTCGCGCGGCACGATGCCCCAGTACCGACCGTCTTTGGAATCGTAGCGATTGTCGCCGAGCATGAAGAGATAGCCATCGGGAACGACGAGCGGACCCCAATCGTCCAGCGTTGACATAGCCGGCGGATCGCCGATGCGAGAGCCACGGATTTCATGCTGTTTCTGCCACTGAAAGAGCGGATCACCGAATGATCCGTCGCGCCGGGGATTCTCGCGCATCGCATCCGGCTGCGGCTGCGGGACACCGTTGAGGTGAAACAGTCCGCCGCGCATGTGCACCGTGTCACCGGCCACCGCGACCAGTCGCTTCACGAGCGTGGGGTTCGGATCCCACGGCTGATCGAGTTGCGGCGGCGATTTGAACACCACGACATCGCCGCGTTTGGGCTCGGTGTAGCCCGGCAGATTGATGTCGGTGAACGGAATATTGGGACCGTACGCGAGCTTGTTGACGAAGAGCCAGTCACCGACGAGCAGCGTGGGGATCATGCTCCCCGAGGGAATGCGATACGCCTCGAAGAGGAAGGTGCGGATGAGCAGGAAGATGCCGAGCGTCCACAGAATCGCTTTGACGTTTTCCCAGGCGGAGCTTCGCGGCGCCGGCGCGCTGGACTTGCCGCCGCGAAGGGCGGCGACAGAACTCACCGGCGCGTCAGGCTTGGGCTTTTGTGAACGGGCCACGGCAGAATGGAGATCGGGGAGAGAGGAAACGACGAGGGGGCGCGCCCGTGTGGGTCACGCCCCCTCATCACGCGTCCTGAAAGATGGTCAGGAGAGGTGCTTGCTGACCAGCGAGGTCATTTCGAACATCGACACGGTCTTCTTGCCATCGAACACAGCCTTGAGCTTGTCGTCGGCATTGATGTTGCGCTTGTTCTTGCTGTCCTGCAGGCCGTTCTTCTTGATGTATTCCCACAGCTTCTTGACCACTTCCGTACGCGGAAGCGGCTTGGAGCCAACGACGGCCGCCAACTCTGCAGACGGCGTAAGCGCCTTCATGAACGACGCGTTCGGGGTGCGCTTCTTGGCCGCCTTCTTGGGGGCAGCCGCTTTCTTCGGAGCTGCTGTCTTGGCAGCGGCCTTCGTCGGAGCCGCCTTCTTGGCGGCAGCCTTCTTCGGCGCCGCCTTCTTCGCGGCGGGCTTCTTCACAGCGGCTTTCTTCGCCGCTTTCTTTGCAGACTTCTTCGCAGGGGCCATGGAATCTCCTGAGGGGGGTGCCGGTCCGTGTCGCGCACACAATGCGTGACGCGCCACAAGCTATAGGGCGCGGCACAGTGCGCAATAGGGGATTGGGTGTTTTCCCCTCGACGAATCGTCAGCGCGCCCTCTGGGAATGCATGGCGCGCCCTCTGGGAATCGCATCGGACCGACGGAAAATCGTCGTCGCACCCTCTGAAAACCACTCGCGCCGCGCGGTGTGTGTGTTACTCGCTGTCCTCGAGGCGCGCGAACAACCACGCCACGATACATATAGGGCGCTCGTTCCAACTTGGCGCGTGACGGGAGCGCGCGATCGCCACGCCGATCGCCGCTGCCGACGAGTCAATGGTTCACGCCCGTGAAGGCGCACGACGTGCACCGCGCGCACGCTGCCGCGCCGCAACAGCGCCGCTACCCTACGCCGCGTCGGACTCCGCCAGCGAGTGCAGACGCGCGAGGTCCTCGACGTCCCACGCGTCGGGTGTGTCATCGTCCTCGGCCACGTCCGGCGCCGCCTGCGGCGTCTCCATCACGCACGGAATACCCCGGGCGCGGCGATCCTGCAACAACCATCCGAAGGCGGCCGCGCCGATGGCGCCATGTCCGATGCGTGCATGACGATCCTTGTTGGAGCCGAGCGCGCCTTCGCTGTCGTTCAGATGCAGAAACGATGGCGGCTCCCCGGTTGCGGCTTCGAACGCATCGAGCACGCGCGTCAGTTCGGCGCGTGACGCGGCGAGATCGTACCCCGACGCGTAGAGGTGGCACGTATCGAGCCCGTAGCCCGCTCGCGCGCGCAACTGGGCCGGCAGAGCGGCCAGCATCGTGCCGACTTCTTCCGGCGTGCGACCCACGGTGGTGCCGGCGCCCGCCGTGTTTTCGATGAGCAGTCGTGTGGTGCCGTTGGGCACGGCCAGCAGCGCGCGGCGCATCGCTTCCGAGACGCGCGCCAGCGCGGCGTCGCGGTCGCCGTCGGTTGCCGCACCCGGATGAAAACACACGCCGCCGACCCCCAGCGAGGTGCTGCGCTCCAGCTCCTTGGCGAGCGCGACGGACGCACGCTCCCACTTGGTATCATCGGGCGTTGCGCAGTTCAGCACATACCCCGCATGCACGATGACATGCGGCGGATCGATATCCGCCTCCTTCAGCGCCTCGCGGAATCGCGCGATCCGATCGGGCTTCACCGATACCTTGTCGTTGTAGAACTTCGGGATCGCGCTGAAGATCTGCAGCGCCCGCATGCCACCACGGCCGGCGCGTCGCGCGGACATGGGAATGCCGCCGTTGTCGATACAGTGCGCGCCAAGCAGCAGAGCGGGACGTGTCATGGCCGGAATGCTCGGGAGGTTGGATTGATGGTCAACGTGCCACCGCGCGTCGATAGAGAAACGTGGTGTCCCCACCGGTCGGCGGTGCTTCGTGCCATCCGACCACGATGGCGCGCCCCATGGCCT
>Ga0163144_10012889_pt1 | contig 17493 bp, 15 predicted proteins | sample OliLak19BULKMAT1_FD_123175 | JGI IMG/M metagenome (GOLD analysis project Ga0163144, IMG submission 123175) | Freshwater microbial mat bacterial communities from Lake Vanda, McMurdo Dry Valleys, Antarctica - Oligotrophic Lake LV.19.BULKMAT1 | ecosystem: Environmental > Aquatic > Freshwater >...
GGTGCTGGGGATTCTTTTTCTCGCCGCCTATCTCTTCAGCCCGAAATACGGGCTGCTGACGCAAAAAAGAAGGTGAAGCGGGGCAACCATGGACTGCGGTGGGAAGCGAAAGCGCCACACCGCTTTGGATGGACCCGTCGTCCCGGTCCAGTGCCACCCTACCGAAGAATCCAAAGCGGTGTCGGCGCTGCGCTCTGCCACCGCACTCCATGACGGGTGCTCCGCACCGAACTATCAGTTATACCCGGTGCAACGGATGGTTAGAACAAGAATGTCCCCACTCCTGACTGCGGGCTCCGCCCGGAAAATCCTTCAAGCGTTCTTCATCAACGCGGCCGCGTAGAATCCATCGTATCCTGTAGCAAGCGGAGAGACGGGGCGTTCCTCCAATAGCGTGAAATTCCCTCGGGCTAGCAGATGGTCGATCGCGGCGCGGTTTTCCGAGGGAAGGATGGAGCAGGTGGCGTAAACGAGGCGGCCACCGGGCTTGAGCATGGCGGTGTAGGAAGTTAGAAGCTCCTTCTGGATGCCGCGGAGGCGTTCGAGGTGGGCAGGCTTGAGGCGCCATTTGAGATCGGGCTGGCGCTTGAGAGTCCCGAGGCCGGAGCATGGCGCGTCGATCAGGAGACGGTCGGCGATCTCCGCGAAATCAGAAGCGGTGGCGCTGGTGATTCCCTTGGACTTGACGCACTTGTTCGCGTTGGCGCGCTTGGCGCGGCGTTCGAGTTCAACGAGTTTTTTGCCATCGATGTCCATGCCGAAGACCCGGCCCTCGCCCTTCATGAGGGCGGCGAGATGGAGGGACTTTCCACCGGCACCGGAGCAGGCGTCGATGATGCGCTCGCCCGGTTGGGGATCGACGAGCGGGGCGATCATTTGCGATCCGGCGTCCTGGATCTCGACGCGGCCATCGAGGCGGAGCGACTTTGGAAGTGCTTTGCCTTGGGCGAGGACCAGTGCGTCAGGGAGATCCGGGACTTCAGTGGCGGGAATGTGGAAACTGGCGAGCCAGGCAATGGCCTCGGGACGGGTGGTGCGGAGCGTGTTGACGCGGAGGAAAATGGAGGCGCGCTGGTTGAGGGCGGCGAGTTCGGCGTCCCAGGCATCGCCGAGTTCCTCGACACCGAGTGCGTCAATCCAGTCCGGGATCGACTCGCGGACGGCACGCGGTTGGTCAGCGAGTTCGGCTTCGCGGGCTCTCATTTCCTCTGCGGATTTCCCGTTGTAGGCCCACCATTCCGGGATTTCGAAGCCCATGCGCACCCACTGGGCGGCGCAGAGGGCGGTGGTTTCCTCGCTGTCGGCGAGAAAGCTGAGGACACGCCTCCAGCGGGCGACCTCGAAGACGGTTTCAGCGATGAAACTGCGGTCGCGCTTGCCCCATTTCGGGTTTTCCTCGAAGGCGGTGGCGAGTTCGTGGTCGAGGACCTTGTGCTCGCGAAAGACGGCTTTGGCGATGTTGGAGGCGGCCTCGGCGAGGATGCGGTGCATTTTCATGAACGCGCACCCTTTCCTAAAGCGGGCTGCGTGGCAATGGAAACGAGGGACGACCCCAGAGCGCCCTCCGGCGGAGCACTCGCGGTGGATGGTGACGGACAAGCTCCATTTCCATGGAAGCACCTGGAGATATGCCGGGCTTTCCTGATGCGCTGCGGCGCATCAGGTTTTGTGGAATCGTGGCGGCGGTTTTCAACCGCCTGGCCTTCTTCGTGATCGGGCATGGCGGTTGAAAACCGCCGCCACGGCCGTGCCGAGCCAATCCCGGCCTATCACAAATCCTGATGCTTGGCAGTATCGATACTAACCGAATTCACCGCCCCATCCAACCGCCATCGACGACGAGGATCTCGCCGTGGACGTAGCGGGAGGCCTCGCTGGCGAGGAAGACGACGGGGCCTTTGAAATCGGCGGGGTCGCCCCAGCGTCCGGCGGGGATGCGGGCGAGGATCTGCTGGCTGCGGACCGGGTCCTCGCGCAGGGCTTCGGTGTTGTCGGTGGAAATGTAGCCGGGGGCGATGGCGTTGACGTTGACGCCCTTGGACGCCCATTCGTTGGCAAGGGCCTTGGTGAGCTGGCCGATGCCGCCTTTGGAAGCGGCATAGCCCGGGACGGTCAGGCCGCCTTGGAATGTTAGAAGCGAGGCGGTGAAGATGATTTTCCCGCTGCCACGCGCGATCATTTTCGCGCCGATGTCGCGGCTGAGGAGGAACTGGGCGTTGAGGTTCACATCGATGACCTCGAACCACATGTCGTCCGGATGCTCGGCGGCGGGCTTGCGTTGGATGGTGCCGGCGTTGTTGACCAGAATGTCAGGCGTGCCGTGGTCGGCCATGACTTGGGCGGCGAAGGATTTCACGGCCTCGCGGTCGGCGAAATCGCATTGATAGGCGGTGAATTTCCGGCCGATGGCGGTGACCGCTTTTTCAATGGCGCTGCCGGACGCTTCTAGGCTGGCGCTGACGCCGATGATATCGGCACCCGCTTCGGCGAGGCCTTCCGCCATGGCGAAGCCGATGCCGCGCTTGCAGCCGGTGACGAGGGCGGTTTTTCCAGTGAGGTTGAATAATTTCATGGGGAAATTGAGAGTTAGAAGTTATTTGTTATGGGTTATTTGTGAAGAGCTAGAAAAAGCGGTTTTTTGGGTCTATCAACCGTTTAACCTTTAACAAATAACTCGAAACTTTCTTCAGCGAAGATCCGCGATTTCGACGCGGTCCATGTCGGTGAAGGCTTGGTTTTCACCGCCCATGGCCCAGCAGAAACGGTAGCTGGCGGTGCCGCAGCCGGTGTGGATGGACCATGGCGGGGAGAGCACGACCTGCCGATCAGCCACCCAGAGCGGGCGGGTTTCCTGGGGTTGGCCCATCATGTGCAGGACGCGATGCGCGGCGGGGACGTCGAAGTAACAATAGACCTCGCTGCGGCGGTCGTGGGTGTGGCATGGCATCGTGTTCCAGACACTGCCTTGCTGGAACTCGGTGAAGCCCATGACGAGTTGGCAGCTCTTGATGCCGTTTTCGTGGATGTATTGAAAAATGGTGCGCTCGTTGCACTCATCCTTGCTGCCGAGTTCCACGCGGTTCGCGTCGCCGCGGGTGGCCTTGATGTTCGGGTGGGTGGTGTGGGCGGGGTAACTGACAAGGTAGAAGACCGCCGGGCTGTCGGCAGAGGCGCTGGCGAAGCTGACTTCCTTGCTGCCGCGGCCGATGTAGAGGCAGTCGTGGGCACCCATTTCGTAGGCGGTGCCATCGACGGTGACCGTGCCGGGTTCACCAATGTTGAGGATTCCGAGTTCGCGGCGTTGGCAGAAGAAGTCCGCCTTGAGGGCGTCGTCGTTGGGAAGTTCCAGCGCGCTGCCTGTGGGGATGGCGCTGCCGACGACGGCGCGGTCGAGATCGGTGTAAATCATTTCGATTTCGCCGGGCGTGAAGAGTTCCTCAAGGAGGAATGAGGCACGAAGTTCGTCCGTATCGAGCACGGAAGTCTCGCGGGGTGATGGCATCAGGCGTGTTTCCATGGTGATTTTATGTGGTCTTGTCTCTGAGTCATGCGTCCTACGCGGACGGGCGGCCATTCTTCATTCGACCTGAAGCGTGGCAACCGGAATCTCAGTTTCCCCGTTTATACCGCCGCGCTTCAGGACTGGTGGATTGTGGCAGCGCGCAGCCCTGGGGAACGTAAGCGCCCTCGCTTGCAATTTCTGGCGCCCTCGCCGGAAATGGGCTGGAACGGCGATGGGACTTCGGTTCCGGGTTTGAGCGCCCGGGTCGCCTTTGGCGGAGCCGGTCGATTTTCAAAAGCTTCCGAATCCGGCGTGTCCCCCGCTCTTGACAGCCTCCCCCGTGAAAAGCAGATTCCCCCCCCGTTTGTGCTTCTGACTGTGATGCTACCGGACTTTTCCGGTCTCATTTCAGGGCGAAACAGGATCAATCTCCAGCTTCGCCCTTGTGTCCGGAAGGTACGCACCCACCTTCAATCAATTTCCTCCATGAATTCCTCGTCCACACCGCAGAAATCCCCATTCGGCTGGCCTGAACCTCAGGGCCTTTGGCATCCATCACGCGAAAAAGATGCTTGCGGCGTTGGCTTCATCGCCCATCTCAAGGGCAAGCGATCCCACGACATCGTCCTGAAAACGTTGACGATGAACGAGCACATGGACCATCGCGGTGCGAGTGGATCGGATCCGGCAACCGGTGACGGCGCAGGCATGTTGATCCAGATGCCGGACAAGTTTCTCCGCCGTGAAATGATGGCAAAGAAGGGCATCGAGCTTCCGCCGGAAGGTGACTATGGCTCGGGGCTTGTGTTTTTTTCGCCGGAAGCCGCCGTCCGCGAGGTGGCGATGCAGGTGTTCGAGCACGTCATCCGCGAGCAGGGGCAGAAGTTCCTCGGCTGGCGCACGGTGCCGGTGAAAAGCGAGATTCTCGGCAAGACCTCGGGACGCTACGAGCCGGTCATCAAGCAGGTCTTCATTGGAAAAAGCGACGATATCAAAGATGCTATGACCTTCGAGCGGAAGCTTTACGTGATCCGCAAGCAGGTCGCCAACTGGATCCGCAACAATGAGATGCCCAACCAGTTCCGCGATGTCCATGGCAACAAGAGCAACTCATTTCCCGGTGCGGATTATCACTACGTGACCGGTCTATCGGCCCGCACGATGATCTACAAGGGCATGCTCACCCCTTGCCAGCTTTCCGATTATTTCCCGGACTTCCTCGACCCGGATTTCGAGTCGGCGCTGGCGCTGATGCACACCCGTTTCTCGACCAACACCTTCCCGAGCTGGTCGCGTGCCCACCCTAACCGGTTCATCGCCCACAATGGCGAGATCAACACGGTCATGGGCAATGCGAACTTCATGAAAGCCCGTCAGGCGCTTTGTGAGTCGGACCTTTTCGGAACCGACATCGAGGATATTTTTCCGGTCATCAACGAGGATGGATCGGACTCCGCGCGCTTCGACAACGCGCTCGAGTTCATGCATTTCGGCGGCTATGACCTCGTCCATGCGATGATGATGATGATTCCCGAGCCATGGGAGCGTCACACCATGATGGATGAGGAAAAGAAGGCGTTTTACGAATTCCACGCCTGCATGATGGAGCCTTGGGATGGCCCGGCTTCCATCACCTTCTCGGATGGACAAATGATCGGCGCCGTGCTCGACCGCAACGGCCTGCGCCCGAGCCGCTATTATGTCACCGACGACGACCTCGTCATCATGGCATCGGAAGTCGGCGTCGTGCCGGACCTAGACCCGCTCACCGTCGTCGAAAAAGGCCGTTTGCGTCCTGGCAAGATGTTCCTCGTGGACATGAAGGAGGGACGCATCATCCCCGACGAGGAAGTGAAGAAGCGTGTTTATGGAGCCAAGCCCTATGGCAAGTGGCTCAAGGAGAACCGCATCACCTTGGACGATCTACCGGCTGCGAAGACACCGAAGAAGGTCGAGGAAAACCGCATCGTCGAGCGCCAGATCGCATTTGGCTATACCTATGAGGATCTGCGCATGTTGTTAGGCCCTACCGCGTCAACCGGAGTCCAGCCAATTTCCTCCATGGGAAATGACACTCCACTCGCGGTCCTTTCCACCAAGCCGAAGCATCTCTATCAATATTTCAAGCAGATCTTCGCCCAGGTCACCAATCCGGCGCTCGACTGCATCCGCGAGGAACTCGTCACATCGACGGAGACCTTCATCGGCTCCGAGGGCAACCTGCTAGACCCCGGTCCGAAGAGCTGCCGCATGATCCGCCTCGACAGCCCGCTGATCGACAACGAATCGCTCGCCCGCATCCGCGAGGTCGATCTTGATGGCTTCAAGGCCACCACCATCGACGCGCTTTTCCCTGCCGATGGTGGCGGCGACGGGCTTGAGGCCGCATTCGACAATATTTGTGCCCAAGCGGACGAAGCCATCGCCGCCGGTTACAACCTGCTGATCCTTTCCGATAGAAACATCACCAGGGAATTCGCCGCGATCCCCACGCTGCTCCTGATGGGCGGCATCCACCATTACTTGGTCGGACAAGGGACGCGCACGCTGGTCAGCATCGTTTTGGAAACCGGCGAGGCTCGCGAGGTGCATCATTTCTCCACGCTCATCGGCTACGGTGCGGATGCGATCAATCCCTACATGGCATTCGAGTCCATCCATAAGATGATCAGCGACGACATGCTTGTCATTGATTTCGACAAGGCGGTTTACAACTACCTCAAGGGATCGATCAAAGGCGTGGTCAAGACCATGGCCAAGATGGGCATCTCGACCGTCGCCTCGTATCGCGGCGCGCAGATTTTCGAAACCATCGGCCTCAGCACCGATCTGGTGAACAAGTTTTTCCACGGCACCTCCAGCCGTTGCGAAGGTTCGGATCTTGATCGGGTTGCCGAAGAGGCGTTGATCCGCCACCGCCAGGCATTTCCGGATCGGCACATTGAGGCAGAGGAAGTCGCGCTCGACGCAGGCGGCGTCTATCAGTGGCGCAGTGATGGCGAGTTCCACCTCTTCAATCCGGAAACCATCCACCTCCTTCAGAAGGCCACCCGCACCGGAAGCTACGAGGTCTTCAAGCAATATGCGAAGAAGGTGAACGACCAGAGCGAGAACATTTCCACGCTCCGCGGCTTGATGAAGTTCAAGAGCAACCGCAAGCCGGTGCCCATTGAGGAAGTGGACTCCATTGAAGCCATTACCAAGCGTTTCAAGACCGGAGCCATGTCCTACGGCTCGATCTCTCAGGAAGCGCACGAGACGCTCGCCATCGCGATGAACCGCATCGGCGGAAAATCGAACACCGGCGAAGGCGGCGAGGATCCGGAACGTTTCGTCCCCATGGCTAACGGCGACAGCAAGCGCTCCGCCATCAAGCAGGTCGCGTCCGGCCGCTTCGGCGTCACCGGCGAATACCTCGTCAATTCCGACGAAATCCAGATCAAGATCTCGCAGGGAGCCAAGCCCGGTGAAGGTGGCGAGCTTCCGGGCTCCAAGGTCTATCCGTGGATCGCCAAGGTCCGCTATTCAACTCCCGGTGTCGGACTGGTATCCCCTCCTCCGCACCACGACATCTACTCGATCGAGGATCTGGCGGAACTCATCCACGACCTCAAGAACTCGAACCCACGCGCCCGCATCAATGTGAAGCTCGTTGCCGAAGTCGGTGTCGGAACCATCGCCGCCGGGGTCGCCAAGGCCCATGCCGATGTCATCCTCATCTCCGGTCACGACGGCGGCACCGGAGCGTCGCCATCGTCGTCCATCTTCAATGCCGGTGCCCCATGGGAACTCGGCCTGGCGGAAACCAACCAGATCCTGCTTCTCAACGACCTTCGCAGCCGCGTGGTCCTCGAAACCGACGGCCAACTCAAGACCGGCCGGGATGTCGCCATCGCCACATTGCTAGGTGCCGAGGAGTTTGGATTCGCCACCGCACCGCTGGTCACCGTTGGCTGCCTGATGATGCGCGTCTGTCAGAAAAACACCTGCCCGGTCGGCATCGCCACCCAGGATCCGGAGCTGCGCAAGAACTTCGAAGGCAAGCCCGAGCATGTGGTCAATTTCATGACATTCATCGCCATGGAACTCCGTGAAATCATGGCGGAACTCGGATTCCGCACCCTCAATGAAATGGTCGGCCGGGTGGAGTGTCTCGACACCAACGAAGCCACCGAGCATTGGAAGGCCAGCGGAGTCGATCTAACGAGCATTTTCCACAAGCCGGACGTCGGAGACAAGGTGGGATCATACAAGACCATCGAGCAGGATCACGGCCTGAAGAGCGCTCTCGACAACACGCACCTGCTCACCCTTTGCAAACCCGCCATCGAACGTGGCGAGAAGGTCCGCGCCGAGCTTCCCATCATCAACGTGAACCGTGTCGTCGGCACCATCACCGGCAGCGAGATTTCCCGCAAATACGGCAGCAAGGGACTTCCGGAGGACACCATCGATCTCAAGTTCATCGGCAGCGCCGGCCAGTCGCTCGGAGCATTCACCCCTCCGGGCATGACCTTCCGACTCGAAGGGGATGCCAACGACTACGTCGGCAAGGGCCTGTCAGGAGCCAAGATCATCATCTATCCGCCGAAGAACTCACGCTTCAAAGCCGAGGAAAACATCATCATCGGAAATGTCGCCCTCTATGGCGCGACCAGCGGTGAGGCCTACTTCAACGGCATCGCCGGCGAACGCTTCTGCGTTCGCAACTCAGGCGCGAAGGCCATTGTCGAAGGCGTCGGCGACCACGGTTGCGAATACATGACCGGCGGCCAGGTGATCGTGCTGGGAGAAACCGGCCGCAATTTCGCCGCAGGCATGTCCGGCGGTGTCGCCTATGTTTACGACATCGACGGACTCTTCGAAAAGCGCCTCAACCATGAAATGGTCAATCTCTACCGCCTCATCGAGAGCAGTGATGAGGACATTTCCCTGGTGAAATCGACCATCGAGAAACACGTCGAATACACCAGTTCACCGCGCGGCAAATTCCTGTTGGAAAACTGGGATGCCGAACTGCCGAAGTTCTTCAAGGTCCTGCCCCGCGACTACGAGCGGATGCTCAATGCCTTCAAAAAGGTCGAGGAGCAGGGACTCACCGGAGACGAGGCCGCCATGGCCGCCTTCGAGGAAAACCTCAAGGACCTCGCCCGCGTCGGCGGAAATTGAGCAAAGACAGAAGATTTCGAGACAGAAGACAGAAGATTAGAGATAGAAGAAGAGACCGATGACACGGAAGAGGCAAAAGCATATGACTGAAAATGAAACGCGGCAGACTGCCGCCTCTTCAGCCAGTCTTATGTCTTCTGTCTTCTCCTCTTCTGTCTTATAAAGAAAATTTACTATGGGAAAGCCAACAGGATTCATGGAAGTTGATCGGGTCACCGATCCCGAAACCGCGCCACTCGAGCGCATCAGGAACTGGCGTGAGTTCAAGATTCATTCCGACGAGAAAACCCAACGCGCCCAAGGCTCGCGTTGTATGGATTGCGGCACTCCGTTTTGCCACACCGGCCACATGGTCTCCGGCATGGCCAGCGGCTGCCCGGTGAACAACCTGATTCCCGAGTGGAACGACCTCATTTTCCGCGGACGTTGGAAGGAAGCGCTGCAGCGCCTTCACAAGACGAACAACTTCCCGGAATTCACGGGCCGCGTCTGCCCGGCACCCTGTGAGGGATCGTGCGTGCTCGGCGTGATCGAGCCGCCCGTCACCATCAAGAACAACGAGTGCGCCATCATCGACCGCGGCTGGGAAGAAGGCTGGGTCATCCCAAGGATTCCTGAAATCCGCACTGGAAAGAAGATCGCCGTTGTCGGTTCCGGTCCCGCCGGACTCGCCTGTGCCGACCAACTCAACCAGGCTGGCCACAGCGTCACCGTCTTCGAACGCGAGGACCGCATCGGCGGCCTGCTCATGTATGGCATCCCTAACATGAAGCTCGACAAGGAACTCGTCGTCCAACGCCGGGTCAACCTGATGGCAGAGGAAGGCATCATCTTCAAAACCGGCATCTTCATCGGCAAGGATAGCGAATGGACCGCTGAGAAACTGCGCAAGGATTTCGATGCCATTGTCCTCTGCTGCGGTGCCACCCAAGGCCGTGACCTTCCCATCGAAGGCCGCGATTCCGAAGGCGTTTTCATGGCGATGGACTTCCTCACCACCAACACCCGCTATCAGCTCGATCACCAGTTCGACGGCACCAATCCCGAACTCAACGCCACCGGCAAGGACGTGGTCGTCATCGGCGGCGGCGACACCGGCACCGACTGCGTCGGCACCAGCCTGCGCCACGGCAGCAAGAGCGTGAACCAGTTGGAAATCATGCCCATGCCACCTGAAAAACGTGCGGCTAACAATCCATGGCCCGAGTGGCCGAAAGTTTACAAGATGGACTACGGCCAAGAAGAAGCCGCCGCCCTCCAGGGCAGGGACCCGCGCCACTACCTCGTCCAAACCAAGCGTTTCATCAAGGACGACTCCGGCAATCTATCCGGCCTCGAAATTGTCGAAATCGAGTGGGCCCAAGACGACCAGGGCCGCTTCATTCCCAAAGACCTCGAAGGCACTTTGCGCGTCATTCCCTGCCAGCTCGCACTTCTGGCAATGGGCTTCACCGGCCCCGAGTCCGAGGTCGTGCAGAAATTCGCCCTCGAGACCGACGTCCGCTCTAACATCAAGGCCGAGCATGGTGCCTTCACGACCAACGTCCCCGGAGTCTTCGCCGCTGGCGACGTCCGCCGCGGTCAATCGCTCGTCGTCTGGGCCATCAACGAAGGCCGCGGCGCTGCCCGCGAATGCGACCGCTTCCTGATGGGTGTGACGAATTTGCCTTGAGGCATCGCCAGCAAGCGGGTCCTGCATCTCGGTTTTCAAAACCACGACTCATGTCCGTTTGGCCTGCACCCGCAATTCTCTTGGCAGGAACTGCGTTGGCGGCAGGGTCCGAGCCACTGGTGCCCGGCTGGCTCGAAACCTCGGTGGAGATCAGCTACGCGGGCAAGATGACCTTCGATCTCACCCAGGGAAATCTGGAAATTCTGGATTTCGGGTTGCATGCGCCACTCTCGCCGCCGGTCACGGCGATTCCCGGAATGGAAATCCATCCGGCATTCGATTTCAAATCCACAGTTCTCGCATTCAACGATGTACCCGCTTCGCTACCGGTAAATTTCGCCAACCTCCAGTCCTTCCATGTCTTTCCGAGCACCCTCGTGTTGAGTGCGATGGCGCTCTCTACAGGATGCGATCCCGGCTGGATCTGGGGCGCGTTCTTTCGCGAAAAGATGGCCACCGACTTCAAGGATGTGCAACAGGATGACTTCGGTTTGGATATCGCGGGAGGCATTGGCTATCGATTCTCGCAGAACCTAACTATTGGCGCCGGCGGTGAACTGCTGGACGCCGGAGGTGCCTTCGAGCGGTTTCATCCGGGACTGGGACTGGACTGGAAGATCGCGGACGGAGTGAGGGTCCGGGGATGTGGCGCACTCTGGGAGACGAGCTTCTATCCGACCGATGATTGGCGGATCGGTTTCCGCAGTGATTCCACCGGCGATGTCTGGAACGTTGTCGATGGCAGCGGGAAATCCCGTTTCATCGATCTGGTCTCACATCGGATCGGCGTTTACACGGAGCACCGGATCTCGGGAAACCTATGGCTGGAATTGGAGGGCGGGTCCAGTTTCGGGAACTCGATAGGACTCACCCGAAACGATGGCAGCGTTCTTCTGAAGCAAACTCAGGACCACGCCTTCTATTTCCAAGTCGGTCTTGCGGTGGTGAATTGGTAATTCTCGTGCCACTTCCGTTGGTGGGGATTGCATTATTTGGAAGTGGTTGATATCCTAAGGGCATGACCATTCCTTTGCTTTCGCCGAAGAGGTTCCTCATCCCGTTTCTGGCCCTCGCGACGATGTTCGTGGCGGTTTCCCACGTCGAAGCTGGCGGCGTCGCCGGAAAGAGATTTGGTGGATTCAAGGCTGGAGAAAAATTCAGTCTCACTGTCCAATCGGTGACTTCGTCACAGACCATCGGCAAGAGAACCAAAGACAAAAGCTCCATCCCAGAGGGCATCCCCAAGTTCAAGAAAGGATCAACCGTCAAGTTTGTCATTGGCAGGAAGGGCGAGCTGACCGGCCCGGGAATCTCGATCGCCTACATCGGCGCATCAGGAAAGATGAACGCCTATGCGAAGCTTCCCACCTACAGGACCCCCTCGCCAAACGCCGCCAGCGTTTTCAAGGACGACAAAGGCCGCGCCGATGGGGTGATCCTGACGTTCTATCTCTATCGGCTGAACACCAATGATTTGTCAGGTAAGGGGTTGGCGATCAACAGGGTGGTTTACCTACTGAAATAGGGCAGCGCCATCGCTTCCAGAATCTGCTATCAGCGTGTTTCAACTGAGACAGTCGGGACATGCTGATGAACACGATCCGCTTCCTGATGGGCGTGATGAATTTGCCATAGACTGGAATGTGTTCCGGCTGTCTCAGCCGGATTTCTCCTCAGGCTCCGATCCGACTGAGACAGTCGGGACACATTTTTGCGCAGTTTCTGGAAGCGGTGGCGGGAGCAATACTTCCCAGCATAGGGATTGTGGCCAATGTCAATGGCGGATTGTTCTTCATAAGCCTCTTTCATTATCTATTCCAAGCCGGTTTATCCCGGCGCTTTCACTGGTAAAGCCGCAGGTGCCGCAGGCGGGATTGCAGATGATGTCCTGCGGCTGGGGGTCTATCATTTCCACCATCAGCTTGATGATGTGGCACGGGGTGCGGAACTGGCCGTTCTGCCCGGCGGAGGCGATCTTGCCGAGCATGGATTCGTAGACGTCGCCCTTGGTGTCGCGGTCGGCCATCCAGCTCGATACCGGGGCAGAGACCGAAGACGCCATTGCGGGTGACCTTGAGGACCCGGTCGCCATCGTCGGCCAATCGCGCGCCTGTCCACCGCGTGTGAAGCGTGGCACGAATTCCCCGGAATTTTAGCAGGAGACCCAGACGCCGGCGGAAGTTAGTAAGTCCAATGCACTGCGAAAAGGTAAATCGGGAAGCCGTTCACCGGATCTCGGAATGGCGCGGGACGGGTTCGCTGCGCCCAGTGGCTGGGTTCCAGAAGATCGAATGGGAACCGCCCTCGCGCTTGTGCGGGCAGCCGCGGGCTTCGAGGTGGCGGATGGGTTCCTTGCGCTTCATGCAAGGGCGAGGGGAATCAGCTTTTCGCCCGTTGCCAAGTTGGCAACGGCATCCAGGCGACGATCCTTGATGAGCAGCAGGATGGATTCCTCACGGGTGCGGGTGTTGAGGTAGTGGCGTTTCATGATGCTCCCGGAGTTGCCAGCTTGGAGGGAGCCGTCACCGATGCTGCGGTGAAGGGCGACGTTAGGAAAGGAGGGCGGCTGGAACCGAGATTGAAAATCCGGACGAACGACGGCTTGCGGTCCTTGATTTCGGTGTTTAGGGTGACCGCATCAGACGCCTATGAAAGCCACCCATATCCTCGCACTCATCGTCCTTTCAGCACCAATCATGGCCCAGGATTCCCCTGCCCCGGTCGAAAAAACACCGGTTGTGGGTCAGGCTGAATTAGCTGCAAACCAGAAGGCCTTCCTCAATTTACCCGAGGAAAGCCGGAAGAAATTCATCGAGCATATCGCTGAAGCCTCGCGCCTTTTCCAACAAAAGCGGATTTTCGAAACCCTTGAGGAACTGGACAAGGCCTCGAAAATTTTTGAGGACAGTCCGGAACTCTACAATCTCCGCGGAAGCTGCTATGTCGAGATGCGGGCGTTCGACAAGGCTCTGGCGGACTATCAAAAGGCCGCAACCCTTTCCAAGGACAATCCGAGCCTCGAGTTCAACATCGGCGAGGTCTATTTCTGCACCCAGCAATGGCAGAAGTCGCACGACATGTTCGAGAAGATCCTGAAAACCCTTCCGCCGGAAAACACCGCGCTCGGGCGACTGGTGGAATTCAAGATCCTGCTCTGCAAGAAGAAGCTCGGAATGGATGACGAGGCGGAGATCCTCGCGGAAAAATACAACTTCGAGGATGACTCGCCGTTTTACTACTACGCCCAGGCGGCGCTGGCCTATGACGCCGATGACATGGTGAAGGCCGAGGAGTGGCTGGCAATCGCCAGCCGGGTCTTCCGCGATCCCAACATCCTTGCCCCATGGCAGGACACGCTCGTCGAGTATGGCTACATCAAGAGTTTCTACGGTGACGGTCCCGTCGAATCCGATTGATTTCCATCAGGTCTCGCCGGCCGCGTGCTTGAGTTCCTCAATGAAGGCCAACAATTGAGACGAGGCCGGAGCTGCCGTGGAAATCCCGGCCGCGACCTCGATCGGTACGGGTTGTTTCGTCAGCGGTCGTGAGATCAGGCGTTGCCGACGGCTGCGGTCGAATTCGCTGCTTTTTGACAGGATGGCGATTCCGAGATTGCCTTCGAGAGCGGCAGTCAAGCTGCTGACGCCGTCGAACTCACCGGCGACTTTTGCCTGGAGTTCATGATCCCTGAAGAATCCGGTGATCCGGTCCCAATAGTCCGGATAGTGCTCGCGGTCATAGAGCAGAAGCTTTTGACCGCCAAGCTCCTTGGGAGTGATGGTCTTCCTTTTGGAATGCGCGCCACGTTCCAGCAGGGCGGTGTCGAGTTCCTCCTCCAGCGCCTTGATCTGGCGACTCAGCGCGGGCTGCGTGAGACGGAGCTTTTTTGCTGCGGCAGTGATGCTTCCGGCCTCTCCGACGGCGACGAAATGCTTCAATTGGCGAAGTTCCATGGCGGGAAACTAGCAAACCCTTTCGCCTTCGCCATCCTCGAAACAAGCGATGCTGAAATTTAGGCAAGCGCCGCGTTGCATCCGGCCGGGGGATGTTTCAAACTAACCGCATGGGACTCGAAAAAATCACACAAAAGCTCCAGGAAGCGCTCCAGTCGGCGCAAGGCATCGCTTCGAAATCCGCCCACGCCGAGCTGAAGAGCGCGCACGTCCTCTTGGCCTTGCTCCAACAGGAAGGCGGCATCGCCACTCCGATCCTGCAAAAAGCCGGAGTCGATATTTCCCGGTTGAAGCTCGCGGTGACGGCCGCCCTCGCCCGCGAACCGAGCGTGCAGGGAGCTTCCACCCAACCTCAGATCAGTGTCGGACTTCGCTCGACTCTCGACTCGGCGGACACCGCCCGCGAAGCGCTGGGCGACGACTACCTCAGCGTCGAGCATTTCATCCTCGGTGCGCTGAAAGGAGATTCACCTGCCGGGAAACTGCTCAAGGAAGCGGGACTAACCGAAAAGAAGGCGAAAGAGGCGATCACCGGAATTCGAGGTTCCCAGAAGGTCACCGACGATTCTCCCGAGGGAAAATATCAGACTCTCGAAAAATACGGCATGGACCTGACCGCCCGCGCCCGCGAGGGCAAGATCGATCCGGTGATCGGCCGCGACCATGAGATCCGCCGCGTGCTTCAGGTCCTTTCCCGCCGCACCAAGAACAATCCCGTCCTCATCGGCGAGCCGGGCGTGGGCAAGACGGCCATCGTCGAGGGACTCGCCCGCCGTATCGTTTCGGGCGACGTGCCGGACTCGATGAAGAACAAGCGGATCATCTCCATGGATCTCGGCGGCATGTTGGCGGGTGCCAAATTTCGTGGCGAGTTCGAGGAACGCCTCAAGGCATTTCTCAAGGAGGTCACCGACTCGGATGGGAAAATCATCCTCTTCATCGACGAACTTCACACCATCGTCGGCGCTGGTGCCAGCGAGGGCGCGGTGGACGCCTCGAACCTGCTCAAACCGCAGCTCGCGCGGGGTGAGCTGCACACCATCGGTGCCACCACGCTCGATGAATTCCGCAAGCACATCGAAAAGGACGCAGCCCTTGAGCGCCGGTTCCAGCCGGTGATGGTGGGAGAGCCATCGGTGGAGGATTCCATCGCCATTCTCCGCGGTCTCAAGGAGCGCTACGAGGTCCACCACGGGGTGCGCATCCAGGACAGCGCGCTGGTTGCCGCAGCCACTCTATCAGACCGTTATATCTCAGGACGCTTCCTGCCCGACAAGGCGGTGGATCTCATCGACGAGGCCGCTGCCCGGCTGAAGATCGAGCTTGATTCGATGCCCACCGAGATTGACGTGCTGGAGCGTCAGATCCTCCAGTTGGAGATGGAGAAGAAGGCTCTCGAAAAGGAAACCGACAAGGCATCCGCAGCCCGTCTCGATAAGGTCAAGGAGGAGCAGGCGAACCTCCGTGAAGAGTCCTCCGGCCTCATGGCCCAATGGCGCAATGAGAAGGAGATCATCGATCATGTCCGCATTGCCCAGGAAAAGATCGAGACCCTCAAGGGCGAGACCGAACGCGCCCAGCGGATCGGCGACCTGACACGCGCATCGCAAATCAACTACGGTGATTTGCCAGAGGCCCATCGCGAGTTGGACGCCGCGAAGGACCAGCTCGCCACGCTCCATGGCCAGGGAGCCTTGCTCAAGGAGGAAGTCACCGAGGAAGACATTTCCCGGATCGTTTCCTCATGGACCGGGATTCCTGTCAGTCGCCTGCAGGAAGGTGAGAAACAGAAGCTCGTCCGCATGGAACAGCGCCTCGGCGAGCGGGTGGTGGGTCAGAAAAATGCGGTCAAGGCCGTCGCCAACGCCGTCCGCCGCGCCCGCGCCGGATTCCAGGATGAGAACCGGCCGATCGGATCCTTCATCTTCCTCGGACCCACCGGTGTGGGCAAAACCGAACTCTCGAAGGCACTCGCGGAATTCCTCTTCGACGACGAAGGCGCGATGATCCGCATCGACATGTCCGAATACATGGAAAAGCACAGCGTCGCCCGGCTCATCGGGGCACCTCCGGGCTATGTCGGCTACGAAGAAGGCGGCCAGCTCAGCGAGCAGGTGAGGCGCAAGCCCTACTCGGTGGTGCTCTTCGACGAGATTGAAAAGGCCCACCCGGATGTCTTCAACGTCCTGCTCCAGGTGCTCGACGACGGACGCATCACCGACGGCCAGGGCCGCACCGTGGATTTCCGCAACACCGTGCTCATCATGACTTCCAACATCGGCTCGCAATTCATCCTCCACGAGGAAAACGCCGAACAGCGCGAGGCCAAGGTCACCGAAGCGCTGCGCGGCCACTTCCGGCCCGAGTTCCTCAACCGCATCGACGAGATCATCATCTTCGACCGTCTCCAGCGCGACGAGATCACCACCATCGTCGATCTCCAGCTCGCCCGCGTCCGCCAGCGCCTCGCCAAGCAAGGACTCGGACTCGCCCTAACGGAGGATGCCAAGACGCATATCGGCGACAAGGGTTACGATCCGGTTTACGGAGCACGCCCGCTCAAGCGGGTCATCCAGCATCTCATCCTCGATCCACTCAGCCTGGATGTCCTTGATGGCAAGTTCATTGATGGCGACGTGATCCAGGCCGACGTGGAGGATGGAAACATCGTTTTCACCAAATAGTCCCCTGCCCTTGAAAAGGAGGATGGCCGTCTCGCCGTTCGTCTAAAAACCCAGCACCCAAACCACAAATCCAGATGTGTGCCAGCACATGACTCCGCCGTGCCCACCCGCGCCAAAATCCCGGCGGATTTTTGCACCAGGTCAGGGTTTGGGGGTGGTGACGGCGGCGAAAGCCTGGCGGTTGTTGAATTTGTTCATGGCGTCATGGAAATCCTTGAAGGTTGACTCCGGTCGCGTTTGCTATAACTGCCCAGCGCGCGGAGTTGGCGTTGGGTGAGTCCGCGGGCGAAGGCTGCCAGGTCCCGCTGGCCGCGCACCACGCCAGCCAGGGTGGCCATCACCATGATGGCTAACAAACATGGCAGCGGATAGTCGCGGCCCTTTTTAGCACGCCATTCGGGCACCTCGCGGCAAAGCATGCGCAGGTCTCACAGCTCGCCGACGGTGGCTACGCCTAAGCTTGCTTTCGCAGGTGAGGCAAGTGATTTGCCGACCTGTAGTCACCTATCAGCA
>Ga0163144_10012890_pt1 | contig 17491 bp, 13 predicted proteins | sample OliLak19BULKMAT1_FD_123175 | JGI IMG/M metagenome (GOLD analysis project Ga0163144, IMG submission 123175) | Freshwater microbial mat bacterial communities from Lake Vanda, McMurdo Dry Valleys, Antarctica - Oligotrophic Lake LV.19.BULKMAT1 | ecosystem: Environmental > Aquatic > Freshwater >...
ATTGCCTCTCGCCCCCCGGCTGGCTCGCGGCCGTGGAGGACTGCTTCACCGATCCCGCGGTCGCCGCAGCTGGCGGCCCCGTGCGCCCGCTGTGGGAGTCGCCGCCGCCTGATGCTTTGCTGCATTCCCCTCGCGCCCGCTCGTACTTGGGCCTGCTCGACATGGGCGCGCGCCGCAAGCCACTGGATCCCGCGCGGGAGCATCTGGTGGGTGCCAATCTGGCGCTGCGCGTCTCCGCGCTGAAGGAGGGGCAGACCTTCGTTGGCGTGTTTCCTTTTCCCGGTACCGGCGCATGCGCCGAGGACACGGAGATGTCGCGTTCTCTGGCCCGGCGCGGCCTCGTTCTTTACGAGCCGTCCGCCTGGGTTCATCACCGCATCCTTACCGAGAAGGCATCCTGGCCGCAGCTGGCCGTGCGCGCTTTCTGCATCGAGGCGGCCAACGCTCGCCTGCGGGCTCTTCCCGAGCAGCGGCTGAGCCTGGCGCAGCTCTTACTGTGGGAAGGCGGGCTCAACGCCTCGAAATCGTTGGGGCGTCTGTACGGACGCTGGCTGGCGCCGCTGGCCGGAGAGGGCCGTGACGCCTGATTGCGTCTTCTCGGTGGTCACGGCCACGCGGCGCCGCCCCGCCGCGCTGGGACGGCTCCTCGCGGCGCTGGAGCGGCAGACAGTGCCGTGGACTTCGTTCTCGGTTACCGTCGTCAACGACGGCAGCCACGACGCCGCTTACGCGCGCGTCCTCGAGGGCTTCCCCTTCGCGCGCTACCACCCTCTGCCGCGCCGCGCCGGCCCCGCCGCGGCGCGCAACCACGGCGCGTCGACCACCTCCGGCGAGTGGCTGGTGTTCACCGACGACGATTGCGTGCCGCCTCCCGATTGGCTCGAGCGGCTGCGTCCTCACCAAGATGCGGATGTGGTGGGAGGCCTCGTCGAGCTCGCGCCCGGCGCGAACTTGACCGCAGTCGGCCGCTATCTGCGCGACATCCGCTTCATCCGGCCGATGCGCGGGCCGGACGGGGATATCCTCTGTCTACCCAGCGCCAACCTCGCCGTGCGCCGGTCGTGGTTTAAGACGGTAAGGGGTTTCGACCCCCGCTTCCCCCGCGCCGGCGGCGAGGACCTGGACCTGACTTACCGTCTGGCGGCCGCAGGCGCGAAGCTCGCGGTCGCGGACTCCTGGGTCACGCGTCATGACGCCCCCGAAGGCCTCGGGGCGCTGTGCGCCCGCTATTTTCGCTACGGTCGCGGCGAGAGCTTGTTTCGCCGCCTGCGTGGTGGTGAGGGCTTGCCGCCGCAGGTATCGTATCTGCGACGGCTCAAGGCGCTCCTAGGTTTGGCAGGCAAGGCTGCCGGCGCCCGTGCCGCGGGCGACCTCTCCTTCCGCCTGCTCACAGTGACCCGGCAGGTCTCCTACGAGACGGGGCGGCTAAGCGGGAGCTTTCGGCTATGGTGAAAAGCGCGGGCAGGCTGCGCCAGTGCAAAGTGCTCGACCTTCCGCAAAAACGTAATCCTCGCGGAAATCTGACCTTTGTGGAAGGCGGCCGGCAGATTCCATTTTCCATCAAACGCATTTACTATCTTGACGCCGTGCCCGGCGGAGCGGATCGAGGAGGCCACGGTCATAAGGCGCTGAAGCAGGTGATCATCGCTCTCGCGGGCAGCTTTGATGTCACCTTGGACGACGGACGCAATAAAAAGAAGTATCACCTCAACCGCTCTCATCGCGGACTGTATGTTTGCCCCATGGTCTGGAGGCATATCGACAACTTCTCATCGGGGTCGGTGTGTTTGGTCTTGGCTTCGCAGGTGTATGACAAGAACGATTACCTCCGCGATTATGAGAAGTTCCTATCCTACGCCGCGCGCAAGTGACGATGGAACGCGTTTTCTGCACCTACTTCGACTCGCGCTTCCTCCCTCGCGGCTTAGCAATGCGCGCGTCACTTATGCGTTGCTGCCCCAGCGCGCGCCTGTGGATCTTGTGCCTGGACGAGGACTGCCATCAGTCCTTGTCAAAGATGGCGTTGACAGGCGTGAGTCTTCTCGGAATGGCGGACCTGGAACGCTTTGCCCCGGAGCTACTTAAGATTAAAGCAGGACGCACGCCCTTGGAGTACGCTCTAACCTGCACACCGTTCCTGCCGTCGTTTTTGCTGGCTTCCGACCCGGCAGTACAGATGGTCACCTATCTCGACGCGGACCTCTATTTCTTTTCGGATCCCGATCCGCTCTTCGCCGAGATGGGACCGGCTTCCATTGCTATCACCCCGCACCGCTATCCGCCCGCGTTCAAGGACTGGGAGCGCGAGACCGGCATTTACAACGACGCATGGATCACCTTCCGGCGCGGCCCAGAGGCGGCGGCTTGCCTTCGCCGCTGGCGCGAGCAATGTCTTGAGTGGTGCTTCAATCGCTCGGAAAACGGCCGTTTCGCGGAGCAGCAGTACCTCGACGAGTGGCCGCGGCGCTATCCGTCGACCGCGGTGCTGCGCCATCCAGGCGCGAACCTTGGCCCTTGGAACCTTGGAGCAGTCAAGGTAAGCCGCGATGGCGACCGGGTGCTCGTGGACGGGCGCCCTTTGATTTTCTTTCATTTCAGCGGGCTCAAGAAGCTTGGACCCTGGCTTTATGACCTCAACCTCGCTGATTTTCAGGCGCGGCCTTCCCGGACCGCACGGGACCGCATCTTCGCGCCGTATTTAATCGAGCTCGCCGGCATCGACTCTTCCGCGCTGCGGATCGTTGGGCGCAAGGATGAGTTGCGCTCCTACCAGCCCTGGAGCCTGCGCGCGCGCCGGGCAGTGAACGGCGTGGCGAACGGCTACTGGGCGTTCTTCATCAACGGCCGCCTGCTGTGACGCCGCACTCCAAGCTTGTTCGCGGGCTCGCTCTAGTCCTCGCTGTCATTATCCCAGTCCTCATTCTTGAACTGTTCGCGCGGAGCCCTCTTGCGCCAGCGAACGTGAGGCGTCTGTCCGCTCGCCTGGGCTGGCGCGGCAGTATTCGCTTGCGGACCCGGAGTTGGGCCGCCAGCTTCGCGCGCCGTTTCAGCTGCGCATCAACGAGCGGGGCCTGCGCCTGAATGTCTCCCACGAGCTCGCGCCCAATGAGTCCTCGTGGGGATATCGGACCGACGGCGCCGGCGCTCGGTTGAGCGATGCCGAGATCGTGGTCCTGGGAGATTCTTTTTCCTACGGGTGGCTCGTGTCCGATGAGAACACCTGGGTCAGCCGTCTCGGAGCGCTGTCCGGCCGACGCACGGTCAACCTAAGCGTGCCCGGTTATGGGACCAGCCAGGCGGCCGGGCTCTACCGCCTCCATGGGCGCGCTTCGCAAGCCCGCCTCGTCCTGCTGGCAGTGTGCGCCAACGACATAACGGATAATCTGCGCTATCGCGATTGGCGGGATCGCGTCGCCTCAAGCGGAGTGGATTACGGAGTCTACTTGACCCGGGGCGGACCCCTCTCATTCCTGACGAGATTCCAGATCGCGAGATCGTTGCTTCAACGCAGCCTGCTGCTCCAGCAGTTCTGGCGCTGGGCGTACGATTTACAGGAAAGGCGCCGGCTGCCGCATGCCGAAGAGAACGTCCGGGGCATGCAGATTCTGCGTGACGATCTGTCCGGGCTCGCCGAGGAGCTGTCCTCGCATGGGCGCACCCTCGTCGTCGTGCTGATCGATGTGTGGCCGCGGAATTCCCACGCGGAACTGAAGGGCTTTCTGGCCGGCCGCCGCATCCCCTTCGCGGATATCGCGGATCCCGTAATCTGGAGATTTAGGAGCACGGAGCTTCGGATCTGGGGCGACGGGCACTGGAACGAAATGGGGCATCGAGTCGTGGCCGCTGAAATCTACCGTTTGCTGCGCCATAAAGGCCTGCTCACGCCGGCCGCCCGGCGCGCCGAATGATCTTTTCGCGCTCGCCCGCAGCCGAACACCGCGTCAGCGGGCGTCCGCGGACAGCCGTTCCCCGGCTCGCCGGCTCACGGCCATGAATCGGTTTCTCCATTTCGCCAGGACGCTCCGCGCCGAACCCAAGTACTGATCCAGCTCCGGGCGGGAGCACATTTCATCAAAATCCGACCTCGCGTCGCTGCCGCGGGTCTTCGTGAAGCGCACGAGCTCCTCGTAATAGTCGTCCCTCTCGATCGTGGAGTCCGCGGCGTACACGCTTAGTATCCGGCCGGCGGATTCGACGGTCATGCTTTCGGCCTTGTGCGACCGACGCAGGTGCCGGAGCGCCTGCTTGCCGTCGCCTTTGCGAAGGAAGTGGTTGCCAAGCAGTTCGTCGGCCTGAAGCTCGTCTCCCTCCGCTACGCTATACTGATTTCGGTAGCCGAACCGCCAGGCTTCCGCGACGAACGTTTCGAATTTTTTCACGCGGTCCAAGAAGGTATTGCTCCCGTCCAGTTCCGTCCAATCCACGTCGCCGAGCGAGAGATCCACACCGTGTTTTGCGGCGTCCTCGTGGACCGCGCTGCCCGCCGGGAAACGGCAAAGGCTCAGCCCGCCCAATCTCAGCCGGTCCCGCTCCGACTCGTGCTTGCGCAGGAAGGCGAGCTGGCTCTCAAAATCTTCCGTTCGTTCTCCCGGCAAGCCAAAAATCATGTTGACCCAGATGGCCAGGCCCGCGCGCGTTCCGTCGGAGACGACCTTGTCGATGTCCGCCCGCCGCGTGGTTTTCTTCCCGATGGAATCGAGCAGCCTCTTCGACGGCGTTTCGAGCCCGTACTGGAGCCCAGAACACCCCGCTTTCTTAAGCTTGGCGTAGAATCGCGCGTCCATCTCTTCTCGGATGAGGGCGTTGCCTATGAAAAAGCTGATTTTAATACCGCTCTTGATCACGAAGTCGCAAAACGCCTCAAGCTGCTTCATGTCGGCGTTCGTCGCCGAATCGTTCAACGCGAAATGTGTCTTCTCCGGGTAGAGCGTCAACTGGCGCACGACCTCATCGAACACGCGTCGACCGCTCCTGCAGGTGAACTTGGGGGCGAAGCCGATCTCGGAACAAAAGCTGCAGTCGTTGATGCATCCCCGGGAAAAGTAGATGGGAATCATCGCCCGCCGCGTGTAGGCGGCGAGGTTGAAATCGGAAAAGTCGGCGTCGGGAAGAGCGTCAAGCTCGCCAATGGGAGGCCTCGGCCCGCCGACGACGATCGTCCCGCCTGGCTCCCTCCTGGCAACGCCCAAGACCGTGCCGGTCGGCCCGGCTCTCAGATATTGCACCAAAGATTCTTCTCCTTCTCCGAAAACCACGGCGTCGGCCGTGCCCGACTCGAGAAGACCTTTCCAATGCCGTGAGTACCGCGCGACCTGCGGCCCGCCGAAAACGATTGCCGTCTCCGGAGATAGTTCCCTGAACTTCATGGCCAGAATCCGCGCGGCGGTGAACGAGCGAAGGTGGACTGAAAATCCGATCGCTCGCGGCTTCTCGGTCAGCACGGAATGAACGAATCCTAGCACCTCGCTCGAATAACGGCGGAACATGTCCCGCACGAATGATTCCGTGCTCCATTTGGCGACCAAGCTGCCGGCTCCGGTTCTGAAATCCCAGGCCGTCGAGTACGGGCCGTGCCTGAGACCGTAGAGCAGGACGTTCAGGTCAAAAACTTTGGCGGATAATCCGTTCTTCGCCAGATAGGATTTCAACAGCGCCGGCGCTAAAGGAGGGGCTTCGGCGCTGGTGATCGGCGGCTGGATCAGCGCGATGTCAATGCCACGACGGCTAGTCTTCTCATCTTCAAACACTCGATTATCCGAACTCTGAATCCGCGCCAGAGTTATAAAGTAGGAAAAAGAAGCTGATTCCCGCCGGGGCCGCTGCGCACCGAGACACTATAGCCCCTCCAGCAAGATTCATCAAGGACGATTTCCGGCGCGCCGTGACGATCTTCCCCTCCTCCACGCGGACCTTCATTCGGCGATGCGGCGCGCGAAGCACCAGCGGCAGCCCGAGTGCTCCGGCTCCCCGCCGTTGAGCGCGGCGCGTAGCGCGCGGTAGGCCGGACCGTTCCATATCTCCTCGAATGGGGACTCGGCGAGGCTGCCCATGCGCTCCTTGGGTCCCCCCTCGGTCCAGTAGTTGCAGGCGCCGACGGCGCCGTCATAGCCGATGGAAACGTAGGAGTACGGTTTGAAGCAGCGGCCGTGCGCCGCGACCCGGACGCTCTCACGGGCGCCCTCGTCGGGGCCCAGGTCCTCTAGTCTCGGTCCGGGCGGGACGTCGCCCGCTAGCGCCGCGTCGTTGAGGAGCACCGGGAGGCCCGCGGCGCGGCCTCTTTCGAGCGCCTGCTCCCGCAGCCGCGCCAGCTCGCCTTCAGGCACGCCGTCGAGGGCGAGCGAGAGGCCGCGCGGCGGCAGTAGCCGAGCCTTGAGCCCTACCGCTCCCGCGGCGGCGGATGTCAGGGCTTTGACGCGGCCGAGCAGCGACGCGCTCGCGCGCGCGGACGGCAGGTAGGGGGCGCCGTTGACGCTGGTGAAGGTGATGCGGTCCGCGCCAGCGCGCGCGGCGAAGTCCACGAGCAGGGGCATCTCCTGGATATTGAGGCTCTGGAGCACGGAGTAGAAGTACAGCTGTCCCCTGCCGTGCTCGCGGCGGGCCTGCCCGATGACGTCCAGGTTCTCACGGAAGCGCGCGAAGTTCCCCCCTGCGCGGATGGTCTCGAAGGTTTTGGCGGTAGCGCCGTCGCAGGAGACGATGACGGTGAACCCCAGCTCGACGAGCCTGCGCCACATCGCCGGGTCGCGGCGATTGAGGTTGGTCGTCAGTCCGAAGCGCAGCGAGTCCGCATAGGGACGGCACGTCTCCACGATCGCGGGCCAATGTGGAGAAAGGGTTGACTCGCCGAACCCCTGGAGATGCGCGTACTCAAGGTGCGGGAACAGCTCCCGCGCGACTCGGGCGAAAAGCTCCGGCTTCATGTCGAAGTCCGGAGTATAGCGGGCGTGGCGCGGGTCCCAGGACTGCGCGCACATCACACAGCGGAGGTCGCAGTTGCGCGTGACCTCGATGGACGCCTTGAAGGGGCGACTTTCGAGCGTCAGGGCGCGTTGCTGGAACCCCGTCCAAGCCTGCTGCAGGTCGGCGCCCGCTGGACGGCGCGTCCTCATTGTCATCGGGGCCTCGCCAGCAGGCCTGTGATGAACGAGTGAGGCACGGCGTCAGTCCGCCATGCGGTGCGCGAAGCACCAGCGGCAGGAGCCGTTGTCGGGAAGCGCATTTTGCAGCTTGTGGCGCATCTCCCGATACGCGGGCGAGTTCCAGATTTCCGCGAAGGATGAATCCGCCAGGTTACCCATTTGCTTCCAGCTCTCGTCGGTGATCAGGTGGTTGCACAGCCCCACATCGCCCTTGTAGTTGATGACCGTGTAGGAGTAGGGCTTGAAGCATTTCTGCTTCGCCGCGACTTGCACGCTGTCCTCGATGTTTTTACGGTAGTCCGTTGGGCCCGAGGACGGCGGGGCGGTCGAGGCGGAGCTCGTCTCTCCCAGCCCAGACAGGTAGGCGTCCTCGATGACGATCGGAATTCCCGTCGCGCGGGAGCGCTCCTGGGCGTGCCGCTTGGCCGCGAGCAACCGATCCTTGGGCGCGTCGTAGATGCTCACGCCCAGCGTGCCCGGGTGCAGCAGCTGGCGGGGCTCAAGCTTGATCATCTTGAACGCCGCGCGCGCCATCGACTTGACCTTGGCGACGTCGAGCTTGCCTTCCTTGATCCAATTCGTCAGGCGCCCGAGATGATAAGATGCCGCGCCGTTGCCCTTCACGGTGGCGAAGGACACGCGGTCGGCGCCGAAGCGCGCCGCGAGATCCACCATGGCGCCCATCTCGTGATAGTTCAGGCGCTGTAGTGTCATGTGAAAATCGAGGAAGCCGCCGCCGAGCTCGGCGCGGGCCGCGCGGACCGCCTCGAGGTTCTCGAGGATGTGCTCGAAGCGTCCGTTTACCCGGATCGTCTCGAAGGTCTCGGCGGTCGCGCCGTCGCAGGAGAAGATGATCGCGAACTTCATCTCGACCATCCTGCGCCACATCGCGGCGTCCCGGCGGGAGAGGTTCGTCACCAGGCCGAAGCGCAGCGTGTCGACATAAGGCCGGCACATCTCCAATATCTCGGGCCAATGCGGAGAGATGACGGTCTCCCCGTAGCCCTGAAGGTGCGCGTACTCCAGGTGCGGGAAAAGCTCCTTAGCGATCTTGCCGAACAGCTCCGGCTTCATGTTGAAGTCGGGGTTGTAGCGCGCATAAAGCGGGTTCCAGGATTGAGCGCACATCACGCACTTGTAGTTGCAGTTGCGCGTGATCTCGATCGAGGCCTTGAAAGGACGGCTTTTTACGGCGAGGGCCCCTGCGGAAAATTCGTCCCAGGCCAGCCGGCGGTTGGCCTCCACGGGGTCGAGCTCCGTTACGGGTTCAGGAGCGAACATTTTTGAATAGTAACATTTCCCCAAATGGGTGCAGGGGCCTGCCGCCCGCGATCAAAGCCCACCCGAATCGCGAGGCGGCGTCGAGGACGCGCTTCAGCGGCTTGGCCAAAGGCAGGGCCAGAACTTCCGGCCGCCAGCCCAGGGGCGGAGCGTCGAGGAGCAGGCGGTCCGGAACGCGCCGCGTCCGCGCGAAGCGCTTGCGGGCGGCCCAAATCGCGGGGAGGCCGCGCAGGAGGTCCGCGAAGGCGGCGGCGTATTGAGCGAACTCTCCGCGGCGAAGCGCCAAGCCGCAGTTCAAGACCTCATAAGCGGCCTGCGCGGGCAAGGTTAATAGGATCGTTCGGGTTTCGAACAGCTTCAGAATGATCCACCAGCGGTTGCGCGTCTGAAAGAAGGTCCGGCGGCGGTGAAGGACGCCCCTGGACCCGTCCTCGCGTCCGTGGCGGACGAGCGCCTCCGCGCAATGGCGGATCGTCCAGCCGTGGGCGCGCACGCGCAGGCTGAACTCGAGGTCCTCGCGAAAAAAGACCAGCTCCTCGTCGAAAAGCCCGCAGGCCAGCGCGCGTTCACGGTGGACGAGAAGGGCCGTGGTGGCGACGGCCGTCGGGCTTTCGCCGGGCGCGGCCGCCGCCCCGGCCGGCACTTGGGCGTTCTCCAGGCACAGCTCGGCCAGAAAGTGGGCGCGCCCGCCGTCGTAATCGATGAGCCCGGGATTATCGGCGCGCACGATCCTCGGCGACACGATCGCGGCGTTGGGATCGGCGCGCGCCATGGCCAGGAGAGCCTCGAGGCAGCCCTCGGCCGGGAAGGCGTCGTCGTCGAGCAGTAAGACCCAGGGCGTGCGGGCCTCGCGCAGGGCCGCGTTGCGCGCGCAGCAGGGCCCAGCAGCGCCCTGGTCGGCGATGCGAATTACTGTCGCAGTCGGGGCGTCAGCCTGGCGGAGCAATCTTAATCTAGAAGATCAGGATTTTGTAGCCCGCCGCGATAAGACGAGGAAGTTCGTTCGTCCCCCCCTTTTCGTTGACGAACGGAAAGCGCTTCTGCTGCACCTTTTCGCGCAGCCCGCCCCTGTCGGCGGCGCGCCCGGAGGCCCGGATCGCGATCCCCAGCGTCGCGGCCGCGGCGAGAGCCTCTTCGACGCTTTCGATGAGAGTTTGGGCCGCTTTCGACGCCTGGATCGAGGCCGGCGCGGCCTGGGTCGGAGGCGGGCTGGGCATCGTGTTGCCCGGGACCGGCGGAGGAGCGTCGGCCAGGCGCGCGGCGCCCGCGGCCGAAGGTGATTCCCGCTTCATGCCGTCAGTGACGGCCAGCCATGTGATCCCCGGTCCATCGAAAAAAACCTGGACATCGGCGTCCGCCTTTTTGAGCTGAGTCGCATAGGCCATCGCCATCTTAAAACGCGTCAAGCCATTTTCGCCGGCGGGCTCGATGACGACCAGCGCCACCTTGGTTCCGGCCATCGAGGCGGCCGTCGCCGGCTGCGCTCCATATGACATCCAGGCTAAGACCGTCATCAGGCACGCACCCATTATCTGAACAGTGGCTTTCATCGCGACCTCCTCTTGACCGTTCGATAGTATGGCACTCCCACCGCGATTACTCAAGACTCGCTTCTTTGCTAGACTTCATTTCGGTGAAACCATCCGCGCCGCGCGGCGGGCGTGTCGTTCTCTTGGCCCTCGTATTGGCGAGCGTCTGGGGCCGGTCGTGGGGCCAGGCGGTTCAGATGGAGTGGCACACCGGGATGAGCCTCTCCCTGGCGGCTAAATTGGCGGCCGAGTTCGGCAAACGGCATCGCGGCTTGAAGGTAACCGTTCACCCCCTGCTCATAAGCGACGTCGATGAGCGGTCGCCCCTTTGGCGGACGGCGGACGTTCTGACGGATTGGGGCCTGGAATCCAGGTCCGACCTCGCTGCTTCGGGAGCATTCGCTCGCCTCAACGCCGGGCATTCCCCGGGCCTTTGCCCTCGGGCCTGGGATCACCGAGGCTACTCCGCCTACACTCACGCGTCGCGGATCTCGATCGTGTTCTTGCGAGCCGCCGTTCCGGAAAAAGACGCGCCGGACTCGTTGGCCGAGCTGGCGCACCCGCGCTGGAAGGGGAAGGTCGCATTCCTCGCCCCCTCCCGCTACTCCCTGGCCCTCAGCCTGTACCGGTTCGTCGCCGCCCATCCGGCCTTGGGGCTTGCTTGGCTTGAGAAAATGAGGGACAACGACGTTCTGCTGCTGCTGACTCCCGCGGGAGTTCGGGAGGCGCTGGACAGCGGCGTCCGGCCGGTGATTCTTGGGAGGCACGGCAGCTATGAGCCGACAGGTCTTGTAGGGGTGAGGCCGCCCCGTGAAGGCACCCCGCTTTTTCTCCAGGCCACCGCGATCAATAGCCGCGCGCCGCATCCCGAGGCCGCGCGTTTATTCGTGAAATGGCTGCTTGACCCGGCCGTGCAGCGATACATGGTCGAGAATAATTTTTCGCTGCTTCCGCGCGAGGACGACTGCGGGAAGTTAGCGCGGCAAACAAACCCGTCCGCAGAAGAGGATTTCCTGCGCAAGGTATGGAAGGCGCTGCAGGCGGACGACGGTCAAGACTCTCGGTAGACTAAGTAGAGCTGCCGTTCGGTGCGCGGGGATTTCTCCAGATGCGCGGCTTTTCGCGCCGCCCCCAGCGCTTCGGGGATCGCCTTGCGTTTGAGATGGAAGTTCGAGATCGCCAGCCAAACCTCCACGGACTTTGGGGCCGCCTTCAGCGCTTGGTCCAGAGCTAGGCGGGCGCGGTCCGGCTCCCCGGCCTCCGAATAAGCGAGAGCCAGATAGATGCGGGCCTGCAGGCTAGAGGGGTATTTCTGGAGCAGCTTTTCGTAAGCCCGAGCCGCGAGGTCGAAGTGCCGCAAGTTGTAGTACAAAAATCCAATGTTGTACTGCGCGGCGGCGGAGTCCGGCGCCGTGGCGAGGGCGCGGACGAACGCTTTTTCGGCCAGCGCGGCGTCACCCTGTGAGGCCATGACCGTCCCCGAGAGAATGAGCGCACGGGGATTCCAAGCGGCGCGGTCGCGGTCGTCGTGAAATGGCCGGCGTATCAGCTGCTGCCGTCCGGACTGCGCGTACAGCAGGTCTAGGCTGAAGTAAATGTCCGCTTGCATCATCGGGGCCAGCGGCGATTTCAAGGCCAGGCGCAGGACCTGCTCGGCCTCTTTAAACCGTCCGGTCGACCGGTACAGATCGGCCAGGTTGAGGTGATGCTTGGGATCGTCGGGCCTGAGCTCCAAGGCCTTGCGCAGGGCCGTCTCGGCCGCGGGAAGGTTTCCGCGCACGAGCAAAGTCCTTCCGAGGATGCCTTGGGCCCGGCCGCACTCGGGATAGGTCGCCGCGGTTTTGGACCATAGCGTCATGGCGTCCTTCCAGTCACGGTTGCGGTGGACCGCGCGCCCGGCGTACAGACATAAAAGCAAAGCAAGCCCGGCCCAGTAAGCCCTGTGGAAGCGCCGAATGTTTTCCAGAAGTCCGGCGGCGAGCAAGGCAAAGCCGAACAACGGGAGGTATAGCCAATGCTCCGCGAAGGTCTCGTTGTTGTGCAGCGAGGGGAGGATGTGGAGCATGGGCGCGTACGCCAGCGCGATCCAGACGAGCGCGAAGCTCATCAGCGGCCGCCGTTTAACCATCGCCCAGGCGAGCCAGAGCGCGGCGGCGCAGCAGGCCAAGGCAAGAAGAACCTTCGGCTCGAGAAAGGAACGAGAGGGCTCGAAGACCTGGAGGCTATAATCCGCGCTGAGCGTGACGGGCCAGAGCAGGAGCTTGAGGGCGTGCAGCACGATTCGCGGTTCGGTGGCCCACTGGGCGGCCGCGTTCCCCCCGTACCAGGACAATTCGGCGGGGAGCCCGAACTTCCGCGACTGCCGCGCGTCCACCAGGATATGGGCCAGCAGCACCGCCGCGCATGCCGCCGCGCAGCCGAGGTAGATCGCGGCGTTGCGCCGCAGGTGCGCCTTGAACTCTTCGGGCTTGGCCGCCGCCGACGCGGCCAGCCACAGCAGCGGCACCGTAATGGCCGCGGGCTTGGCGGTCATGGCTAGCGCCCATAGGGCGACGGCCCCGGCCGTTGCCGCGCGCGACCCAGAGCGCAACCCGCGCAGCCAATAATAAATCGAGGCCAGGCTCAGGAGTCCGTAGAGCACGTCCCGCCTGCCGGCGAGATAGGCCACGGACTCGGTTTGGACCGGGTGGAGCGCGAAAATCAGGGCCGCCGCCAGCCCGGCGGACCGGGAGCGGAGAAGCTCGACGCCGAGCAGGAAGGCGAAGCAGCAGGTCAGGAAGTGGTAGGCCACGCTGCTGAGGTGATGGCCCCAGTGATCGTCGCCGAAAAGGGCCGTGTCGAGCGTCTGGGTCAGGCCGCTGAGCGGCCGCGCGACGGCGAGCGTTTGAAGCGCTCGCGTCGGCGAATGGCGGAAGTCCTCCGCGAGGCGTTTGGTTGCGACGAGGCCGAACGCGCCTTTGGGGTGCAGCACGACGGCGTCGTCGAAGTCGACGAGGCCGTTGCCCAGAGCGTTGAGATAAACTCCGAAGACCGCGACGAACAGCAGGCCGAAGCAATGCCAGGTGCGCAGCCCCCCCCGCGACTTCTCGGGACTCAAGGCGCCGTCCCGCTCGATCCGATCTCGCGCAGGCGCGCGACGACGGCTTCGGCGACAAGGCGGTTGCCCGCGGCGCTCAGGTGGTTAGACGGGCCAAACAGGTCCGCCGCGGGAATCTTGGAGGCGGCCAGCGCGTCCGTGCAATCCAGGAAGTCGAGCCCGCGCGCCCTTAAAGCGTCGAGCAGGATCTTGTACGGGTTCTTGCCGGCGCGCCTGCCTTCCAGGATGGACCGATGCGGGAAGAGGACGATGAGCGGGATGCGCTCGTCGCGGCGGACTTCGGCGGAGAAGGCGTCGAGCAGGCCTACGAGAACCTTGAAGCCTTCCGAGCTCGGGTCGTACTCCGGGCCTCGGTCTTTGGGGGCGTCAGGCCCTCCGTGCGCCCGTTGGTAAAACCAGTCGTGCGCTCCGAGCGGGGCCTCCCAGGTTTCGGGGCTCTCGAGCAGGGCCTTGTAGTCGGCGAGCTTCGACAGCGGGTTGGGGATGAGCACGAGCTTCTCATCCTTGAGAATGAAGCGCGGCTTGGCGAAGGGCATGCCCCCGGCGGGATCCCAGTAAGGACGGAAGGTCATGATGTTGCGGTGAAGCGTGGCGGCCATGAAGCCGATCAGGACGACCTGGGGTTTGAAGCGCCCCCCCTCGAGGCGATAGCGAAGAAGGGCCTGATCGACCCCGTAGGCGCCGATCCCGTAATTGAGCACCTCGATGTCGGGCTCTCGCGCGGAGATGACCGACGCCCAGGTCTCCTCCTCGGGGACGTCGACGCCGTTGACGAAGGAATCGCCGAACGCGGCTACGCGCAGGATTCCGGGCGCGGGCCGGGGTGCGTACTCGCGCCCCGCCCGCAGACCCGCCGCGTTCGCGCGATAGATCCCCGCCCGGGACGACGGCCGCACGGTCCAGCCGAGCTCGGCGCTGTGCATCATGTATGTGTCGTTCGAGGTAAGGAGCATCCGGATCTCCGCGCGATTTTTCGCGGTGAGGTCGAGCGCCCGGACGGGAACGGCGCAGAGAAGGCCCGCGAGAGCGGCGGCGCGAAGGGCGTTCATCGACGCGATTCTAAACGATTACTTCGGCTTGAGGGCCACCGTCGCCGGGGTGCCCCGAAGCATGCTGCGCCAGTCCGTCTCGTTGAAGCCGAACGGCCCGTAGCGGTTCTCCCAAAGAAAAACCGGCGCCCGCGACAGCCCCAGCTCCTTCGAGAGCCGCGCGTCCTGGCGCAGGAGGTTCTTGCCTTCCTGCGTCTCCATGCAGCGCTTGACCTCCTTGCCGGGGGTGAGGCATCGCTGCGCCGAGTCGAGGTCGGACAGGCTCCGGTTGCGGCAGGTGAGATAAGTGAACAGCGGTCCGATGGAGTGATGCTGGAAAAGGCACAGCTGCCGGACGTTCTCCTCGATCTCGCCTTCTCCGCGCGCGCTGACGAGGGCGCCCTCGGCGCCACCGGAAAGATCCGCCAAAGTCGCGACGCGCACCGAGCCTCCCCCGCCGGGAGCGGTCGCGGCCGCGTCCTCGATCGCTTCCGAAACCAGGAAGTGGAAGCTGATGGTAAGGTCCTTGAGCGCGTTCGCCTCCTGGGTCAAGAACTGGATCAGGTCGGCCTCCGCTTGGACGCTCGCGAGGGAGTGGCTTTCCAGGAATACGTCCAAACGGCGCGGCACGCGCGGGCGATTGAGCTGGACGCTCGGGAAGTAGTTGGTCGGGCCCTGGCGGATGAGGTAGCTGTCGTGGGATTTGTAATAGGCCACTGGAAGCAGGCGCGTGAAGTTCGGGTCTTGCTCCACCTTGGACTCCAGAACGTACAGCGGCAAGGTCTTGGCCCGGTGCAGCTTGATGAGGTCCTTGCCGTCCTTGGAGCTTGCGTCCACGGTGCGCAGCTTGGCCGCGGGATGCAGCCCGGCCATATTGTCAAGCAAGGTCGGCGCGCAGGCCTTGCAGCTCTCCTCCGTCACGACGGTGATGTCGAAAACCGCGGGCTTGGGGGCCGTGTCGGCCGGCTGGCCGCCGCCCGCCGCGGCGGGTTCGCAGCCGCTGCCCGCGCTGGCCGCCGGCTCCTTGGCCGCGGCGAGCCTGGCCGTGGCGCAGACCGCGGGCGGCGGTGTGCCGCCGGCGGCGATCGCGTCGCAGATCGCCACGCTGACGGCGGCCTCGCTGCGGCCGCCCGTGAAGGGCTTGCCCGCGATGTCGATGGTGGGAGAGGAGTTGGCGCCGCGCGCCGTGCTAGCCTCGATGCTCTTGGAGTACCAGGCGGCGCCTTGCGGCCCCTTGGCGCATTCCTCGATCTTCGCGATTTTGGCCGCGTCGAGCCCGGCCGCGGTTGCCGCGCCCTTCCAATCCGGGCTGCGGACCCCGGCTTTGTTGCGCGCCAGAATGTAGTCCATGTACTTGTCCGGGGTCAGCTTCATCGCGCACACCTGGCGGATGTTCTCCTGCGTCTCCGGCTCGCCGTGGAGCGCGGTGAAGGTGGGCATGCCGTCCGGGCCCGGGGCTTGGCCGCCGATGAAGAGAAGGTTGAAGTCGACGTACTCGGCCAAGCTCTTGATCGCGGGAAAGGCGCCGTTTTCGGCCGTGATCCCGTAGGGGCAGATGCTCATGACATAAAGATCGAACTTGATTTTTCCGGGCGCGGCCCCGGCCTGCGCGAGCGGCAGCGCCAGAGCCAAGGCGGCCGCGAAAAAGGTTTCTTTCTTTGCGTTCATCAGTGTCTCCCTGTATCTAACTATTTTAGCTATTTAGTCGCATGCGCCGCCGGAGTCGGCTATGCAGGCGCCGGTGCTCGTGCAGTGCGAGGCGCCTGCGCAGCTTCCGAACGCGCCGCACAGCGAGTACCACTGGCAGCCGCCTTCCCCTCCGTTGCAGGCGGCGCAGCCGCCGTGGGACGCGACGTCGCAGCCGGGGCCGTAATTAGCCGCGGGGGTGGTGTTAGCGTTGCAGCCGCCCGCGCCGTTGCAGGTGTCGGCCTGCGTGCAGAGGGCCGCGGCGGCGGTGCAGTTCTGCCCTTGGACGCCGTTGGCCACAAACTGGCAGGCCCCGGCCCCGTTGCAGTCGGCGGCCATGCAGGTGGTGTTGGGGCAGAAGGCGTTGGGGTCCTGCCCGTTGGGTACGACCGTGCAGGCACCGGCGCCGTTGCACATACCGGTGTTGGTGCAGGCGGACGCGGCGCAGTCATTGACGGGGTCGGTGCCCGCGGTCGTGTTGACGCAAGCGGCGCCGCCGCCGCAGACCGTGCACAGGCCGGCGCAGTTATTGTTGACATCGGTCTGGGCCGAGACGAAGGCGCAGGCGCCGGCGCCGTCGCAGTTGCCGGTCTGGCAGCCCGTCGTGCCGCAGTCGTTTACCGGGTCGGTGCCGTTGGTCGTGTTGACGCAGGCGGAGCCGCCGCCGCAGACCGTGCACACGGCTGCGCAGTTATTGTTGACGTCGGTCTGGGCCGCGACGAAGGCACAGGCGCCGGCCCCGTTGCAGTTGCCGGTCTGACAGGTGAGCGTGTTGCAGTCTCCCAGGGGGTCGGTGGCGTTGGTCGTGTTGCCGCAGGCCCCCGCTCCGTCGCAGATCGTGCAGACGCCGGCGCAGTCGTTCAGGGGGTCGGTCTGGCTGGTCGTGTTGGTGCAGGCCGCGCCGCCGTTGCAGAGCGTGCACACGGCCGCGCAGTTGTTGTTGGGGTCGGTCTGCGCCGTGACGAACTGGCAGGAGCCGGCGCCGTCGCAGTTTCCGGTGCGGCAGCTCAAAGTGTCGCAAAAGGTGTTGACGTCGGTGCCGATGGGCACCACCTTGCAGGCGCCCGCGCCGTTGCAGTCGCCGGTGTTGGAGCAGCCGAGCGGCGCGCAGTCGGCCACGGGGTCGGTGTCGTTGGTCGTGTTGACGCAGGCGGACGCCCCGCCGCAGACCGTGCACACGGCGGCGCAGTTGTTGTTGGGGTCGGTCTGCACCGTGACATAGGCGCAGGCGCCGCTTCCGTTGCAGTCGCCGGTCTGACAGCTCGTCGTGCCGCAGTCGCCCAAGGGGTCGGTGGCGTTGGTCGTGTTGACGCAGGCGGCGCCGCCGCCGCATATCGTGCACACGGCGGCGCAGTTGTTGTTGGGGTCGGTTTGGATCGCGACGAACTTGCAGGCGGCGGCCCCGTCGCAGTTGCCCGTGCGGCAGCTGAGCGTGTCGCAGTCGGCCATCGGGTCGGTGTCGACGGTGGTGTTGACGCAAGCGGAGCCCCCGCCGCAGACCGTGCACACGCCGGCGCAGTTGTTGTTGGGGTCGGTCTGGATCGTGACGAACTTGCAGGCGCTGGCGCCGTCGCAGTTTCCGGTGCGGCAGCTGAGGGTGTCGCAGAAATTATTGACGTCGGTGTCGACTGGCACGACCTTGCAAGCGCCCGCGCCGCTGCAGTTGCCGGTGTTGGAGCAGGCGAGCGCCGCGCAGTCGGCCATTGGGTCTGTGTCGACCGTCGTGTTGAC
>Ga0163144_10012892_pt1 | contig 17491 bp, 16 predicted proteins | sample OliLak19BULKMAT1_FD_123175 | JGI IMG/M metagenome (GOLD analysis project Ga0163144, IMG submission 123175) | Freshwater microbial mat bacterial communities from Lake Vanda, McMurdo Dry Valleys, Antarctica - Oligotrophic Lake LV.19.BULKMAT1 | ecosystem: Environmental > Aquatic > Freshwater >...
CCCGCGTGAATCGTCGCCTTGCGTTGTTGGTCGTTGAAATAGGCGGGGGTCGTGATGACCGCGCGTTCGACCGGTTCCTTGAAGAACGCTTCGGCATCTTCCTTCAGGGAACGCAAGACGAGACTCGATAATTCGGTCGGCAACATCGTTCGATCCGCGATCTTGATGCGCTCATCCTGGCCCATCTTTCGCTTGAAGAGTGACGCACAGCGCGTGGGATGCAAAACCTGCAGTTCCCGCGCCGCGCGTCCGACCAGCACCCGGCCGTCGTTGTCGATGCCCACGATCGAAGGCGTGAGCCGATCACCGAGCGAATTGGGAATCAAATCGGGACCGCGGTCGGTAAGCGTGGCGCACGCCGAGTTGGTCGTCCCCAGATCGATGCCGATGATTCTGCTCATGATTTCATCTTAGCCGGGTTGGGGGCAGCGCGAAATCCCTCAATCGTTGGGTAATCTTCCATTTTTCCAGATAGCGGGCGACGCTGCGAGGAACGAAATTCTGCCAGGGTTCGCCGCGGATCATGCGCTCGCGGATTTTCGTCGCGCTCAAGCCTTTTTCATCCGGAGGCACATCCCGAAGGATGTACGTCTTCAATCCCTGCGACTCGAAGTACTTCAGCTTTCGCCGCCCCCAATCATCATAGATGGAAAGAAAAAAAACCGCGTCCAGGGGGACAAAGTGGCGATAACGATCCGGATGACTGATAGGCAAGGGCACGATGGACAGATCTTGGGCAGCGACGCCGGCATCCATCAACGCGCAGCGGACGAGTTGATAGCGCTCGAAGTAGGTGAGCGGATTGGCCTGCGGCGTGCCGCGTTCCGGGTCCGCGGCTTCCGCCTGGATCATCTCCGGTTCCGCATTGGTGATGCCCACGACGAGATGGCGGCACCGCTCCTTGCCGGCCAGCAAGTATTTCAAATGGTCGTTGTGCAGCACATGGAAACGGCCATGAATCACCCCAGTATCGTAGACTTCGGTCGGTTCCGTCATGTCACTACTTTTCTTTAGCTTCGTCCGGTCCCGAAGCGGTTGGTTCGTTCAAGGAAAGCGGCAGAAAATCGCCGGGCCAATACGGTTGATCCAGGGTCGTATCCATCAGCCCATCCAGTTTGCTGACGTCCAGGGCGCTCAGGATCAGGTACATCAGTTCCCGTCCGCGCACCAGGCTTAGCGCCCCGCTTGCGACTTCGATCTCGTCGAACCGGTCCACGCGATCGCGGCGCGTCCATTGGCCATGCATCATGAGGGGCACCGGTTCGCCGGCATGGATCATCTCGCCGGAACTGGGCGTCGAATGGTCGGAGGTCACGACGATGAGCAGATTGGGATCCTCAAGGAGCGGCCCGATCGCGGCGCCGATGCCTGCGTCGCAGTATTCGATAGATCGCACTTTGTTTTTGGGATCTTTCGTATGGGCGGCCTCGTCGGGAATCTTCGTATGCACATGAATGAAATCATAATCGGTCAGAAGCGTGCGTGCCAGTGTAATGCGGTCGGCCAAATCCTTGTCCGGGCGATCGGTGTCCCTCACGTTGCGGCAATCCATGCCGATGTACGCCGCCAAACCTGGCAGAACTATCCCCGATGCCAGCATCAAGCCGCGCAGTCCGTAGCGTTCGCGGAAGCGCGGCGTGTTCGGCAACAATTTCCCGGCCCGCTGCGTCACGAGCGCGTTGACGACGTGCTGCGCCGCGACTTTGCGGACTGCGTTGGCGGGATGGCTGGGGAGCGAATCGTGCGCGAATTGCAGAAACGCTTTGAGGGCACGCGCGGTCCGCTGGGCGGCCGGGTCGTTCGCGTGCGCATGCCAGGGTTGCGGTTCGATCAGCAATCGGCCGGGCACGAGGGGATCCGTGTCGGTGATATAACGAGAAGCGCCGCCGCGAATGGTCAATAATCCAAAGAGGCGATGGGTGCGCCGCAGTTGAAATTGCAGCCCCTCCGCTTCGAAGGCGCTGACGGGCGCGAAGAGGGCGTCGGCCTGCTCGGCATCGGCTTTCAACTCGCCCATGACGAGTTCGATGCCGCCGGGCACATGCCGCACGGACGCCAGATGGGCGAGAATCACGACCTCGTCGTCGGCGAGTTTCATGCCATGGCCAAGCGCTTCGAGGACGCCCCGGCCGGGAAACTCGTCAGGCGTGTAGCCGAAAATGCTGAAATGCGCGTTCTCACTGGGCAGCGATTGTCCCAAGTGGGTCGCGTGAAACAATCCGCAGGCGCTGTTCTTCGCGAGGGCATCCAAATGCGGCGTCTTCGCCGCTTGCAGGGGAGTGCGATGGCCGAGCGATTCATACGCGCGATCGCCGAGGCCGTCGAGCAAGATCAGCACGCATTTTCGTCGGCTCATGGTTTGTCCCCGCTTTGGACGGATTCTCGGCTCCTGGTACATTATGGGAAGGATGCCGCTGGAATCGAGTTGGCGACGTTTCTTTCGTTAGCACGCCGCGCAAGCAAGTGTTCCCCGTTAGCACGCCGCGCAAGCAAGTGTCGTCCCAGAATTACGCGCTGTCCCATCGGCATCGCAGGGAGTCCGCCGCGTGAACGATCTCGCCAATCCGCCCCTTTGGAAACGCCTGTGGTGCGAAATCATCCGCGATCCCTTGCGACAAGTCGACCGGGAGAACCGCGATTACCTCGCTTCGCCTCAATCCAGGGGCGCTGACTGGAAAGTCATGACCGTTCTGGTCGTGACGGCGATCTCGCTCACCCTCCAAGAATACCTGGGCGCCAGCAACCACGCCGACCGGGTTCCGCGTTGGCTCCAATTCCTCGGCCTACACGAGTTGAGTTCTACCAGTCTCCAATGGCTCCAGCACCCCGCCAACGGCCCCCTGGTTCGGCTTGGCTATTGGTCGCTTGCCTGTCTTACGTGTTACTTCGTTCTACCCGCCCTGGCCGTTCGGTTCGTCTTTCGGCAAAGGCTGCGCGACTTCGGCATCGCGCTGACCCGAGACTCGTTGCGGCATTGGTGGCTCTATGCGATTATGCTGGTTGGAATGGCCGTTGTCGTGAGCTTGGCGTCCTTGAGTCCGGAGTTCCAAGCCGCCTATCCCCTGTACCGAGAGTCGCGCTACCTGCCGCTTTGGCCCTATTACGCCTGTTGGGTTGCGATTTACGGCTTACAGTTCTTCGCCATCGAGTTCTTCTTTCGCGGCTTCATAGTCCATGGCCTCAAGCAGCGCTTCGGCGTGTACGGCATCTTCGTCATGATGGTGCCTTACTGCATGATTCACTTCCAGAAGCCAATGCTCGAATCCTTCGCCGCCATCATCGCCGGCATTGCCCTGGGATTCCTGAGCCTGACCACGCGGTCGATCTGGCTGGGAACGCTCTTGCACGTCAGCGTGGGGGTGGGGATGGATCTGGCCGCGTTATATCGCCACGGGTGTTTTTCTTGACATGCTACTCGTCATGGGCCGGGGAAAAATCGGGCGCGAAAGCGGCATACCTGGAACGTAAAGGGACAGGAGGGGAGGGATTCAAAGCCGCCCCGTCGCTTACCGCCTCCAACTTGCGTTTCGTTTCATCGCACCACCCCCACCCGATGTGAAATCCATTTCGCCAGGATTGACGCAACCTTCATGTGCCAAAAACTTTATTTCGTTTCACCTCGATGTGAAATCCATTGATTAAGCAGCATCACTTACACTTGACGGTCAGGTGGTTAGGGTTCCAACTTCAGCATGATCCAAATGGCAATCCTGCAAGGGTGCGAGATGGCTGACGGTTTGGCCCTCTACATGGCTGACGGTTTGGCCCTCTACTTCTCATTCTTTTTATTGCCCATCGGCGTGGCGTAGATCAACAGATAATGATTCCCATCCGGCGACAGCGCCATGTCCCAGAAGGCGGAGTTTAACTTCAGGTCGAATTCCCGTTCGATCCCCTCCCCGCCTTTGCCGACATCCCATTGTAGAACCTTGCTGGATTGGCTCGTCAAAAGGCGATTGTTGTCCGGCAGGAAAACGGCGCGCTCAATGCCTCCTCGGTGAAAGGCGGGAAACTCGATGGTCTTTTCCCAATTGTCTCCTTCCACCACAATCACGCAGTCGTCGTTACCGTTAGAGATTTCTTGTCGTAGATCAGAAAACCCTGTTCGTTCTTGCGACTGCGCGCAATAAAACTGGATCCTTGTTTGGGAATAGAAAAAAAACCCAAACGATCTATTCGACGAATGTTTTTCCCCTTTTCAAAGGGTAACCAAGTAAACGAGTAATTGCTTCCATAAACTAAAACTTCACCATCGCTCAGAAAACAAAACTGAGCAATCCGATTCTTTTCGAGATTCATTGACGCGAGTTCTTCAGCCCTCGCATCGTCGACCCACAACAAGACCAGGAACATGCTGATTCGCTTCATGGCAACGGCTCCTAATCATCGATGAAGAGTTTTAAGCCATCCTGATATTGCGAATCCCAATTCAAAGCTCCCAAATCAGGCAAATTCAAAACATCAAACGAACCGATAGGTTGTGTTGCCTCGATCAAATGAAACGAATCCCCTGGCAAATACTCGTAAGTCGGAAAAGCCACCGTCACCGTGCCGCCCAGATTCGCAGTGCCATTCACGACCAATTGATCGAACTGATTTAACCCGCTGCCTGCGATGCCGATCAAAATCAGAGCGCCATTGGCATTTGTGAAAGTTCCATTGATCGTAATTCGGCCGATGCCCAAGCCTCCGATGTCGATGGTGCCATAATTAACCAGAGATCCGTAAACGACGCCGAAGCCTGCGAGAATCGCGTCTTCGTAAAGATAAGACAAGGCCCCGAAGCTGACACTGCCATCTCCCAGGCTAATAAACGAATCACCAGTGAATGTTACGCCGTAAGCAAAGACCAACTCGCCATCGCCGATTATAAAAGATCCTCCTTGGAGGGCGTTAAAGGAGTTGTTGGCAAACAACTGACCATGTTCGAGATCCATCACTGCACCGGAACTATGTCGCAGCGTGCCATTAGCGACCATTATCGCGCCACCCAGCTTCAATTCCCCACCGCTTTGATTGTTGATTTCCTTGCCAAAAGTCATCTTGAACCCGTTTAGGTGAATGCGACCGCTGTTGTGGAGTGGGACGGCAAATTGCATTCCAAGAGCGCCGGAGTTGTTTTCTATGGTCCCTCGGCTTCCGGTTGCAGGATCATATCCGTTCACAACATCGCCGAAATTGTTTCCGTTGTTTAATTCATATTGAATTGTGGAGCCAGTTCGGATATCGAAAGTGCCGTAGTTGAAGATTTCGGAGTAGTTTTCGGAAAATGTAATGTCGCCGTCTAGCCAAGTAATGTTACCGTAGTTGGTAAAAATGGCCCCTATAAGATTCTTGTCGCCGAGAGTGTCGAGGGTCACAATTCCGTTTGTTAGGACATGAGTATTCTTTATGGTCCCATCCTTCCAAAGAAAATTGGTCGGCGACAGCACGCCGATCTCCTCCACCCGTCCCGATTCGTCCAGTTCGAAATTGGCCGGAGTTAGGGCAAGGACGCTTTGATTATCGAAAGTCGTGCCGCGAACTCGAAATAAACCATTGCCGGCTAGAATTACACCAGGGTGAATCGTGTGGCGAAAACCGGTCAGATCCAAAGTGGCGCCGGCCGCGACGTTCACGGGCGCCCAGTAATGATTTGTCCCATCGACGCTCCATTGCCCGCTTGCGATTTCAAAGCTTCCGGCGAGATGGCCTATGTTTAGGTCCGAATGGAGATTGCCCGTACCCAGTTCTTTTCGTACCAATCCGTAATTCGTGAAGGCGCAACCAACCCCGGAAAAGATGGTGTCCGGAGCCGCAACCTGAATGCGGAATTCCGCATCATTATCGTTGAGGATTGAAGCGTTCCCCTCGAGAATCAGGTCGCCGCCCTGCCAGATCAGAACACCCCGATTGGTGAATTGCCGGTCCGTAATCGTTTTGGTTTCGGATGGAACCAAGGTGGCGGTTGCATTCTGATCGACGATAAGGGAACAATTGCCGGTCAGCGCTGCCTTGATCCAGGTGAATTGGGTCGTGATGGTCAGCTGACCAGGACCACTGATTATCGCGTCGCGCAATTCAAGACGGTAGATATTGACGTTGCCCGCAACGTCCATCAGCGCCGTTTGGCCCAAATCGCCAACCTCGAGCAGACCTTCCCCGGTGACAATCATGCCCGGCAACAATTCGAATGACCCGCCTTTGAATTGAATCGGGTGCAGCTGTCGCGACCAATGCGTTCCCCTGCACCGGAGGAGACGGTGAGGGAGTCGTTGACGGTGAGGGAGTCGTTGACGGTGAGCGGGTCCATCGACATGAGGCTGTTAGGACTCTTCGAGGAATAGATTCTCGATTTTGAATCGGCGAGGCGAACGCTAAGCCGCAAGCGGCAAGGCGGCGCTGTCGTAGTTGAGCGGGTCGAGGACGGAAACGCCGTCGCCGCCGCCATCCCACCAAACGTAGGCGGGGGTGACGCGGTCTTCCAATTGCTCGACGCGAAGGCGAGCGCGGACGGAGGACGGAACACGGACGCTCAAGCGGGACATGTTGGCACTCCGAAAGAATTGAAGAAGGACGCGAACCACCCGGCAAAGGAGCCGAGTTTTTCACGCTTGCCAACCAGAAGCGGGCGAGGAGTGCATCTGGATGAGTTAAGGGAGTGTAAACAACGATTAGGCGGATTGCAAGAGGAAAGTTGTAAATTCTACATTTTTCTTGGGACGAACCGTAATCCTTATTCACCGCGCCAACCGCCGAATCGCCTTGACCAGGGTGTGGCGATGCGATGAAATTCGCTTCGCAGCGAATGGGGGAACCTTCCCAAGGACGGGAGTCATGTCGGCTATTTCCACGAGCAGGCCGTTATCGACACCGCGAGATCGCTCCGAAGCGGGGAGCGTTCGTCCGGCGCTGCTTGTCTTGTGGTGTTCCTTTTTGTTCCTGTACGGTCTGAACGCGGGCGAATTGTGGCGCAATGAGGGGTTGCGCGCCCGCATCGCGCAGGAGATGTTGGCGGGCGGCGAGTGGATCGTTCCGCAATTGTACGGGCAGCCGATCTTCACGAAGCCGCCGTTCATGTACTGGGCGATATGTTTGGCGAGTTGGCCTTTCGGCGAGGTGACGGCCGTCACGGCGCGGCTGCCCTCGGCGCTCGCGGGGTTCGGGACGGTCTTATTATTTTGGTGGTACTTCCGCCGCACGCTGGGGGAACGCGCGGGGATGCTGGCGGCGCTGTTCGTGCCGCTGATGATATTTTGGCTGGAGAAAGCGCCGTCGGCGGAAATCGACGCGTTGCAGGTATTTTGGGTGGCGGGATCGATCCTGTTCTTTCTGCGGGCGACCGAAACGGACGACGAAGGGCAGGGCGTCTGGTGGCTTCTCGCTGGGTTGTGCATCGCGGGAGGAACGTTGACCAAATGGACGGCGCCGGTGTTCTTCTATGGGACCGCGTTGCCCCTCTTATGGTTTCAAGGCCGGGTGCGGGTCTTATGGGGGCGCGGACATTTGTTGATGACAGGACTGGTCGTGCTGATCGTGGGCGGCTGGATTGCGGCGGCGATTGGGCGAACGAGCGCGGCGATGTTTTGGGACGCGATCGTCGCGGAGGCGGGGCCGCGTTTGTTGCCGTCGGAGAATCCGAAGCCGTATCCCTGGCTGGAGACGTTGTTTCACCCGTTGGTGGTGTTGGCGGCGGGGTTGCCGGGGTCGTTGCTGATCTTGCGAAACGAGCCGGTAGGATACCGGCACCACAGCGTGCCGGTAGGATACCGGCACCACAACAGTAATGGGGGGGAGCGGCTGCGGTTGGCGTTGCACTGTTGGTTGTGGCCCAACCTTTTGTTTTGGTCGCTGCATCCCGATCATACGCTGCGAAACCGGGCGCCGTTGTTTCCGGCCATTGCGGGGTTGGCGGTGTTCGGTTGGTTGGCATGGGAACGGCGGGCGGCGGGCGCGAAATGGTTTTTCCAGCCGCGACGATGGCTCATTGGGTTTCTGATCGTGTGGACCACGTTAAAGGTCGTCCATGTCGAGGTAGTTGTGCCGGGACGGACGGCGGAGCGGCGCACGGCTGAGAAGGCGGCGCAGCTCGCACGCTGGTTGCCGGCGGGCGCGGTGTTGGTTTTGTTTCGGATCAAGGATGAGTGTTTGTTTTTCTATCTCGATCGCCCGGTGCTGCGTTTGGCGGGACCGGGCAACCTACCTGACGCGCTGGCGCCGGTTTTTTGTATGCTGACCGAAGAGGAATGGCGGCACTGGGATCACGCTCGACCGGCCCAAGAGGTGACGCGGCTGGAGGATGGGCAGGGGGATGCGATCTATTTAGTCGCGATGGAGCGGAGCGTTGGCGAAAACGACACAAGAAATACCGACGCTGTACTTGCAGAGCGTTAGCGAACTAACGGCGCAGATCAAGGAACGGCTCGAGTCAGAGTTCGCGTCGGTCTGGGTCGTGGGCGAAATCTCGTCGTACAAGAAGGCGGGATCGGGGCATGTTTATCTGAACTTCAAGGATGCCGGCGCGGTGTTGCCCGCAGTGATCTGGAAAGGGACGGCGGCGCGGATTCCGTTCCAGATGGGCGACGGTCAAGAAGTCGTCGTCCGCGGAAGGTTAAGCGTCTACGCGCCGCATGGGGAATATCGGCTTGTCGTCGAGGAGGCGTTTCCGAAGGGGCTCGGGGCGCAGGATTTGGCTCTCAAGCAACTCAAGGAAAAGCTCGCGGGATTGGGATATTTCGAGCCGGCGCGGAAACGGCCCTTGCCGCGTTTTCCGCGGCGCGTCGTGCTGGTAACAAGTCCGACGGGGGCGGCCGTTCGCGACATGCTGGAGATTTTGGGTCGGCGCTGGCCTTTGGCGGAGGTTTGGATACGCCCGGTCCGCGTGCAAGGGGCGGCCGCCGCCGACGATATCGCGAAGAGCTTCACGCTCATCAATCGATTGGACGATATCGACGTCGTGATACTCGGGCGCGGCGGCGGCAGTTCGGACGATCTGTCGGCGTTCAACGACGAACGGGTGGCGAAGGCGATTTTCGAATGCCGGCATCCCGTAATCTCGGCGGTCGGGCACGAGATCGACGTGACCGTCGCGGACATGGTCGCCGACCGCAGGGCCTTGACCCCTAGCGAAGCCGCGGAAATCGCGACGCCGGATCGCGAGGAACTGCGCACCCGATTGACGAAGCAGCGTGCCCGGATGGCGGATTTGATGACGGGTCGCATGCAGTTCTTGCGGAAAGAGTTGCTCGGCTTGGCGCAGCGGCGGGTATTTCGCCAACCCCTCGAACGCATTCGCGACCTGGAACGCCGGCTGGACGATTGGCATGGCAGACTCGGGCGCGTCATCCAGCATCGCTTAACGCTGGCCCGACAAAAGCTCGACAAGAAAGCGGTGCATCTGGAAAGCCTCAGTCCCTTGAACGTCTTGGCGCGGGGGTATAGTTTGACTCGCATGGACGGCATCGTGTTGCGGGCGGCGAACCAGGTGAAGCCGGGAGATCGCATCGAAACGAAACTCGAACGCGGAACGATCATCAGCCGTGTCGAGGAAATCCAACAATAGCTGCTCGCGGCTTAGCGCGCATTTTGTTCCTTCAAACGCGACGCTAAGCCGCGAGCGGCGGAGAGAACCATGGCCGAGACGTTCGAGGAAAAATCGTTTGAGACCGCCCTGTCCCGCCTGGAAGAAGTGGTGCGCGACTTGGAAGGCGGGGATATCGGGCTGGAAGAGTCCCTTGCGCGGTATGAGGAAGGGATCAAGTTGCTCAAACGCTGTTACGGGCAACTGTCCCAGGCGGAGAAACGCATCTTGGAACTGACGGGCCAGGACGAAGCGGGCAACGCGACGACGAAGCCGTTCGATCATCGGGCCAGCGTGGAGAAGAAATCGTGAGCGCCTTCTCGTTGAGCGAGTACTTGCGCGAGCGTCAGGCGCTGGTGGATGACGCCTTGGCCGCCTATCTGGATCAAGAGGCCCATTGTCCGCCGGCGCTGCGAGAAGCGATGCGGTTTTGTCTGCTGGCGCCGGGTAAGCGTCTGCGGCCGATGCTGGTATTCATGGCGTGCGAGGCGGCGGGTGGTACGAGCGAAATCGGCATTCCGGCGGCGTGCGCCGTGGAGATGATCCACACGTATTCGTTGATTCACGACGACTTGCCGGCGATGGATGACGACGATTTGCGGCGGGGATTGCCGACCTGCCACAAGAAGTTCGGCGAAGCGATGGCGATCTTGGCTGGCGACGCGCTGCTCACCCTGGCGTTTCAAGTGCTCGCCGACGGTTATGCGCCGCGAACCGCGGCGGCGGCGTGCCGGGAGTTGGCGGTCAGATCGGGCGCGTCGGGCATGGTCGGCGGGCAGGTGCAGGATCTGGCCTGGGAGCGCGCGGCGGGATTGCGGAACGATCCCTTGTTTCCCCGCTCCGAACAGCCGCATACGCTTGAGGCGCTGGAGCATATTCATCGCCTCAAGACGGGGGCACTCTTCCTCGCTTGTCTACGGCTTGGCGTAATCGCGGCCCAAGGAGAACGCGGCGTGGATGCCGGGCTGCGCGAGCGCCTGGATCGGTATGGGCGCTCGTTCGGTTTGGCGTTTCAGATCACGGATGACTTGCTCGACGTCGAAGGCACAGCGGAAAACACCGGCAAACGCGTGGGCAAGGACGCGGAACGCGGCAAGCTCACCTATCCGGGTTTTCTCGGAGTCGAAGAAAGCCGGCGCCGCGCGGACCAGCTGACCCAGGATGCGTTCGACGCAATCGGCGGATTGGGCGCTGGGGGAGAACCGCTGGCGGCGCTGATGCGGTATGTGTTGGAGAGGAATCGGTAGAGCTTTTTTTTGCCGCACACGCCTCGGCGCGGGGCACACAGCGTTCCGCGTATCGGCAAACGGCAAAATAATGATCGTCTTCTTGAACGGGGCACGACTTGAAGCGGCCTTGATACAATGGTCCGGTCCCGGAAGTGGAGGGCGGTTGGAAAGCAAGGCGAAACGACTCCCGACCCTTTATTTTGTCATATTTTTTTATGCGTTCAAGCCGGCCATTTTGTCGGATAGTTGGCGCGTGATCTCTTGCAGCTCGGCCAATGCGAGGGAGGCGGCGGCAAGCTCGCCGGATTCGCCCATGACTTCCAGCTTGCTTGCTACGGTCAAGGCGTGGTCGGCGCCGAAATAACCCACGGAGCCCTTAAAGGCATGGGCGGATTTCTCCAACTCCGCCGCATCGCCGCGATCGATGGCCCCACGCATGGAGTCCATCAGCCGTGGGGACTCCGACAAGAAGATGTCAACGACCTCCGCCAAGAGTTGTTCGTCCCCGCCGACTCGGTCCAGGGCGACGGCATGATCGAATGTGACGGCGTTCCGTCTCTTTGCGGCGCGTGTGGAACGTGAAGCGGTTGTCGGGACCGATAGGTTCTCGATCGCCGCGCTAAGTTCGTCGGCTTGAATGGGCTTGGCGACGTAGGCGTCCATGCCCGCGCTCAGACAACGTTCACGGTCGCCCTTCATGGCGTGAGCCGTCATGGCGATGATGGGCAGATGCCCGCCGTGCGTGCGCTCGCGGGCGCGAATCGCCGCCGTGGTCTCGAAGCCGTCAAGCTCCGGCATTTGCAAGTCCATGAGAACCAGATCGAAACGTTCCTCATCCAAAGCGGCCAATGCTTCCTTGCCGTTGTTCGCGACCCGAACCTGGTGGCCCATTTTCTCCAGATAACGAACGGCCACCTTTTGATTGACGGCGTTGTCCTCGGCCAACAGGATTCTTATCGTCCGCGAACCGACTCCGATGGAGTTCGCTTTTTCGATTCGCTGCCGTTCCTGAGCGGTGAGTCTTAACGCCCGTCGGATTCCAGCCAGGAGTTCCGCCTGCTGGACAGGCTTTACGAGATATGAGGACACTCCCAAGTCGCGGCAGCGCGCCGCGTCCTCGCGTTGGTTGGCCGACGACAACATCATCATCGTCGGTCGCGAGGAACTGTATTGGCGATGAATTTGTTCCGCCAATGAAAACCCGTCCATCTCGGGCATCTGCGCATCAAGCAGGATGAGGCCAAACGGAACCCCGGTCGTCTCCGCCTCGCGCAGGTAGGCCAAGGCTTGGCTGCCGCTTTCGGCCAGGGTCGGTTTCATGTTCCAATTTCGCAGCAAATCTTTCAAGATGCGGCGGTTAGTGGCGTTGTCGTCGACAACCAGAACCGACATGTCCTGAAGTTTGGGAGACCCAACCAGCGAGCCATCGGCCGCGGGCGCCGCGGAAATGCCGAGGCGAACGGTGAAATGAAAGGTGCTGCCGACGCCGACGTCGCTTTCCACCCAGATGCGTCCGCCCATCAACTCGACGAGGTGCGCGGAAATGCTCAAGCCAAGACCAGTGCCGCCGTATCGGCGCGTGGTGGAGCCATCGGCCTGCGTAAATGCGTCGAAGATGGCCTGCAACTTGCCGGCGGGAATGCCGATGCCGGTATCTTGAACGGCAAACTGCAAGACACACTCATTAGGTGTTTTCGCTCATGGGCTCCCAGCGCCAGGGTTTTCATGATCCCGCAGACCGTTTCCCTTAGAGAGAATTCAATTTCCTCCAGATCGAGTCGGCCTGCCTCGATCTTGGAGAAATCGAGAATGTCGTTGATGACCGTCAGCAACGCCTCGGCGGAAGTTTGCACGGAGTCCAGGTATTCGCGCTGGTCGGTCGTCAATTCCGTGTCCAACGCCAGATTCGTCATGCCCAGGATGCCGTTCATCGGCGTGCGAATTTCATGGCTCATGTTGGCGAGAAACTCGCTCTTGGCGCGGTTGGCGGCGTCCGCCGCTTCGGCCGCCCCTTGCAGCGACTGCTCCGCCCGTTTTCGTTTGCTGATATCGCGGACGATGCCCAATAACATCCCCATGCCGTTGACGACGAATTCGCTGACGCTTAGATCCAAGGGAAAGATCGAACCATCCTTACGCCGTCCTTGCGCTTCGCTGCCGATGGCATTGGTTTTCTTGACGCCATACTTCAGATAATCGGCCAACTCCCCATTGCGTTGTTCTTGATCAGGAGGGGGCATAAGGAGCTTGATGTTCTTGCCGACGATTTCGTCGGCGCGATAGCCGAAGAGTTGCTCCGCCGCCGCGTTGATCGAATCGATGCGGCCGCCTGGATCCATGGTGATGATGCTGTCGACGGCGGAATTGAAAATGGCGCGCATCCGACTTTCGCTTTCCCGTAGCTGCCCGGTGCGGTCCGCGATTTCCTGTTCGATGCCGGCGTTGATCGCCTCGACTTCCGCCTGACGGTTCGCAATCGCATGCATTTCCATGACGCTCAGCCAGCAGGCGTGCATGAGAAACACGTCCTCGAAAACAACCCAGCCCGCGTGTTCCAGCCAGCGCCACCAGCTTGCGGTGAGAACGCCGAAAATGGATTGCGGCCAAAAGAGTCCGCGCGTGAAGTGGTCCACGACAACCACCGCCGAAGCCGTAATTAAGACGCGCCAGTCACGATAGAACGCCAGGAACGCCAACGAGCCGAAGATGTGGAAATGCGTTTCGATCCGACCGCCCGTCAGGTGAATCAGCAGCCCCCCCATCCACATCTGGGCGATGGCGATGATATGGCGCGTCGAAGTGCGTCCCGGCCTTAATACCGCCAACGCGATCGGCAAACTTATGATGCCCGCGCCAAGAAACAACGCCGCCCAGACATGCACATGGGTTTGGCTGGTTTGTCCGGCCCAAGTCCGCGGCGAAATCCAGATCGCCACGATAATGGCGGCCAATGCTTGAAAGGCGAGCAGACCGGCGAAGAGCCGATCTGTCTGGCGAAAGATCTCGAGGCGGTGTTTTCGAAAGATCTCCTCGGCCCGCGTCGCTACCGTTCGCGGAGAATGGAACGGGGTCATTGTGGCGCTCCTTCAGAATTCCGCAGTGGGCAGCCGAATACGGGCCAAGCCGTATGATCCGGGATTCCATGAGTCAAACAGTTAATCAGAGTTTCCATTCCGGGATTATCGCCTTGATGGCCCCGCGCGCGGGTAATGCCTCCCTTGAAGAGCAGGGCGCTGTCGGCGGCGTATAGCATGACTTGGCCCGACGTCTCGGCGCCGAAGCGTTCCCCCTCTTGGCCGTCTTCGTCGCATAATACGACGACGCCAGGAATGTCGCACGCGCTATGCCAAAGATCCGTCTGCTCCCAACCCCGGGCAAAGCTCACCGGCTTGTAAAAAAGCACATGCGCCGTCACGAGACCTTGGCAGCGGGTCATCACCTGAGCCAGTGCGTCCATCGTCGCCCGGCTACAAGGACAGTGCGGATGCATCGCCAACACCAGATTGGCGCGTCCCGCGTCGCGTACCATTTGGCTATCGGCAGGCCAAGCAGTCGACGGCTTGCCGGCCTTGCCCGGTGTATTGGCGTAAGTGAATAGGGCGTAGAAACCGGCGCCGGTGATCAGAATCCAGAAACCAGTAACCAGTTTCATCGCACCCGCCGACTTCGCAATGTGCCGCGTTTCTTCCAGTTCAAACGAACATCCTTATGGATATCAGCCCTGCGAATGCATCGCTCCCTGTCCCTCGCCGTGGGGGAGGGGACTATCGCATCGTAATCTTCGCAAGCTTAGCACCATTTTCGATTTCGTGCGTGTCGCGTTTTTTGGAAAATCTCTTCCTACAGCGAAGCACAATCGGCAGGATCGGATCGGCATCCTGGCGTCTGCGGACGACAAAACACTCACGAAGCACCCAGCGCGCGGATTCGATTTCGCAAACACCGACTGTCTATTTCCACCACGACTTCCTGTTCATACACGTTGCCGCCGATTCTCCAGCGCCGCGAACTGCGCAGTTCGCGAAAGCTTCGGATAAGCGAGGTCGTGTTGCGCAGCGCGTCGTCCAGAAGCGCGACGCCATGCGTGGCCCAGGCGGCATCGTTGACCGTCGCCGCGATGGCTTGAGCGAGGGCGACCCGAACGGCGTCGCGGAGTGCGTCTTGCGGTGTCTTGCCGACGCCCTGGGCGATAACCTGCGTAATCTCGGTCGGCTCGTTCCGCACGGGAATCGCAGTTGCAGCGCCGGGCCCGTCACCGTTTGTCTGACGGCGATCCTGGTAGGAGTGTTCCTTCGCTTGAGAAGGCGTCTTCCTCCGACTGGGCGTCGCGTCGTCCGCGCGAAAGATCTTTGTTGTAATGTCGACCAAGAGCGGGGCGACAATACCGGTAAAAATTACCGCGAGCAGCTTCGATCCGCTCTTTGGCAGATTGTTCGACATGCATCATCCTCCCTGAAACGTCTGTTTCCAATCCTCGTGCCAAGCTAAGGCAAACGAGATACCGGGAGGCGTTGGATTTGTTTCGGCACGCGGAATTCGATTGCGGGCGGCGCGTTCCGTAACGATTGCGCCGTGCAGGGAAGAGAGGTAGGTTTGATTTGGACCACTTGCCCGATGACCACTACTCGTCCAATTCCCGCCATTGTTCATGATTCGGAACCCGAGTTAGCTGGGAAAGGCGAAAGACTCACAAAAGAGGTCGGGAGTCATTAAACTGTTCGTGTCGCGTGTGGGGAATGACTCTCAGCCCTTTCGACCTACGGCTTCGCGAATCGACCGAACTCCCAAATCTTCACGGTCGCATCGTCGCCGCCGGAAGCGATGAAGCGGCCGTCAGGTGAGAAGCGGATCATTGGTTTCTTTTCGACAACTCGTTTTCCAGTTTTCGCAACGATTCGTCAATCACGATGGAATCGATGAACCGCTTCGTGACCGCTTCCTTGTCATGAATCGCGAATGGGGGAATTGGAAGTCGAGTGGCTTTAATCGTGCAGTAGCCCACAAAGCTGACGAGAAGCGACAGCAAACAAAAAAAGCGAACGTATTGCATGGCCAAATCCTACAACTGGGGTGAAGCGATGCGATGCCTTGGTGCGGAGTGAACGCGACAGTTACACCGCCGCCTCGAAATTAATGCTGATCAATCGACCATGAAACTTCAGGCCGCTGCAATCGTCGAAGAGGCCGATCGTTTCCAGGCGTCGGACTTTGCTAAAGCCCGCTTGGCGTAGGAAGCGCATTAGGATGTCCCATGTGAAGCCGGTCTTGTGAAAATCGAAGTCGTCGGTTTGTCCGCCGAACATCATGCGCGTCACATGGGACTTATCTTGCTCGCTTAATTTGTCGTCGAGCAAAAGGGCGCTCAACACCGCGAGGTCGGGGACGCTGCCGAGCAGGCGTCCGTTCGGGACGAGAACGCGGCGCATTTCCGCCAGCGCCGTTGGCAGTTCTTTTTGATAGCCCAGGTGTTCGAGCACATGCGACGCGTAAATCTCGAGCACCGAGCGATCGTCGAAACGGCGCAGGTTCGTGCAACTTTGGACGTAATCGACGTTGGGGCCGTCTTGGGCGTTGAGCAGCTTCCACCCTTCTCGTGCCGCGCGGCCTCCGATATGGAGGCGCAGGTTGGCGTCTTTGGTTTGCGGAGGTTGCGGCGAAATGTTCGGCGTTGGCTTGGCGGCGACGATTTTGCGGCCCGTCGTTTGAGCGAGGGCGTGCGCGTACAGCGCTTCCAGATCGCGCGTCCGCCCGGCGATAGCGCACATCGGGCTCGACAGGAAACGATCTCGGATCTCCGCGCGTGTCGGTCCCGCGGCGGCGCCGGCGTGGGCCGCATCCACGGCGAGCCGAATGTAGTCGGAGCGGGTCTTCGCGACATATTGATCGAGACCAAGTTGCATCAGCATCGAGCAAGTGACGCGGCTGCGAAAGCTGTCGCCCACGAGACAGATGACGGGCACTCCCATCACGAGCGATTCGAGCGTCGTCGTCGTGCCCTGATAGGGAAACGGGTCCAGAGCGAAATCGACGCTGCCCAGCGTCTGCAAATGCTCGTGAAGCGTCGGACTGGATTCCAGGAACGTTATGCGCTCGTCGCCGATTCCGTTGGCCGCGAAAATCCCGAGCCAACGTTCTTGCATGCGGCCGCCGGCGAAGGTATTTCCGTACTTGACGATGAGGCGCGACCGAGGCGTTTGGCGTAGGATCTCGGCCCAATCGGCCATGGTGGCTTCGGTGACTTTGACGGGATTGTTGAAGCTGCCGAACAACAACGGCAAATCCCGGCTTCGCGACGCGGAGACGGGTGGAAGGGTTTCCGGCGGCTGGTAGGCGACGCAGGTGAGGGGCATTTTCAGGATGGATTCGCGGTATAGAGACTGCGCGCCTTCCGGATCGCATAGGTCGTCGGAGATGCGAAAATCGATGCCCCCTATGCCGGTCGTATTGGGATAACCAAGGAAGGAGATCTGCACGGGGGCGACGCGGCCGGCGAGCACATGGAGCCGATTACGGCCGGCGGTGTGTCCCTGAAGTTCGACGAGGATATCGATGTTCAGGTCGAGGCAAATTTGGCGAAGCTCGTCATCCGATTTGCCGCCGACTTCGATGAACGTGCAATGTTTGCGGATTCGCTCCGTAACGCCGTCGCTGTGCGGATTGTCGGAGAGGGCAAAGACTTCAAAGCGATTTCGATCATGGGCGG